>Ga0265592_1001428_pt1 | contig 10402 bp, 14 predicted proteins | sample saktaG_7_FD_190141 | JGI IMG/M metagenome (GOLD analysis project Ga0265592, IMG submission 190141) | Saline water microbial communities from Sakinaw Lake, British Columbia, Canada - sak_2010_1_5_120m | ecosystem: Environmental > Aquatic > Non-marine Saline and Alkaline > Saline ... | reverse complement strand
CAGCAGGTAACTAGTCTTTTATTGACTCGGCATAATATTTCCGACCCTCAGATGGCTGATTTTTCAGTAATGAATCAGGCTGACATTGTTGAGACCGCTTCTTCAGTGACTAATACTTTTACGGTATTGTTAGCGGCGATTGCGGGTATTTCTTTGGTAGTAGGGGGTATTGGGATTATGAATATGATGTTGACTACAGTTACCGAACGGACCCGAGAAATTGGTCTTCGTAAGGCGATTGGCGCCAAAAATAAAGACATTAGTTTTCAATTTCTTGCCGAAGCGATTATGCTTACTTTTATTGGCGGAGTGGTTGGAGTTATCTTTGGTTGGTTGATTTCTTTACTGATTTCAAAATTTGGCGGTATTACCACCAGTGTTTCGATGTTTTCTATCGTTTTAGCTTTCGGCGTATCCGCCGCTATTGGAATATGTTTTGGTTATTATCCGGCCAGACGGGCCGCCTCGCTTAAGCCAATAGAGGCGTTGAGATATGAATAAAAAAAATCGTTTAGTCGAGCGATTTAAAGATTAACAGTAACAAAAATCAATATGAAAAAACTATTACCAATTATTATTACGCTTGTTATAATCGGTGCAGGGGCGTTTTATGGGGGGATGAAATATGCTCAAAGTAAATCTACTCAGGGATTTACGCAGGGCGATTTTCAAAATCTTAGTAATTTATCGCCCGAAGAGCGCCAACAAAGATTTCAGCAAATAGGTTCGGCCGGAATGCTCGGAATAAGAGGCGCAAAAACAGGAAGCGGGACTGACTCTAGTTTTGCTAATGGAGAGATTATTTCAAAAGATGAGTCAAGCGTTACTATAAAGCTTCCCGATGGCGGTTCAAAAATTATTTTTTATTCAGACAGCACTGAAGTCGGCAAATTTACAAGTGGAAGCCCGGACGACCTTGAAATCGGGAAGTCAGTTACAATAAACGGAAAGGCGAACGAAGACGGAAGCATTACTGCCCAGTCAATTCAATTAAGGCCCGAAATAAACTTAGTTCAATAACTGACTAAATAAAAAAGTAAATAAGAATGAGTTATTGGTTTCTAGAAACGAGTTGCTCAGATATCTAATTATAATAGGAGTGGTTATTATTGTTCTTTTTATTGTCGGTAGTTGTCAAAATACATAAAATAGCCGTTTTAAATAAAACACCTAAAATCCCTTTTTAAGTGTTTTATTTGTCTTATTTCGACTGGCTCAGTGCAGGCATTTGTGGTAGAATAATAGTGACTGGGGTGCTTTGGGTAAACGTAAAAAAAAATATAAGACTCAAATGATTTTTCAAAGATGCAATACGCCTATTTTATTGGTTGTTTAATTTTATTTTTAGTTTGGTTGTCTTTTTTTGTTTTAAGAAAGGATCTGCGCCAAGAAATAATTTTTGGGAGCTTATTAGCTCTGCCTTTTGGATTTGTTGAATATTTGTTTGTTCCGGAATATTGGAATCCGTCGTCTCTTTTTAATCTAATTGGCAAATTTGGGGTTGGCTTAGAAAGCTTTTTATTTTTTTTTATTGTCGGAGGCATCGCGGCTGTCATCTATGAAGTGATCGATAGAAAAAAGACCGTTAAACTCAGATTAAGGCACAAATTTTTCTTCGGTCCTTATTTAGTTGTTGTTTTAATTTTTGTTTTTTTGGAATTACTCTTTCCTAGTAAAACAATTTATAATCTTATTATTTCTTCATTAATCGGGGCAACGATGATTGCTATTAAAAGAAAAGATTTAATTGTTCAGATAATCTTAGGCGGGCTTTTTTTCGGCTTAATCTATCTTTTGTTATTTAGCCTATTTAATAGATTATTTCCCGATTATATTACAGCCACTTATACCTTAGAGAATATATGGGGGATTATGATATGGGGTGTCCCTCTGGAAGAAATTGCCGCCGGCTTTGGCGCTGGAGCCTGCTGGTCTACTTTTTTCGAATATATTAAAGGATACCGGACAAAAGATTTAGCTTAATTGGAATTTAACCGAGTTCCAGTAGAGGAGCTCGCAAAAAAATCGCCAAGCAGGCGATTTTTTAGTATAATGATATTACAATGAAAAAATCTTTAATACTAGTAATATTCTGGGCATTGATAGGAGTTTTTATCTTTATGATTGGCCAATTTTTTATTCCGCCAATCAGAGATTTATTTAAGGGTTCTGAACTATTTTTGGCGCCCTTTATTGTTTTCTGTTTATTGGGGATAGTTTTGATATTTTTGACTATCAGAGAAAAAATAAAAGGGCTTTTGAAAGCATTCTTATTATTAACCGGCATCTCGGCATCTGGATTTTTCGTCAGTGTTTTTCTCCACAATGCTTTTTATGCTTTGGGTATAATAGCCAGTCAGATTATTGTCTTAAGATATTTAACGGAAGCGCTTCATGTAGCGTTTTTCATTATAGCGATTTTTGCTTGTCCCTTAGGTTTTGTGGTTGGCGTAGTGGGTAGTATAGTGATGTTGGTTAAAAAAAGTCGTCTAATAAAGTAACATAAATCAAGCAAATAATGGAAAACAAAAAGCCCTCCGCAGTACTGCGGAGGGCTTTTTTATTCCGAATTAACGTTCGTTTCTTTGATTTCTTCTTTTTATCCAACACTCTTTGCAGTAGATTGGTCTGTCAGGGTCTGGCTTAAAAGGGAGTTCGGTTATTTCTTCTCCGCAATCAGCGCATTTCCAGCTTCCCTTAACAATTTTTCGAGGTGGAAAATCTCCACTCGAATCATCATCATTTTTTTTGAAAGCCATAACAATAAATAAATAAATTTAAAGCGAAAAACGACCTTTACTCATTATAATCTTATAATCATTATAGTTATTATCCTATAACAAGTCAATCCCGTAGAGGAAAATCCATTAATCTATTTCTAAAAAACCAGTTACTATCAAATTTATCGCTTCTTTCTCGGAAAGTCCTCTAGTTCTTAAGTAATTTAATTGCTCTTCTGAAATTTTTCCTACTGAGGCCTCGTGAGTTACTTGAGATTGGTTATTTTTACAAACTAGCTCTGGTTTTAAAGAAATTTCTGAATTTTTGTCAATAAGTAGACCTTGACAATCAAGATGACCCTTGGCCGGTGCTTTAGCGACAATTGAACTAACTGCCTTTATTTTACTGTTTTTCCTTCCAACTAATCTTAATCTGACAATTCCTCGAGCATCCAGGCCTTCAAGAAAAATAGTATCTTTTAGGTTTATTTCTGAATTTAAGCCGTTAATGACAAAATTTAGATTGCAGGAAGAATTCTTATCACTATAAATAGTAGTATTTAATCTAAGATTTTTCGGAGGAAATAAGTTTTTGTAATTATAAATCAGACGAGAATTTTTACCTAAAATAAATTGATAATCAGGGCTGACAAAATCTTTTTGGCCCCACTGGTGAAAGTGATTATATTCTAAACTTGCCTTATCTTTAAGAATTAATTTGCCCTGGGCTTTGTGAATGCCGCATAAATTATTGCTGGTGGCATTACAGACAACATTTGCTTTAGCTTTGATATTTTTTTCAATAACCAATAAATTGCTCAAATTCTGAGAAACATTTTTAGAAGCAATAGTGATACAAGGAGTCAAGGGAAAATCTATCTGTTCTTTAACCCAGATAAAATAACCTTCTTTGGGTTTTTTTTCAAAATATTTCCTGGTCCAGCTGAATTTTTTCCAGGCCTCTTGGCTGGGTGAAATTACCAGACCTTTTGCCTTAAAGATATTTTTTACTTTATGGTCAATTTGCCAGTAACTGGCATTTTTTACATTTTTCATAGCCATATTTTTTAATCACTTTTAAAACCTTTTTGTAATCTTTCTCTTGACAAATAATTTTCCCCTTAAGCATGACATTGGTTATCTGGGGCTTTAAAAACCGTAAAATAACCCCCGAATGAGTAATTAACAAGACGGAAACCTTTTTCTCTATTAATTCCTTTTTTATTATTTTGGCTACTTTTTCCAATCTTTTTAAATCCAATCCGGAATCAATTTCATCTAAAATGACCAGTTTTGGATTAAGGGATAAAATTTGGAGAAGTTCTGACGTTTTTTTCTCGCCGCCGGAAAAATCTAAATTCACTTCTCTGGCTAATAAATTAGACCCAAGGCCTAATTTTTTATTATTCACCTTTTTCTTGGCAATCCTTTTTAATAATTGGGATAGTTTTACTCCTTTGATTGTTGGAGGATTTTGCCAAGTTAAAGCGATGCCCAGTTTGGCTCTTTTTTCTGGAGAGAATTTAATAATTTCTTTTTGGTTAAAGAAAATTTTTCCTTGACTGACTTGATATTTAGGCTGACCAACAATAACTTGAGCCAGGGTGCTTTTGCCTGAAGCGTTAGGACCCAAAAGAGCCTGGACTTGCCCTTGTTTTACAGACAAGTTAATTCCTTTTAGTATTTCCTTGTTATTTGCTTTAACTTTTAAGTTTTTTATTTCTAACAACATAGTTTTAATCTATCATATTTCACCATTTTTTCAATATGTGCTATATTATACATATGAATAAAGACATTATCAATAAATTAAAAGAAAACGAACTTTTAGGTCGGGGCGGGGCGGCTTTTCCAACGGGCTTAAAATGGGAAATGGTTAAGTCAGCTAAAGCTAAAAAGAAATACATTATTTGCAATGCTTCGGAAGGCGAACCAAATGTTTTTAAAGATGGTTTTATTTTAGAGAATTATCCGGCCGAGGTGGTCAGCGGAGTAAAAATAGCTCTGGAAAACATTGATTGTAGTTCTGCTTATATTTATCTGCGTAAAGATTATTATGAGAAGTTCAAAGAAACTTTAGAAAAACTGATAGGGAATTTGTCAATTACTCTTTTTAAGAAAACCGGCGGATATCTGGCTGGCGAAGAAACTTCTGTTTTCGAAACCATAGAAGGAAAAAGGCCCGAACCGAGAATAAAACCGCCCTTTCCTTCCCAAGCTGGTCTTTTCGGCTGTCCTACATTAATTAATAACCTGGAAACGTTTTATCAGGTGTCTAAAATTGCCAAAAACCAGTATAAAAAAACTCGTTTTTACTCCATCAGCGGAGAGGTGAGAAACGAGGGAGTTTATCAATTGCCCGAAGACCAGTCAATCGGACAAACCCTAAGGGAAACTGATAATTGGCCTAATTTTGATTTCTATGTTCAGTCAGGCGGCGGCGCTTCAGGCGAAATCTTATTAGCCAATGAATTAGACCAACCAGTCAGGGGACAAGGAGCCATTGTTGTTTTTGACCGTAAAAAAACCAATCCTTTTTCATTAATGAAAAAATGGATTAATTTTTTTCTGGAAGGTAATTGTGATAAATGTACGCCGTGTCGGGAGGGCGTCTACCGAATATCTGAAATGCTGGAAAAAGATAAAATCGATAAAAAATTACTGAAAGACCTCTTTTTTGTTTTAGAAGAAACCAGTTTTTGCGCTTTAGGTAAAGGCGTAGTTGTTCCTTTTCATAGTTTAATTAGCAAGGTTCTTGGAGAAAAAATCTAATTAATGAAAAAGAAAATTAACCTTATTATTAATAACAAAAAAATTGACTGTTTCAAGGGCCAGACCATTTTAGAAGTGGCCCGGGAAAATGAAATTGATATTCCGGCTCTTTGTTATCATTCTGATTTGAAAATAAAAGCTAATTGCCGCATGTGTTTAGTAGAAATAAAAGGGAAAAAGGGATTATTTACCGCTTGTTCAACAAAAATAGAACCGTCAATGGAAGTTATTACTGATTCGCCAAAAATTAAAAAAGCCAGAAAAATTAATTTAGAACTAATTTTTGCCCAACATTGCGAGGAATGTAATGATTGTATTTGGGATTTCAACTGTCAACTCCTTAAATTAGCTGAAAAATACAAAATTAAAACTGGTAGATTTCTTGATAGAAAGACCGGCTATCCGGTTTATCAATTCGGACCTTCTCTTATTTTTGACAGCTCCAAATGCATTGATTGTCGTAATTGTGTTGATGTTTGCCAGCAGCAGGGAGTCAACTTTTTAGAAATTAAAGAAAAAGGGCATCTTTTTCAAGTGATTCCTTCTCAAGATGAAAATAAAGACTGTATCTATTGCGGTCAGTGTATCGTTCATTGCCCGGTGGGCGCTTTTGAAGCTTTGGGAGAATTTGAAGATGTGGAAAAACCGCTTCAAGATAAAGATAAAATCGTTGTTTTTCAGTTTGCGCCGTCTATTCGGACGAGTATTGGCGAAGAATTTGACTTGCCTTATGGTTCAATAATGACGGAGCAATTAGTAGCTGGGATTAAAAAATTAGGAGTTAATAAAGTTTTTGATACATGTGTGGGGGCTGATTTTACTACGACCGAGGAAGCTAACGAACTAATAGAAAAGATGGAAAAAGGCACGACGCCTTGTTTTTCTTCCTGTTGTCCCTCTTGGGTAAAATTTCTTGAATTTAATTATCCGGAATTTATTCCTCATTTAGCCACAACCCGGTCTCCCCAAGTTATTTTGGGCGGGTTAATTAAAACGTATTGGGCTAAGAAAGAAAATATTGATCCAGAGAAAATAATTGTTGTTTCGGTAATGCCCTGTGTGGCTAAGAAATATGAAATTAGAAAAAAAGAGTTGGCAGTTAACGGAATGAGGCCGGTTGACTATGTTTTAACCACCCGAGAGCTAGCTTATCTTTTTAAAAAACATAAAATTGATTTAGCAAAAATTTCTCCTCAAAAACTGGATGACTCCTTGGGTATTCCCAGCGGAGCCGGAGTGATTTACGGAGCCAGCGGCGGAGTGGTTGAGTCAGCCTTGCGAACAGCTTATGAAAAAATAACTCAAAAGAAATTATCAAAAATAGAATTTAAACAAGTGAGAGGAATGAAGGGGATAAAAAAAGCCGTTATAGAAATCAACGGCAAATCAGTAAAAATAGCCGTAGTTAACGGAATCGGAAACGCTAAAAAAGTTTTGGAAGAACTAAAGGAAAATCCCAAATTATATGATGCGGTAGAAGTAATGGCTTGTTTTGGCGGATGTATTGGCGGCGGTGGACAACCAGTGCCAACTGATGGTAAAATTAGACAGAAAAGGGCTGATGGTCTTTATCAAATTGATGTTCAGAAAGAAATTAGGCTGGCTCATCATAATCCAATAGTTAAAAAAGTTTATCATGATTTTCTTACTTCTGAGGAAATCATCCATTCTATTTGCCACACAAAATATTCACCCAAGAAAAGAGAGGTTGAAATTTCTTAATGGATAAAAATATGAATCAAGTAAAAGCTTTAATAATTAATAAGGAAAAAATTTATGTTTTAAGCCAGTTTATTCTTTTAACGGGGATTGCCGTGACAGCGCCCTTACTAGGGTTTCAACAAGCTATTAGTGGCCCTATCATTAATGCAGTGCTTTTTATTTCAGTAGTTCTTTTAGGGGTCAGAGGGGCAATTTTAATTGCCTTGGTGCCAAGTTTAATTGCTTTATCAGTTGGCCTTTTGCCGCCAGTACTTGCTCCAATGATTCCTTTTATTATGACTAGCAATGCTATTTTGATTTTGGCTTTCAGTTATTTAAGAGAAAAAAACTATTGGCTGGCTATAATTTCAGCCAGTCTAATGAAGTTTCTTTTCCTTTGGGGGACTAGTTTAATAGTTATTGATTTGCTTCTTAAAAAAGAGATCGCTTCAAAAGTGGCTATGACGATGAGCTGGCCCCAGCTTTTAACTGCTTTAGCCGGCGGCCTGATTGCTTATTTGTTTTTAAAAAGTTTCAAAGTCAGGCCTTTTAAATATTAACATGAAAACAAATCTATTTTTAATCGGTTTTTTTCAGGCCTTAGGAATGATTGCTTATTGTGCTTTGGCTGGCGGATTTTTTTGGCTGGCTAATAATTTTTTAGCCGCGCCGCCAGTTTTTTTAAGTAGTGTTTTAATGCTGATTTTTCTTGTTTTTTCAGTGGCCGTAAGCGGAGTAATTGTTTTTGGTTATTCGGCCCATTTAGCTCTCAATCAAAGTTTTAAAGATGCCTTATCTCTGCTGATTTATACATTGCTTTATATCTTAGGATTTTTTATAGTTATAGTAATTATCGTAACTGCTTTAGGCGCATGAAACCATTAAATGTTTTAGGGCTAATAATTTTTTCCTTCGGTGGTTTGGCTTTAATTGGCTTTGGCTTGTATAAATTTTTTGAGGATACGACGGTTCCGCTAATAGTCAGATGGGGGGTTATTGGTTTGATTTTAGGGACAATAGTTATGTTGGTTTCTATGATTATTGAACGGCTAAAAGATAAAGAAGATTAAAAATATGATTTTAACTACTTCTGACCAAATTCCTGGTCAGCAAATCAAAGAGACCCTTGGTTTGGTTAAGGGTAATACTATTCGGGCCAAACATATTGGCAAGGATATTTTGGCTGGCTTGCGGAGCATTGTCGGCGGCGAAATTAAAGAATATGTGGAGGCCTTAAATGATGCCCGTGAAGAAGCTCTTTGCCGAATGATTAAAAATGCCGAAGAAATGGATGCTGAGGCCATTGTAGCTGTTCGTTTTACTACTTCCCAGGTTATGGCCGGCGCTGCCGAGCTCTTAGTTTATGGCACCGCTGTAAAATTAGTTAAATAAAAACATGGGAAATATTCAATCATTTATCATTGATTTGATTAAAACACACGGCGCTGATGTAATTTGGATTATTGCTTTATTCTTTTTGGGTAGAATTATTTTGAGAAAGATTGTTAAGAGAGCGATTAAAATAAGCCTTGGAGAAAATAAAGAAAGCCAAGCGCCATCAAAAAAAAGAGCCGAGACCTTGGGGAGTATTCTCATCGCTACGGGCAATGTAGTAATTTATATCATTATCCTTTTAATGACTTTGAATCTTTTTGGCATTAATATTGCGCCGATTCTGGCTGGAGCCGGCATTATTGGCTTAGCCATTGGTTTCGGCGCCCAGTCCTTAGTTAAGGATTTTGTTTCGGGCTTATTTATTTTACTTGAGAATCAATACAGCGTTGGCGACAAGGTCGGAATCGGTAATTTCGAAGGAGAAGTTTTGAAGATTACTATGCGTTCAACTGTTTTACGAAACGAAGAAGGAAAAACCTTTTACATCTCTAATGGTTTGATTAAAGATGTAATCAACTTTTCCCAAAGTAGTCGGCCTAATGAGTAAGTTTAGTATTTGGGAATACTTGGAGTCCCTAAAACATATGCCTTCTAAAAGAAAATTAGTTAAAGAATTAGAAACTCTGTCTAAGAAATTTCTTCTGCCCAAGGAAAGAAAGCTTCTTTTGGATTCTTTAAAAGGGGATAAAACCAAATGGTTTTTTTGGGTTTCTCAAATGAAAAATATATTAAAAAACCTTTCTCAAGCCGAGGCAGTAAAATTTTCGGCTCTTTTAATATTCCTGGAACAAAATCCTGATAAACGATTTTATCAAAATAAAATGAAGAAGTTTCTCATTAATAAAGTAGAATTTTACAAATATTACGATTTTTCTTTAGAGAAGAAATTATCCCAGGAAGAGAGAACTCAAAAAAAGCTTTGGATTAGTAAAATCTTTCGACTCTTTATCAGCCGTTCTTTCTTGGGAATTTTAATTCTGGTTTTAATTCTTGGTTTTATTGCTTGGTTTTATCTAGACAGAGAAAGTTGTATAGAATTTGTCAAGGCAATTGTTCAGCCATTTTTAAAGGCGATTAGATAAAAATTTGAGATTTAGACTAGATTTAGGGATAGTCCCTAATGAAAATGAAGTTGACATTATCCTTTTTTTATTGTTTATTTAAGATATGAAAAAAATAATTATTATTATCAGTATTATCGTTATTATTATCGGCGGCTATTTTGGTCTGCGGGCAATTTTTGGTTCAAAAGATTCAGATTATCAAATAGTTGAAGTGGCTAAAGGAGATGTTGTTGATCTAGTTTCCGTTACTGGTACGGTTATTTCCGCTAAAGAGATAGATTTGGAATTTGAAAAAGCGGGGAAGATAAAGATAATTGGAGTAGAAGTGGGCAGTCAAGTGACCATTGGTCAAGTTTTGGTCAGACTAGATAATGCTGAATTAAATGCTGAGTTTCAGGCCAGTCAAGCTGCCTTGGAAATAGCTCAAGCTAAATTAGATCAAACTCTAGCCGGAACTAGACCGGAAGATATTCAGGTTTATCAGGCCGCTGTCACTAAAGCTGAAGTTGATGTGACCAATGAAAAACAAGCTTTAATTGATGTTCAGGTTGAGACTGATAATGATTTAGAAGAGGCCTATAGGGATGCTTTAGATGCGGTCAAAACAGCTTATACAGTAGCTGATAAAGCTCTTTTGATAACTTACGTTGAGATAAGAGAAAGTTATTTTAAGGGCAGTAGTCAGATTGATTTTAATGTTCAAGAAAAAGAGGATATTGCTGAAAATGATTTATCTTTAGCTGAAAACTA
>Ga0265592_1001427_pt1 | contig 10406 bp, 8 predicted proteins | sample saktaG_7_FD_190141 | JGI IMG/M metagenome (GOLD analysis project Ga0265592, IMG submission 190141) | Saline water microbial communities from Sakinaw Lake, British Columbia, Canada - sak_2010_1_5_120m | ecosystem: Environmental > Aquatic > Non-marine Saline and Alkaline > Saline ... | reverse complement strand
GATACTTTACGATCCAGTTGGGGGTGAAAAGCTGTGTTACCGCGGGAATGTCTTCTGTTTTATACGCTTTCTTTGCCTTCATCAGGGCATCTTTTTTACCTGAAATGTAGAACTGATAGAGCCAGCCGATAATTTCTACTTCTTTCCAGTCTTCTTCCGGAATGGTATCAACCATTTGGCGAATAACAGAATCTGTGTTAAGTAGGTTATCCGGCAGAAGAAGCTCTGTCGGGTCGTCGACCTTCGCGAACAGGAACGGCATGGCATCATGGAGCTCATTGCATTGGGCGATGATAAGTTTGCGGTAGAGTTCGGCGTCTTTGTCTCCGGCTGTTTTGAGGGCTATGATCTCCTCTTTTTCCAACCCGTTTAACCTTTCCAGGTAATGCGCCTTCTCGAGAATCTCCGGTTCAGGATGCCCCGCGGGATGGCTTAAAACGCGGTATCCATGAGAAAGGTATCCGTTTAACTCCATAAACCTGATCGCGGCAAACCGGTTAAACCATGTATAGGCCGCCTCTTCCACAACTTGAGTGAAGCCTTTTGATTCAATTTTTTCAATAAGTCCATTACGTGATTTTTCTGTTGATTTAGGGAAAGGGTTGCCTGAAATGAACGCGTAGTCGCCCTTTATTTCGCAGGGCTCTATTTTTTTCGCAGTAATACCAAAATATGCCGCGCGCTCGCTAACAACCTTAATAAATTCCTCACGAGCTTGAGGGGCATATGTTTTTAGTTTATTCTTGTTCATTCAATTCCTTCAGTAAATCACCACGCCGAAAACTCGCAGATAATCTTTGCAAAGTTATATCTTTGGACTGTTTGCCATAAAGAGATTCTAAAGCTTTTTCTGTCTTTTTTAACGCGGACGCGTAATACGCGTCTTTTTTGTTTTCAAACATTTCCAAAATCGATTGATAACTCTGATGCGTAATGCCGTGCGCATCAACACCAACATCTTTCAGAAGTAATCTCGCGACAATCATAGCCATAAAATATGCCGCATAAGGCACAAACTCCGGAGGATTTTCTATAACCGGACGTTTCCTTAAATTTTCCACAAAACGCAAAATTAATACAGCCATGATCAATTGCGCGCCGCTTAAATCTTTAAAAATGTCATCATACAATTTACCGAAATGGTCGATTGCCCTGAATTTTGCCTGATGAGGTTTTTCCATCCATGTAGCTAAAACTGCGCCGGCGGCAACCGCAGGAGTTATGACCTTAGGGCCGCTTATCCCCTTTTCTCTTTGCCTTCTGTATTCATACCCAAATTCCTTAATACTAATTTCCAATTTTTTCTGCACATCATCATTTGAGCGTAAATCTTTTAAGTCAACCGGATTTTGGCTGTTAGTCGCGTATGTTATATCCCTGACAAAAGCTTGTTCTTCCTCTGGCAATTCATATAAACGCACCATAACCGTGACACCTTTTAAAGCATCTTCAGAATCAAACAAACCCCGCTCTTCCAATGTTTTTTGTATGGTTTTACATGTCTGGCCGCCATTGATAACCTGCATTCCTTTAACTTGAACCTGATAGTTAGTTCCCTGCAGAGCATTATGCGCGAATTTATTGCAAATCATTGTTATACCATTATTAAAAAAATAAAAGTTTTCTCTTTGTTCCGGACTTTTTAGAGTATCACTTATTGAAGCATTAACCCTATTTGTGCGCAATCCAAGATATCTGCGAATATTCCGATCTAACAGTTTATCCCCGTTTTTATCAAACAATTTTTTTAACTCCAAAACAGGAATTTTACCAACCAAAACACGGCGAAAATTAAACTCTTCAATAATCGCTTTTCCTGATAGAATAATTGAATCATCAATCGGCTGTTTACTCTGCAAAATCGCGATAATATTGTCATGATTAACATGCTGCCATGAAACCTGAGAACCAAATTTTATCTGTTCAATCCATTTCTGGGCTGTATCATTCCATTTCAATCCATTATTACATAACACAACCCGCACTGTCGGAATATATCCATCTCGAACATAAGAACGTATTTCTTCCATTTTAACTTTTAAAAAATGGTTTACCGTGATCTCTTTTTCCGGGTCAAAAAGAGCGCCTACAATATCAATCATTTTTTTTACGGCATTTTCACTAAAGTTTGAATTCCCTTCTAAATCTTTTTTGTATTTCCCTTGAAATATGCTGACTGTAAATTCGCTGTCCTCAACATCTTCAATATGTATACCATCAACTCCGGCATCGCCTCCGCCTTCTGTCAACAAATCAAACGCTTCATCTATTTCTAATTGCAAAACAGAACTCATACACAACGCAACAAATGCCGCTGATTTCTTCTTATCATTATCAGTTACAGGAATCCCTTTTTCCTTTAATAGATCACTATATTCCTTACTCAACGCCAAAACTCTTTGATCAATAATACTCGCGTTAATATTCATAACAATCCCCCTTAATTTATAAGTTTATCTATGCGCAAAACCCCTTCATTTTATACCCTTTGGTAAATAAAATCGCTGTAAGTCCTTTAATATCAATATGTTTGTTTTTGTTTACTTTTGTCTTGGGTAAATAAAAAATCCGCCATCTCTCCAGAACATTATTCTATCCTAAGACGTTTTCCTTCTTTTATGGACTGCTTAAGTTCCTTGCTGAGTTCATCAATAAATTCATCCACATCCTCTTCTGTTTCAAGGAAAGTTTTTTTTGTAATGCTCTTAACATGAAAAGTTTTTACCTCTTTTATTTGAGGCTTTTCTTCTCTGCCGGCAACAGATTGAACACTGCGATTAATCTCTTCTTCAAAAAGATTCTTTGATTCATCTATGAGACGCCGTAGGTTAGCAATACTTATCTCGTTATTCGCCCGTTCGGAAAGCCGTTTAAATTTATCCATAGCATTTTCAATATTTTCCTTCGCGGCATTCATAAAGCCGACCTCTTTTTGAAATCGGCTCATTAATTCAGAAATGCTTCTTTGGGGAGCTTCGAGGGCTTCTTTAAGCAAATTGTTATTAACCTCACTCACTGTCCGGATAAGTTTTTCCGATTCTTGGATCATTCCATACGGAGCTACAGCCTGCAGGATCTCTTTCATCCGGGCTAACGCGTTTTTCGCGGCTGTATTCTTTTCCAAGTCAAACCGGTTAAGTTCAAAACGTCCAAGCTCCTCACGAAGTTTATCCCACTGCGCGCGTTGTTTTGTATAGAATGCTTCGATATCCGCTAAGGGATTGACAGCATCATTCAAATTATTCTTATTTTCGAGAAATCTGTCTATAAAATCAAAACTATCCCTTGGGTTCATTAAAGTACTTGTAAGGCGGAGAAGCTCATTTATATTCTTTAATCCCGGATATTTTCCTATTTCCGCGAGAGTTTTATACTTTGATAATTTTATGGAAAGGACTTCACACTTATCTTTAAGAAATTCAAATAACTGAATTTCTTTATCCGGGCCCATTTCTCCGAAGATCTTTTGTCCGAGTTTGCGAGCTTCTTCGATATTAGAAGAATCAACTACCTTTCGCTGGCGAATAGTGACCTTCTTCCAGTTACTTGTACGTGAAATTACTTCGTATGCCCTGCCGCGTTCAACAATACCACCATTTAATACAAATTGAATTTCGCCGAGGCAAAACATCTTTACCAACAAAAGCGAGGTCTCCCATTCATTCCATCCAAAGGGACGCAGGCCATATCTCGCAATGATTTCATGTATGACCATCTGTTTACTTTGCATCGCGCAAAGTGAAATATATTCACGCACATCTTTTGTCGCACGGGGATTATTTTCAGGAACATTCATATCAAACGTCCGCTCTGTTATGTCGTCATGCCTTAATACAGATTGGACTTCTGCTTGAGGATTAGCGCAAGGATGTTCAATATACCCCATCTTGGGGAAAGTATTATCAATGAGATAGTCTAAAGCGCGAACACGGACAGTTAAAACCTCTTCCGAGTCTTCTTTCCAGACCTGCCCGTTAATATAGAATTCAGCTTCATCAATGAGGCTTTTAACTATCTCTATTAGTCGTTTTTTTCGAGCACGATTTTCATCTTTACGATCACTTAATATTCGTTCGACTTCATTATTATTTTTTCCACTTTTCATCCTGATATATTCATCGGTTTGCAATAATATTTTAATTTCTTTTCCGAGTTGATCATTATCTGGAAGTTTAACAATAATACATCCATTTTCATTTATGCTCTCGCCAATACAACGAGCTTGGCCATACAAAGCATATTCATCGTGAAACGGTGAAATAACAGACCATGTCAGCCCTTTCTCTACACGACCGCCGAATAACTGTAAATCACACATACGCAAGACATCAAAATCTTTTCCTGTTTTAGCGTAACGGTGCTTCTTTTCATCTCTGTAAATATCTTCAAATATGATCTTGTTTAAGGCACGGCTTTCATCGCCAAAACCTAGATCAACATTCTTTATTTCTCGGCTGATATCCTGTTCTTCGTTTGTTAAAAAATAATAATTCTCTCCGCTTCGGGCAATTAGGGATTCTTTTTCAAGTCTTAATAAAGACTGCTCAATCTTCGTTCGTAGCTCAAAACGGTCTTCATCAATGCTTTCGATGCAAAGAGTGATAAGGTTATCAATATTCCCTTTTATTTCATCGACATAACGAATCATAAAAAGTGTTTGTAGAATAAATATGTCAAATTCATGCAATGATGGGTTTTGTTTTGCCTGATCAATAGTCTTTTTTACCGCTGTATCAAGAAAGCTTTCTATTGAAGGATAAAACCAGCATAAAGGGACAAGAATCCCTGTTTCCTTTGAGGCGGCTTGTTGCGCCGCGAATTGAAAAGCGTCGAGCATTGAACGTTCTCCGCGTGAAAGATGGAGTCCGGTAGCGCCGGCTCGCCTGATAGTCTCAAACACCTTTTGTAAAAGCTTGAATTGATATGGGATGAAAGGATATGTGTTAATAAAATCTTGAGCATCCCTGTAAGATGAAAGCGTCATTCCGGTATCCGTTGTAAACATTAATTGATTTTTCAATATATCCGCATTCGGTTGATACAATGCCTTTAATTCTTCATGACAATTATCTTTCTTTTCCAGGAGACGTTTCTGAATAACTTCATCCGCGTTTGAACTTGATAATGAGAGGCGTGTTTTAAACCGGCCTTGTATCTTTGAAAAGTCATTTGTTCTGGCATTGCTGAGTGAGCCAAGCACTGTATCAATATCCTCTTGAGAGGTTACAATAACCCAAGCCCTGCCATCACAGGTAACGCCTAAGTTTTCAACAATTGTCTGGAGGTTAAGCATTAGATGCCCATCTGAACCGACGAACTGTCCAATTTCATCAACAAAAAAGAACAGTCTGTGAGTAGAACCTTGTTTATCCAGATACTCTTTAACCCATTTTGAGAAATTCTCTACGGTCATAGAAAAATCCGTTTCCGCATGGTCAATCCACCGTCTTGATGCTTCTTCGCTCTGTCCTATAATCTCAGAAAGCACTTTCACAATCTCATCCTGTTTAAAGTGCCAGTCAATTCTTCGGTCGATCCATTCCTCACCCGTTAGCGTGTGATAATTCTGCTTAAACTTCTCAAATAGTCCTTTATTGTCAAGATAACGTTCCATATGAGCAATATGCGGATAATCCGGGCAATATCCTTGAAGATCATTCAGGACTTTTAAGAACACTGTTAATATAGCATCCCTTCCTTTTGACTGATTTGCCTTACTATCAATATTGAAAAGAATTGCGTCAGTATCTTTACCCGCTATTCTCTTAATTGTTCCCGACAGCATTGCGTCACTTATTTTCTCTTCAAAGAATTCAACCGCTTTTTTACGCACACCGTCCTTTTCAGCTTCAGTATTTGAAAAGAGATAATGTAGAACCTTTATAAAATGGGATTTTCCCGAACCAAAGAACCCTGACACCCATACCCCGACTTTCCCTGAAGCCTCCGTTCGTGAGGCATTGTCTACCGTATCGGCATAAACTGAGAAAAATTTATCGAGATGCCTTGTTAATTCTTTTGTTAAAACCAGCTCGTCCAACTCCTGCCATATTGAAGCGGAATCTTGTTGTTCGGCTTTGATGACACCATTTATTGATCGAAAAATATCTTTGATAAAAAGTTCTTTAATTTTCATATAACTCTCCATTTCATTCAGGGATGAGCCTAAATGCTCTATAGTAATTATCTCCATCCAACTTGTCGAATAGACGAAATGATTGACCGTCATATTTGCCGGGATAAAACATGACAACTGAAACATCTCCGGTAATACTTTGCAAATTATTTAAAAGTGAATGCGCGCGTACCCAAGGCCATATTGTTCCTATACCGCTAATAAAAATAAGATTGGCATTCTTCAATTCATGCTTTTCATCAATAACCTTTACAAAGCGCTCAGGCTTAACGGAAGCAGAAATCGCCTTCCATAATGCGGTAGCACCTTTTTCAGATTCAAGTTCAAAAGCCTTTTCTAAAGTGCCGCGTTCACGCATATGCTCGATCATTAAATCAAAAAGCTTAACATAAACAAGTTTTATATTTTGATGATGACTTGCGATGCGGTTGATCATGAAATCTATATGCTCTCGCATTTTCAACTCGAAATCAGGCGGATAATCAAATACATGAAACGGTATTTCATTGCCAAGTCCTTTTTTGTTGAGAAACTTTTCTTTTGTGATCTCATGCAAAATAGCGTTTAATCGTTCTTCAAAAGTCATTTTCATTTCGACACCTGTATACACTTAAGAACATATGACTCATTTTTATTTTTGAGGTAATCCAGAATCTCCGGCACAATTTCAATTCTTTTTAAAGTCCAATTATGCGCCCTCTGTAGATATCCGACCTCTACCAAAATTTTATGCACCACACTGCGCATCTTCTTTGCGGTCGAAGGAGGAAAATCTTCCATTGAAGGATCTCTTTGTTTGCACGAAACGATAAATTCATTCCACAAAGCAGGGGTCAATTTGTCTTCTAACCTTCTAAACTGCTCACGGACAACAATATCAAGATAATCACCCAAAATTCGGCAATGTTTAATAGCCGCAGCAAATATCGCCTGCGTAGAAAGAAGGGCATCTCCATCTCGAACCATTTGCCATAACTCCGGCTTCATAAGTTTTAAACGCGAACGAATATGCCCTGCCACACGTTTTGAAGAAGACATGCTCAGTTTCTGTAGAACGTTTTCTTGTTCAATGGCATTTTTCCATTCTGCTGTAGAAACATTACGAAGCATCAAATCCGAGATCTTTCTGCTCTCCGATACCAATAATGCGCCAGCAGTTATGTTTGCTATATAATGCACTTGCATCTTTTTTTTAAGTTATTTTTTACTTTTACGCCATTCATAATTCATCACATATATTTGATCTAGATTTAACAAACAATTCTAAATCTTGCGGCTTAACTCGCCACCTTTTCATCTTAATTGCCTTTAGCTGCTTACCCTGGATTAGGTCGCGCACCCAGTCTTCGGTTACGCCTAATTTCTTAGCTACGTCTTTTACTGTGTAATATTTGGTTAAATCGTCCATGGTATCAAAAACACTCCTGTTTATAGTAGAATATCCGCAATAAGTGGTGTTACTATAGCTTTCTATTGCTACCTATTGTACAGAATGATCCCAAAAAGTCAATCAAATACTGAAAACAGCATTTCGGAGTCTTCTACTATGGAACCTGTATAAAACCAGCGTCGCTTCGCTCCGACAGGTGGGGACGACTTACCGGAATAGGTGGATACAAGTTCCGGAATACGCACACATTGATAACAAAATTACTAATCATCTGTACTTCTTCTTTAGAAACAACAGAATCCGCCTTTGCCATTTTGCTTAACATGCACAAAAGATGTTCAGTTCCTTTGTCTAACTTTTCTGCCCCTACAATTGTCCCTGGCATCAATTTTTGTGCACATGTAAATAATTCTGTCCTTCTTTGTTCTCTCGGAAGATTCTTGATATGAGTTAATGGATACCATTTATTTGTATAATTAGGCTCAAAAAGAAAGGACAGGGCTCTTGCCTCTTTGAAGGTAATATTCGTTTTTAGAATAATTGTAACGTATAAAAATGTTGATAGACCTCCCAACAAAGGTCCTATCACATAAACATTGCCATATCCCATTGCCAGAAAAGATATTACGATAATTGCTATTGAAAAAACTATTGATTTAGGATCAAAAATACCAAAAAGAATAGACCCTGTTACAATTAAAAATATGTGTTGTTGTTATTCTTATTGCCACTTAATTTACCCTCCATGCGCCGCCTTTATCAGGTCCCACACGCTTAAGAATCCCCTTTGTTTTTAATTTCGCAATATTTTCTTCGATTTTTCGTTGAGATATACCTATTAATCCGGCAAGTTCTCTTGCCGAAATAGAGGCGTCTTTTTTAATAAACTCAATGATCTTTCGTTGGTTAAGGGAAATCCTTTCTCCGACCTTATCTCCGACCCTTTCTCCGACCTTATCTCCGACCCTTTCTCCGACCTTATCTCCGACCCTTTCTCCCCTCTTTTCCCCCTGCACAGCTTTACGGAAATAAACGGAAAATCCGCCGAACTCTTCCAGAAATTCCGGCTCCGGCAGCCCGGCTTTTTTACATTCATCAACAATCTTGACTGTGCCGCGGCCCCAGGCTTCAATCATTCCGGCTTTAAAAAACACATCTGCCAAAAATTCATTTCTGGGCTTGGACTTATGCCATTTTTTCAAATCGTCTATCCTGATGCTGATCGGCAAACCGCCTTCATTCCAAAGATTCAAGCCCTCGGGAGATATCTTAAGCTGGGTATGCGCGCCCATGTAACTGCGGTGAATCACCGCATTGATGATCGCTTCACGCAAGGCCTCTTCCGGATATTCCATGTTGTCTTTCCGGTAAATACCTTCATAAGAAATGTTCGAGAGCAGATATTTCACCCTTAACATCTCCAGGGCCTTGTCCACTTGGCTAAAAATATTACCTTCAATGTCATCCGTGCTGATAAGGTCAATGTCGTTTGCAAACTTGCCAATCTTGATATAGGCGGTCATGTAAAACTTCTTCGGGTCTTTGCCGAAAAGCAGTAGCGCGGCACGCCGCAGTTTTCCCTTTTCCATAAGGTTTAATTTTTGGAGAATTGCTTTAACGCTTTTTTCGCCCGCAATCAGGGGAATTCTTTTGGCGGCCAGTTTCCGGAATATATTGATGGCGTCTGCGTCTATGTCTTTTAAAGTGGCTCCCTCTTCAAGAAATCCATCCCAGGAGCGCCCGGATTTTTCCATTAATAACTCCGCCAGCTCATGGCCTTTTATCTCAATCGCGGAACTGCCGCTACGCGTATAAAAACGCCCATGATAAGAGATTGGCGCGGAAGACGGGGCAACCGCTACCTCAATTATATCTTTACCGGCTTTCTTTTTTTGCGTAATCTCCGGCGTTATGCCTAAAATGTCTCTGGTTATATTTGGAATATCAGCCAGATATCTGGCTGAATCTTTTACACCAATCGGTTTACCCTCATCATCAACGCCGATATGTAGTTTACCGCCGGAGGAGTTTGCAAAACCGCAAATAGTTTTTAAACAATTTTCATTCCAGGATCGTTTGTATTCCCTATTCTGATTTTCAGCTTTACCCATAATGCTCCTTTATCGGCACTGAATCATTTCAAATCAATAGTCTTTTCTAATAGACAATTTAAAACATCCACTTCCGTCTGCCCCTGGGTTTGCGGTCTTAAATTAAATTTATTGATCCTGAGAAATCGGTATCCGTAACTTTCCAGTTCCAGCTGGCGCACGGTATCATAGTCCAAATAACTTTGCGAAAAATTCAAATTATTTACTTCCTGAGGATTCGTAAAATGAAACTCCAGCCCATCGTATTCCAAGATAAGCGTCGCTTCTTTGCCGCCATGGGCATAGGTCAAAAGGAAGTCTGTGCGGTATTTTGGGATATAAACCTTATACTCCGCTGAAATATATTTGCCTATGTCAAACTGTGGAATTATTTTTATATGCTCCCTGTTTTCTTTTACAAATTTAGTCTCCAAAAGCAGGGACAGGTGTCCTATCTCAACAATTCGGTAACCCTTTTTAGTTATTAAACAATCTTTCCAACCTCTTTCTTTACCAACTCTTCTATTTTATCTTTGTGGTAGCGCCATTGTCCACCTATTTTGACCGCTGGCACTTTACCTTCTCTACTCAATCTTCTTATTGTGTATGGGTGTAACTGTAATACTTTCGCGACTTCATCAACTCTTAAGGTTTTCATTGCTCTTTTTGTATCCCTCCGGTTACACTCTGCTACAGATTAACACATTTGAATCAAGATTGTATCACGTTAATGCTTAAATATCTACCATATATGCAGTTCCCCAAATCCTAATTAGGATTTGGGGTTAGT
>Ga0265592_1001423_pt1 | contig 10427 bp, 9 predicted proteins | sample saktaG_7_FD_190141 | JGI IMG/M metagenome (GOLD analysis project Ga0265592, IMG submission 190141) | Saline water microbial communities from Sakinaw Lake, British Columbia, Canada - sak_2010_1_5_120m | ecosystem: Environmental > Aquatic > Non-marine Saline and Alkaline > Saline ... | reverse complement strand
TAAAAGTTCTCTCCCTTTAAAGTTCTCCTTCTCTTCTCCCCGCGATAGGTAAAAAAATCTTAAAGCAAAAAGGTCTTTTCTTTTTGGTTTGAGAGCTTTTTTTCTTATCGCGTAAATGCAAAGAGTTAAAAAGTTATGGCCACCGAAAAAGAAGATAAAAAGTTCCCGCTCTTATTCCCTCTTTTATTTTTTATCTTTTTTTTACGGGAAGAAGACTAAACCACGAGAGATGACAGATTCACGAAAAGGTTCGCAGATAGGGGCGGGGCAAGGGAGAAAGGGTCTCGATAATGCCCGCGCTTATGCTTGTAGAGTAGGAGGTGAATCGACCGCAGTTTTTCCTTCCCCCTTAATGCTTCCCCCCTAATGAATCATAGCCTAACCTTGTTTTTTTGCGGTGCTGAATAAAGCGAAGCAACAGCGGGGCCATAAAGAGCGTTACTGCCTGCATTGATGCTTAGAAGCGTCCCCGCGAGCGTAGCTTTTGAGCCAAGGAGCAAAAATAAAAAGAAGGGGGATAAGAGAGGGGTTTTAGGGGGGATTTAAGGGGGAAAGAAAATTACCCGCCCCGCACGTGGTACGTGGTTGGTCTGTAAAATTAGAATAGCCGGAGTAGATTAAATTAGCCAGGTGAACAATTGGATCAGCCAGAGTGGCCAGGATTGAGTAAATCAGAGTGATTAAGTAAAGTGGATTAGCCGGGATTAAAGAGAATTAAAAATAATATTGTAATTTCTTCGAAAAATCGCTTGACAACATTTTTAAAAGTGCTAAACTATTGCCTGTATAATTATTAATTGCTTAACTCATATAAAGCAAAACAATAAACAATCTTTTTCATAATTATACCTCCTTTAATACAAGCTCGCTCTGTCATCGGCAAAGCGAGCTTTTTATTTGCTAAAAAAATATAGTATAAAGTTTCATTTTTTTACGAGCCTTCTTTTGATATTTCTTTAATCCTACAAAGATAAGAGATGAAAACTAAGATAAGAAGTAAAAGAAAAGAAGCAAGAAAGAAATTCATTGGCCCCCACCCCTTAGTATATTAGTCTGCATTTTCCCGCTGAAACCCTTGTAAAATATAGAAATTACCCCTTAAAAAGTGAAGGGTTTTTGTGATTTTAGTTATATAAAGATTTATCTATAACCTGTAATTCTTTTAATATTTTAATGGCATTTTTAATGGTGTTAGAGTTCATATGTGCTATTTTTGCCATCTTATTTATTGAAGGATATTCGCCCTCAAAAACAGTTCCTAAAAGACAAACTATTCCGCGTTGAGCACTAGTCAGCTCAGGCAATATTCTTATATTTCTAACCAAGATATTACTTTCTTTTAATTTGCCGTCTTCAAACTTATATTTACAATTATCACATTTTATATAAGCAAGCTTACTTCTGATGCCACTACACCCGTAATTGTAAGATTTCCGGCAGGCCTTTTTTACCTCCGGTTCTGTTAAGGGAGTTGATAGAGATCTATTTTTTCCGATAACTAATTTTTTTGAATATTCTTCCGTATTCTTATTTTGGAGCAATAAATTGTAGAGGATAAACAAATTATTGTCTCTCTCCCCTACCTGCAAATCCCTGCTTAATATCTGGCGTATGCAGTCAATTTTTTGACCGTGATATTTCGGTATTTTGAAAGTTTTACGCTTTCCGCCTTTTAGATAAGAAGTCAATTCCTCTTCTTTTTTGATTAATAATTTTGGTAGGGGCAATATCTCACTAAGAGGAATTTCATAAATATATCGATGAGCTTTTATTATTGATGGAGGAGCTACAACATAATTTCCATTACTTTTTAATTCGAGTTTCCTGCCGAATAAGCTATTGGTGCTTTTAACATACTCGTCATTGATAGAAAAATAATAATGGTAGCCCCTTCTTGTTCTGACCCTGGTTGTTTCTTTTATCTCTGGTAATATTTCTTCTAGCTCCGGTAACAGAGTAAGATCATCAACATCAATAACTGCTAATTTACTTATATTACCGGTAATTATGCCAATATTTACATCAGTAAATTTATCATACCAATCAAAAACATCTTCTATCTTTGCTTTTTTATATTGGAAAGATTTCCAATAGATATAAGGTTCTTTTTTGCTATTAATTGGTATTAGACTATATTCGTATCTTAGATACTCATTTATTATATCTGTATATATGATTCAAACCCTTTTTTGGCATGGCATGAATAAGGGGTTTGACCGCTATATATCATCTCCAAGCCTCTGTGTAGTTTTTGAGCTGAGTACGATTTGTTAAGCTCTGTAGCGTTTTTTCTACCTTGAAGCGAAACATTTAAGTATAATAAAATAGAAAACCGGAAGGGGGACGTGGGGCAAATCTTTCGGTATAGATATAAAAAAGAAAGCGTAATTTTGGCAAATCGCGCTCCTCTTTTGTATTTAATATTATAACACTAAAAAAGAAATATCGAGAGAAAATGAAAATATTTTTTATCTTATTTTTTAAAATATTCAAACATTTATTTTAATCAATTTCATCTATTCAAATTTAAATCCTTTTTCTTTGAAAAGCTTCAAGCAAAGGTCCACTACTTCCGGGTCATAGAGGATGCCTCTATTCTGAGAGATTTCTTCCAGGGCTACCTCTATGCCCAATGCCGGACGGTAAGGTCGGTGAGAAGACATCGCCTCTACTGTATCAGCTACTCCTATGATTTTGGCTTCAAGGAGAATTTTATCACCTTTTAGATTATTAGGGTATCCTGAACCATCTAATCTTTCATGATGCTGCAGGACAATTTGTGCTACGGGGTAGGAAAAATCTATATTTTTTAATATATCATATCCTACTTGGGAATGGCGTTTTATTAAATTATATTCTTCAATACTTATTTTATCGGGCTTACTCAAGATTTCAGAAGGAAGACCAATCTTTCCAATATCATGGATTAAAGAGGCTATCCTTACTTCTTCAATCTTATCTTTAGAAAAGTTTAGCTCTTTAGCTATAGCTGTGGCCAGCTGAGAAACCCTCTGCTGGTGACCGGCAGTATAGGGGTCTTTGGCCTCTACTATCTTTGACATGGTCTCAATAGTTGCATCCATGGCACTTTTTGTTCTTTGGTAACTTTGTTGAAGTTGTGCCGTTGAGTTTTTCCCATCAATGAATTCTCCTAATCTCTCGGCAATAATTGTAATTAGATATTCTTTTTCCTTCTGGAAAGACCTTTCATCCAATTCTGGACTTTCTTCCAAATAATAGACCTCTATGGTACCGATTATCTTTTTATGTATCTTAATATCCCTACTCTGTTTCCAGATAGTCTCTTTAAAGTTTTCTGTCTTGAATATTTTATCTTCCAAGATGATTCGAGCACAAACGATTTCCGGATACTGCCAGGCAGAGGGAAGGAGATTAACTAATTCTTGAAATATTTTTTCCAATGAAATGCCCGATTTTTCAATAAGATTAGAAAGTTCCCAAAGACAATTCAATTCTTTGATCCTTTCCTTGAGATCATGGGTTTGCTTGTCCAGTTTTTTCCCCATTTCAATACTGTGTAAACCCAGAACAATATCTCCTGCGGCCTCCTTAAACAAGGCTTGTTCTTCTTTATCGGTAATAAAATGAGTAGGGATAGAGACAGACATTACACCGTAGATCTTTCCATCACGTCCTAACCGGACGGTCATTACGCTTGCTCGATCGGAACATGCCTGTACCAGCGGACAATCGGGACAGGTAGATGCCGGGTCTTTAATGATTACAACATCCTCTTGCCTTAAGGCTCTCTGACCGAAAGCGGTCAGCTCGCCTTTCTTTAATAGTTTAAGCATAGGTAAGAAGCCTTTCCCTAAACCGGCTTCAGCATAGGTGTCAATCTTCCCCTCTTCGTCCAGTAGCACTATCCAACTGTGATAATAACCGCGTGTTTTGGTAAGACTACTGCAAGCACCCTTTAGTAATCTTTCACGGTCCTTTTCTTTGAAAATCAGTTGTTTAATATTACGAATGGCACGAAGAACAAGATAAAGATGTTTAATCCTTTCTTCTGCCTGCTTAAGTTCGGTGATGTCTATTAATGAAGCCACACTCTTTTTGGTATCGGGAATCATTTCAATTTTCAAGAGTATATCTTTTATATTGCCTTTTTTATTCGCCATACGAAATTCATAGTTCTTTGGGGGGGGTTCTCCGTTTTGTTTTCTGGTTATATGGTATCTTTTCATCTTTTCTAAATCTTCTTTAAGGACAAAATCTGTCCATTTCATTTTATTTTCAATTTCCTCTTTAGAATATCCGATTAGTTTTTCGCATTGGGTGTTTACCATGAAGATCCTCATGTCTTCTTCAAATATCGCAGTTGCAATACCAGTGTTTTCGAATACGGTGCGGTATCTTTCTTCGGATTCTGCCAGGGCTTTCTCTGCTTGTTTACGCTCGATTATATTATTTATTACACTTTCCCCTCGTTCTTTCCGTAAAGTTTTTAATGCTTTTATTAATTCTGCCTTTGTCTTATCTTCGTCTTTCATCTTATTTACCCCCTGCTAATCTTACAAAATAAACAAGTACATAAATAACATGCTATTATTTAAATCTTTTAAATTTTTCAATATTATTTTATGTTATTTCGGGCAAACACGTGGAGTATCCCAACTTACTACCTATAAATAAGCAAATATTGTCTCAATTATTTTTAAAAATAAAATAACCCAGCTTGCTATCCAATACACGAATAACCAGCCGGGTTATTACCCCTTTTTATTTATCAAGCATAAGACTCTAAGAGATGTTTAGTTCTCACTGGTACCTAATTCACGTCCAATGCATGAGGCTATCATGTATTAGTGAATAGTGCAGCTTAAATATAATAATTATTTATTCTTTATTATTTATTCTATCTTTGTTGCTTTGCCACTTTTTTGTAATTTGCTTTTTTAACCTGACTTCCAATATATTATTTTTATACCTCTTGATAAAATTATTTGTATTGACCACTACGGGAAGAGAAATTTCTTTATGATACTCTTTATCTGCCTCAATAATGAGTTTATTATCCACCACGCTCAACTGTAATTTATCTTCTTTAATACCAAGCAGCTCTACATAGACTATTAGCTCAGCATCCTCATCAAATATATCCAGAAGTGGTTCTTCTCTCTCTTGATAGGTCTGACCGGCGAGCCACCAGCTAAATAAAACTTTCTCGCCAGTTTCCCGGTCAACTTTTGAACTATCGAATAAGAGTATAGGATAGCCGAGTATCTTTTCAGCGGTTGGGTTGATGATCTCCTTAATTTTAAGTAAAATATCCATATGGGTAGGAGCTTCTATCAGCTTGGCCAAGGTGTCAATTCTGGCGTGCTTGTGCTCATAAAGAAATATAAGTATCTCTTTTGAATCGGCATCCAATTCGCTAACAATTTTATTTAAGGTCTCCCGGTCTACTTTTAGCAATACTCTCTTATATAGCTCTTTTCTCCAATCCTCTAAATTAAGTGATATAATCCAGGCTTTTAATAATTCACCGGAAGAGTCATATTCTATGCGGATAGTATCACTCTGGCTTACTCCGTAAACTCTTTTTTCTATTCCTAAATTCTTGATGCTGCCCAGCGGTGTCTCCCATATAAATCCAGATTTAGAGGTAAAAAAAGTGAGTTTCTTGGGGGTAAGGAGAAGGGTTCCCATGCACCACCTTGATTGACCGGGGGTTAAATAACCACCCTTTTCCTTTAAAATTTCTTCATCGGGTAGTGAGTCAATAGAAGATGGAGAACAGAAAGCAGATGTCTGACTTCTAACCTCTGGCTTCTGGCCTCCAGCCAGGGAGATATTTTCCACAATTGCCTTACTCCAATTCTCAGGATCTTTTATGGCAATATATGGCACTCTCCTGCCTTCAGATACTATATTAAGTTGTTTTACTTTCTTGCCCAGAATCCATCCCCTCTTTACTATATTTATAGTCTTTATTTGACTGAGTAGAACCTTGAATAATATCTTTCTTCCCTGAACAAAAAGCAGTCTTTTATTGGACAGGTATAAATTACCCAGTCTCCAAGATGAAGCAAGTGAGCTCCCAGTATCGTAGCTTGCTGTATAATACTTAATCACTTCCTCACCCTGTAGTAAAGGTAAACTAACTGGCTTTCTTATAGTATCTAAATAGCTTCTCATATTACGATTGCCTTTTCCTTTTCCCTTACTATAAATAAATAAGGGGGTCAGCTCTTGACTTTAGACATTTCTGCCGACTAGTCTAGCCATGGATATGGTCATTCCTCTCTTGAAACTGTGCTATAGTTTCCAATATCTTTTCCTCAGTAAACGGCTTGTCAATGAAACCGTGAACCCCCTCCTTGTCCTTCGCTTCTGCCCTTTTTTCTTCACTGCCGTAAGCGGAAATTATAACTACTACTGCCTGCGGGGCTGCCGCTTTGATTTCGGGAAGCATATCCATTCCATTCCCGTCAGGTAACTTTAGGTCTAATAATACCAAATTGGGTACCTTCTTCTTTAGACAGGCTATACCTTTAATTATGCTATTGGCAGCTGATACATTATACCCTTTGCTTTGTAAGGTATTGGATAAGAGCCAGCACAAGTCCTCTTCGTCATCCACGATCAAGACATTCTTTATCTGCCTTTTTGGGAGCGGGACCGGCCTTAGCTCTTCCTTTTCCCTTCTTAATCGTGCCTGTTCCCTCTGTTCAAAAAAGGGTATCAGCTCTTCAAGTTCTTCGGGTTTGCGCCAGCCCGAAAGACCGCTTCTCCATACAAGTGCTTCGTCTTGTTTGATAATACCCTTTAGAATCCAGCTTTTCAGCCTGGAGTGATAGATTAATCTGTATGTATCCGCCCCTCTTCTCACATCGTATTTTAGCTCTGACATGACCTCTCCTTTTGGATTGAAGTCAGAAGACAGAATACAGAAGTCAGATATCAGAAGTTAGATTTTTCTGTTTTCTGTCCTCTGCCTTCTGTCCTCTGCCTTCTGCTTTAACCATCGAGGTCTATTTTGTGGGCAAAGAGATTGTAAAGATAGTACCTTTTTTCCAAATACTTTCTACACTTATTCTCCCGCCGTGACTTACAACAATCCCGTAAACTATTGATAGACCCAGACCTACTCCCATTGGTTTAGTGCTAAAAAAAGGATCAAATATCCTGATAATATCTTCTTCGGGGATGCCTACCCCCGTATCTTGAATCTTTACAACAAAAAAGTCCCCTTCAATACTTGTACTGATTGTCATTGTACCGCCTTTAGGCATGGCCTCAACAGAATTGATTACCACGTTCAAGAATACCCGGTTGATACGTTCCCTATCGACATTTATTATTGATGGCTTAGCGCCAAATTTCTTAATCACTTCTATCCATTGTATGGAAAGACTGCTCCTTATCGAACCCAAAACGTTTTCTATAATCCTATGCATATTATGGGAACGGATGTTAAGCTCCGGTGGTCGGGCACAGTTGAGGAGTTCGGTGATCAAAAAGTTAATCCTCTCCGTGTTTCTAATAATAACTTCAATATGTTTGGACCAGGAGTTATCTTTGCTATAGACCTTCTTAAGCTGCTGGACAGCTAATGACACGTTGCCAAGCGGATTTCTTATCTCATGGGCTATACTGGCGGCTATTCTACCGGTAAAGGCAAGCCTTTCGGATAGAACCGATTCTTTGCCATGATTGCCAACTCCTTTATAAGAATCTTCACCTCTTGATCCGGACATGATATTTCTCCCTTCCTTCCTTAATCAGAAGACAGAAGTCAGAAATCAGAAGACAGATGACAGAAGACAGAAAATAAAAGACCGATATTAAGTTGTTATTTTTTCTGCTTCCTCATTTATCTTACCAGAAACAATCCCATTTAGTGCTTCCGCCCATTCATCTATTTCCTTCCCGGCAAAAGAGGCTGTACCTTTGGTTAAATTGGCCTGATATAATATATCAAGAACTTTCTCCTTTTTGCTATCAAGACTGCTTGTTTTTCTCATCCCGGTATTAACCCCAATTATCCTATCCACAGGAAGATCAAAAACCAATTTTCTCTCAAAATCGTTCCACCAGCATAATCTCTTATTGGTAAGATAGAGATGACCTGGCCTCCAGGTCTCTTGTTTTATACCGGAGGCAGGAACTAAATACCATACCTTTCCCCCTCGGTGAGTAACCTCTTCTCCTTCGGTCAGGAAGTCAATTGGCCCCTCTTCAAACTCCGGAAGTACGAGGTTCGCCTCTAAAGAAAACCCCGTCGTTGCTAAATTTTGCTCAATAGCATCTTTTAACTGATTTGTTTCTACTGCATTAAACCGATGCACTTGATCCTGTTTATCTATAAGATAAAGTACCTGTTTTTTCTTTCCTTTAACAAAATGCGCTTCCCCTCTCACTACCAATGCCTTTATTTCTTCTAATGGTATCTGCCAGGTGATTTCATCAAAATCTTGACGATAATGAATAAACCTTTTATTAGTTAAATAAAAATAGCCTGGTCTCCAGGCATTATATATTCCTTTGCTATAGTAATAAGAACCATACATTTTCAGGGCAATTTCTTCTCCTTCAACTAAAGAAAGGACATTTTTCTTCCTATGTTCTCTTTCCCAAGCCCTACTTTTTTCATCCCAGGCCTGCATCACTCCATATTTAAGCATCGTCTCCATTCCCGCTAATGCTGCTTTTAAATTAACACCGATTAAAGGAATGCCAGCCACAGAAATTATAATATCTGCATTAATGACCAATCCTTTGTCTAAAATTCGATCTAATAGATCTACTAAAGTTGCGTGTGTATCTCTGGATGGTTCCATTTCTTCCCCCTATACGAAACTATATGGTGGCCAGGGACCGGTAAAGCGAACAGAAAATCCTTTCAGATGTTCAATTTTCTCTAGCTCTTCACCCAGTATTTTGCTCTTTTCCTTAAAAATCAAACAAGAGAAATTCAACAGCATTTGTTTGTCTTCTTCAAATTTTTTAGTCTTTTCTACCTTGATTTGATCGACACATCTTTTAATCTGCTCATAAAAAACCTTAAAATATTTATCTGCTTCTTTTTCCAGCTCTTTTTTTAATAAGTTCTCTAACTTTTGCTTATACATATAAGCCAAACCCTTAGATTTGGATTTAATCTCCTCACTCAATTTCTTAATCTCAGGGTTTGTCTCAATGAGCCCTTCGCTGATAATTTTAGGGTCCCAAAATACCTGCACTCCAAACTCAGCTCCATCTTTAAGCTTACCCAGTTTTTGTCTTAAGTTTTCATAATCGCCCTTCAACCACTTCTTCATGTTCTCATCAGGGGCAATACCCTCTTCACCCTTAATGATGGTATCAAATCCCAGGGGTAAAACTGTGCCAAATCTCTCCCAGGCAACCTCCACAACTTTCTCGTGAGCAGTTACCCAAGACTTCATCTTTCCCTGGTCCTCTGATTTATAGGGTTTTGGCAGGCAATTATGCACTACAGCACATAAATCTTGGTATGAAATAGTATAAACGCTACTATCCTCTATTCCAATATTACCAAGAGTTATCTCTTCACTTCCCTCGAATATACAATAAAGATATCTTGCTTCAGTGCATCCCACGGCAATACCTCTCAATTACAGAATTTTTTCATCATTTTCCTACCCAGACCCTCTAATAACCTCTTTTTTTAGCAGCAGAAGTTACACCAATCTTCTGTTCCTTTGTGCCGCAATTGGGGCAGAATTTAACATTCTCCCAGTACTTCCAGGTTGTACCACATTTCTCACATCCAAGAGTTAAAGACTCGCCACAATTTGAACAATAATCATGGCTTCCTGTGCTGACACCACACTTTGGACATTTAAACGGATTTGCCATTCTTATACCTCCTTTCAAATTCCTTTCTCTTCTGCTTCTTTCCTCCACCTTTCGGGATTTATCATCTTGTCTAATACATCGTCCACAATACTATCCAATCCATCCCTTACGGATTTAACCGACTCAGTAACACCCTGTTCCTTTTTTATCTCCTCAATGGCCACATCTAAATCCATAAGGGCTTCCCCGAGTCTCTCCATCTCCTCCTCAGATAAACTGCCCCCCTCCATACGTTTCATTGCCTGGAGGTTAAGAGCATCTTTAATTATTTCTACTAAAGCAATAACTAACCCTAAAAGCCCATGTTTTAAATTGTTTTCATCAATATCAATTGGCATCTTTTTCTCCCTTAATCAGAAGTCAGAGGACAGAGGACAGAAGTCAGGTTTTTCTGTAATCTGTTTTCTGACCTCTATCCTCTGTTATAACGTTTCCGATTTGAGTGCCTTGGCTTTGCTGGCAGATATCCAACCACACCATGGACACCCGGTATCAGTAAGAACTTCTACTGGCACTCGTTTGTTACATTGTGGACACTCTTCCTTGCCTACCATAGCCTCTTTCCAGGCAGCAGTCTCATA
>Ga0265592_1001422_pt1 | contig 10437 bp, 5 predicted proteins | sample saktaG_7_FD_190141 | JGI IMG/M metagenome (GOLD analysis project Ga0265592, IMG submission 190141) | Saline water microbial communities from Sakinaw Lake, British Columbia, Canada - sak_2010_1_5_120m | ecosystem: Environmental > Aquatic > Non-marine Saline and Alkaline > Saline ... | reverse complement strand
AACCAAAGACCTAAAACCATAATCAACCCGATAAAGATAATAAAGGTTTTTTGGTAATCAAGTTCTATGGTTCCAACTTTAATAAAAATAGGTTTTTTAACTGAGAAATAAACTGCTTCCGAAGACATGCTTTTTGCCCCTTCTTTATCAATAGCTTCGGCCCATGCTTTGTAGTTTCCTTCCGGTACAGAGTGGCTAAAAGTGAAATACCAAATGCCTTTATCAGTGCTTTGAGTATGATCTAAAAATACTCTCCCTTTTTCATCTTCAACATAGATATTAATTTTAGCTTTTGGGACAGCAAGACCTTTTAATACAATAAGGTCATTAACAGATAATTCTGAGGGAGCATTTGTAATTACAGGGGCTTCTATCGGTAGGATTTCGATTTCGGCTATACTTATCTCATAGTTTCCTGCCTTGTCCGAAGCCTTAACAACTACATTATGAATTCCAGGTGCCTGAACCGGCAATTGATAAGGATTCGATTCAATTTCCTCGCCTGTAATTGCATCTCCCCTGCTGTTCCCAATTTTAACCTCGTAGTTTTCTATTCCGGAAAGATGGTCGATAGTATGAAAAATTAAAATAGGACGCGGATTTGTTGTTTTTTCACCTCCTTTAATTTCAATTTCAAATGGTTCCGGATTTTTTGTGTCAATTCTAAATTTAAAATGAGTTATGCCTCCCCATCCGTAACTATTTTTTAATTGGCAATGAAAATACCAGATACCGTCTTCCAACCCTTCGAGCTTCTTTTCGGAAATAGGAGGCGAATAAAGGACCGTAGGGGCGCTTCTAGGATTTCTTCCGTAAAGAACTCTTACTGCCGTTACTCCTTCTTGGACTGTCCATTTAAATACCGGATTATTATTTGAATACCATTCTTCTGGATCAGAATGCGTGAAAGAAAAAATCTTGGGAGCAACGGGAACTCCTAGAGTAAAAGGAGGAATGTATTCCTGTTCTGACTCAGGCTCTAAAATAATTACTTTTGGTTTTAGCTTATAAACACCTCCTCCCATACTGGTCAATATATTCGTCCCTTCACCATCAGCTGCTAAAACAGAACCGGAAGAAAAAGTAACATTGGTTGTTGCAGAAACTTTTGCCCGAAAAGTTATTGTGATTACAGTGCCCGAACTTCCTTTAAAGGCACTAGGATTCCCTCCCTCAAAAACTATTTTACCTGACGAATTTGAAAAAGTCGGCTCTACTGTCCACAAAGAAAAAATGGAACCCGTTTTAGAAATCGTGACAACTTCAAGTTCGTTACTATTAAAATTTATTTCAGCCCCTGCCACATTAGCAGGAGTTTCTTCGCTCCTAAGATTAACTTTGACAGAAAAAGTATTCCCAACCTCGTACGTCCCATCTGAAGGTGAAAGATATAAAGAAGCGCTCACGGCTTCTGTTCTTGAAGGAAAAATAGGAATTAAAAATAAACAAATCAAGAACAAAAATGAGATTTTAAAAACAATGCTTTTCATTTTTAGCTTGTCTGATTTAAAACTCACGAAGTAAATTTTATTGTCTTATTACCTAATCTGAAGATTTTGACCTTTTTAGATTGTAACACATTAAGACAACGGTGTCTTATAAAAATATTTCTTTTTCCCTTTCTTAAACTTCTTGAATATCCAGAACGCAACAGAAATAATTAAGATAATCAGAATTAATATCCACCAAGACGAGATTTTCTTTTCCTCTATAACCGAGGGCTTCGGAGGCGTTATTTCAACAACCCTCTCATTGCCCGCTTCGTCAATTGCCTTCACTTTTATTACGCTCTCTAAATCCTGATCTTCCAACAAATAAGGGCTTTCTCCTCTTTTCCAATTCTCTTCACCTTCTCTTGATTCCGAAACCTCAAAATAGTCAAGGCCCGTTTGCTTGTCCGTTGTTGAGAAAATAAGGAAATACCTTCCTTCAAAAAGCGCTTCATTTTTACGGACTTCTACTACAAAAGGCTCTGGAGGAATTTTATCCTTACTTAATTGTTCCTGCCATTCATTTTTCGGAATTTGTGTAGGTTCAAACTGTGCAATTTCAAATATTATTCCTTTCGCAGTTAACTTAGCCAACGTTCCTTTTCCATCATTTAATAGGACTTGGGAACTTTCTAAGAAATCAACTCGGCCAATCTGCAAAGAATTATCTTCTGTAAAACCTTTCATCTTAAATACTACCTTACCGAGCAGATTACTTACCCCTGGGTCTCCAGATATTTTTCCTCCATACCCTCCCGGTATTCCTCCGACAAAAGATATTAAACCGGATTCCTGATTAATCTCAGGCTCTCCTACCCAAAGAGCCAGAATAGAACTCCCTTTACTAAAATCAACTACTTGTAAGATATCTTGAGAAAAACTCAAATTAGCTTCTACGGTATTAATATACTCATTTTCGTTATCAATTTTCATTTCCACTATAAAAACATCACCGGGTTGATATTCCCCACCATCTGACTCTAAATACAAGACAGCAGCAAAAGTAGTGGTCGGAAGCAAAGCAAAACCAATAATCAAAAAGAGAATAATATTTTTAAATTTTGAATCGTAGTTTTCCATTTTTAACTTTTAATTTTTATCTTTTACCCTGTCCACCAATAAAGCATAATTGAAAAATCCACTAAATTAACTTGTCCATCGCTATTTAAATCAGCAGATGAATTCTTAGGTACCCCCCAGTTATAAAGAAGAATACTGAAATCTACTAAATTTATCCTTCCATCTTTATTTGTGTCTGCTTTTTTTATAACTCCTACTATTTCCTTACCAATATTAAAAGCCAAAGTTTGAGAGAAAGTGCTTAATAGACCTTCTGGAGAAGTGGCTTTAGCCCGAGCAGCATGAGAACCTTCTTCTAATAAAGCGGTGTCAAAAGCATAAAACCAAGTCCCATCTGTCTCGGCTTGAACATTTTTAATTATTTCGGGAGAATTAATTGAAATACTAATGTCGCTTTCAGGAACACTTTGTCCCAATATATTAAAAATTTCGCCCCTTTGAAGAGAAGTTTTAGAAAGTTCGATAGTCGGGGGCAAAAAGATACCATTAACTGTCGTTGTCATATCTTTGGCAACATTGGTTGTAAAAGAAAAAGTAATAGATCTTCTCCCTTGTTTATCTAAAGCCCAGATAGAAAAAGTATAAATTCCAGAAGTTAAATCAGTAATTTCCGCCGTAAAGTTTGCCTGAGAATCTGCAGTAATAGTAGTTGCTACCTTGCCATCCTGAAGAAGAGTGATTGAGCTCAAGGGATAAGCTTTACCTTTAATAATAACCTTAGTTGAAACAGCAGGAGGAATAAATACTCCTCCGCCTCCGCCGCCTCCGCCTCCGCCTTCTTCTTGACAGCTAGCGCTGCAACCATCGCCGGAAGCATTATTTCCATCGTCACACTCTTCTCCATAATCAGATTGTACTGTTCCATCTCCGCAGTAAGATGCCCAGCCGTCACAGCTTGTATTACAAAACTTATCTTCAGTACTGTAAGAATAATCTCCGTTATTTGAACCGTCATCACAAATCTCTCCTGTATCCAAAACCCCGTTACCGCAGACAGTGATAATGACAGATGTAGGAATAAAGCCTGCTTCAATAAATTCAGCAGAGATTCCATTTTTTAAAAAGTCCGTATTATCTTTTTTTAAATTAAAAAAGGGACTAATTAAAATTATCCCCACAAAAAGTAAGATTAAAAAGATTTTAACTTTTAAGTTGCATTTTTTGGACACATTAAGTTCTAAACTTTTTCAATATTTTTTTAACTATTTTTTCAATTTCTTCTTTTCTTTTATATGCCAACCATCCGCTAATACTTAGGATAATAAGTATGATTGCCATTAATACCCAAACCCAGATTCGAATACCAAACCATTCTTGAGGAATCGGCTGTAAAGTTCCCCTGGGCAAGATACTAAGATGAACCCTGCCCTCTTTAACCACCTCATCCTTTTTAAAAATTTTGAACACGGCCCAATAACTGCCTGCTAATAGTTTCGTAGGAAGCTTGGCTATAACGGTCCCTGTCTCAAAAGGATTTATCTTATTCATCCTTTTCACTTCAACTGTTTCTAAAAGATTTTCTTCTCTGGCATCATAAATCTCAAAAACAACTTTATTTGGAGCAGCTTTTACATTGCCCGTGTTTTCAATCTCCATCTCAAAGCTTATCTTACTCGGAGAAAACCACCATAGAATCTCATGGCCTTCTTCCAAGTCATATGTATTCACCCTTTGTATTTCAAAATCAAAAATCTTAATGTCCTTAACGTCCAAATCAACTTCTATTCTTGCACCCAAGATTATTGCTACCTGCCCTCCCTTAGAACCGTTTACCGGATAAGTCGTTATCCTTATATACCCCGGGTAGCTTTTAAATTCAGCTCTCTTTGGTACGTCAATCTTAATAACCATAGCAGTTTTTTGTTCTCCTTTTTCAAGAATAAAGCTTTCTCCTCTATCAATGGAAATCCATTCATTTGCCCCGGGAACATCAACCGAAACCTCTATTCTTAAATCTTCCGAAGGGTCGCCCCTTGTAAGCCAGATACTCTTTTCAAAATGAGAGCCCCTGGTGAGGTTATGGTTGATAAAATAAGGAGGCGTGATTCCAAAACCAGCCCACGCCCCCTGGGTTAGAAATAACAAGATAAAAAAACCTATGGTAACACCAATGAAGATTCTTAATTTTTTTCCACCAAAAACAAACATAATTTCATTCGTTTAGAAATCAAAACTCCTCAAGACAAACCGTATTAAGTAATAACCTAAACAAGCTTCTTTGTAAAGCTAACCTACCAAGTACTTGTTTCGCTCATGACACCCGTTACAGTATTCGTTCCGTTGTAAGTACCTGATTCTTGAGCATCAGGAATTTTTATCTTCCAATAAGTATCAGCCGTTGCCGGAGTAGTAGTTGAAGTGGTCTTTGAACAATTAAGTTCAAATTCTGTTGGAGTAACACTTGCTGCCGTTGATGAGGCGCCGCCCCAAGCAAAACCGGTGCTTGTACTGTATTCTTGCTGTGCGATAGCAATCGTAGTTTCAGGAGCACCGTCCTTTGGCATATCAACACCTGAAAGTTCTTCATCCAACTCAACATTTCCAGTTGCTTTTATAGTAATTGTATCTTCATCACTTTCGCCGGTTGGCGCAACCGTTCCGTAATCCAAACTTAAGTTGGTAACTAAAGCGTAAGCCATATAGCTTATCAACTCCGTTCCTGAGCTTGCTTCTGTACTTGAACTTGCATTATTATCATCAACTGCTTTAATCGAAGCCAGCCAGTTTTCTGAAGGAAACTCAGAAGTAGAATCTGTTGGGTCTGCAACATACCACATACTAAAAGAACAAGTCGTCGTTACATCACTATCACTAGTCCCCTCGCAAGTACCTAAAGTACATTCATCAAGATATGCATAACAATTATTATGATTATTACTAGTACATCCACCAGCACCAATACCAGACCTGTAAACCCAAGCATATGTTGTAGAAGCAACGCTTGAGGTTGCAATCTCATTATTTGCACAACTATTATCATCAACTATAGTCGCATTTACTTTAAAACCGCTTGTTTCACCTTCAGGAACCGTCAAATCGAGATCTCCTCCTCCATCTACAACAGAAATGCTAGCTGCAGCAACAGTCGGAGCAACATTATTGACATCATAACTTGTAGCTTCACTTTGGGTAGCATCGGAAGAATCAAAACCGTGGTTATCAACTATATAGGCATAGGCATTATAAGTTGTATCCGGAGTTGGAGTTGGAACAGCGTAGTTGCATGTAGTGTCGCTACTCGAAGTAGCAGAACACCATTCACCTCCCGTACAAGCAGGCGTGGTACCTGTAGCAAAGACCTCTGATTTACAGATATAAAGACCTATCCAGTCATCAACGTCAAACTTATCAGCATCAGACGTGGTTGAATTCCATGTCACATTTACTCCAGGATCTTTGGGTCCATCGTTTGAAATCTGAGTAAAGGTAGGCCTATGATTCACATTAAAAGGTGACTGCTCATCTGCACTCCCCGTACCTTCAGTACCGGTTGAACACTTCTGGCTTGCAGTGTGGTCGCAGGCAAAAGCCCACCAGTCAGAACTTGTTGCAGAAACACCGGTTGTTGAGGTTGCAGCACTTGCTTCAACACTAGAGCTTGCAACAGAGCTAACTACCCAGGTACCGCCTGGACAAGTAGGAGCAGATGCACCCGTAGTTGCAATCGCGTCACTTTTACAAATCGCTAAATACCAATCATCTGCATTTGCATCAGAAGCTGTCCCCTTCCAAGTTATATTATCTCCCTCATTTGTAGGGTTACCAGCCGTACTTCCTTCTCCTTTACCGCCGGCAGATGCAGGGTCTTCAACAACAGCACTTAAAACAGGCGCTGCATTTCCAACGATAACCGAAGTGGTTGCAGTGTCTGCTGATACTCTTTCAGGTATAGCTTTTTGGCCAAAATTAAAACCGATAATCACAACCATCAATACCAACGACAACACTATAAACCAGGGAATCGTTTTTCTTACTTTTTCTGTCATAATTTAAAATTAAAATTTAATTTTTTCCCGAAATCGGGACGACCTTTTATCTTTATAAGTTTAAAAAACTTAATTAAAGATTAAAGACCTTTACGATGTCTTCTCGGCAACCCGGCCAACTTGAAAGAAAAAGTTCCGCGGCTTTCCGTCCTTTAGTCACCTAAAGTTTGGCTTTTTAAATTATTATTACATTATACTATATTTTTAAAAAACATGTATATACAATCTGTGGAAAAGCTACCAAGAACCAACTTCGTTCTTTTTTGCTTCAAAAGTGGTAGTTCCTGAATAAGTTCCGTAGACCTGCTCTGCGGGTATCTCTATTCCCCACCAAACATCATCTGTTGCTGGAGAACTTGAAGCAGTAGTTTTTGGTAAATCTAATTCTAATTCAGCCCCAGGGGAAACCGACAAAGAGGTTGATAAAGCATAAGTTTCACTAGACGTAGCGTATTTTTGTTTTCCAACAGCAATACTGTCTCCTCCTGAAGCCATATCAACTCCATATAAAGTAAGATCCAAAGAACAATTCCCTGTATTAGTAACAGTAGTTGTTTTGCTTAAAGGATCATTTTTCTCCTCTGGAGACATTTCGTCATAGTCAATAGGAGGAGAAACAGCTAAAGCCAGTAACGAACCGACATCAACCGTTTCAGCAGAATTAGTGGCAGAACTTGAGGCATCTGAAGAATCAATAGCTTTTATCCATGAGACCCAATGTTCGCTTGACCAGGGTGTTTCGTCCACCTCTCCCCCTGTGCCATCTGTCGGTTCAGCATAATACCAGATGTCAAAAGAACAAGTTGCATGGCAGGAAGTTGCAGCACCGGTGCAGGAAGAAGTTACACAGGTCAAATCTTCATAACAATTATTATCATCCAAAATACAAGCCTCTGTACTTGTCACTCCCGACCTGAAAATTCTTCCTATAACACTGGCGATATCAGATTGTCCATCCTCATCTGTAGTACTGGCAACAGCTTGAATTGAGGTGGTAACACTTTCAACTAAAGAAATAGTTGTGCCCCCATCTAGAGAAACGTTTGCAACTTCCGGAGTTTCATTACTAGGAGTGTAATCAATGGTTAAATAAGTATGATTGCTATAAGAAGCATTGCTGTAATCGTAAAATTGGGCATCTCTATTGTTCCCTCCACCGACACTGTCTAACACTATTCCAAAGTAATCCGGCGGACTGCTGTGACCATAATCGCTTACCCATTCATCAAAAATACTGCTTATGTCCGGAGAAGTAATACTGCCGGAAGAAGGGACTGTCCAAGCCACCGAGGCAGTGGTTCGAGTGTAATTACCGGGCTGTTCTGCCCCTTCCAGCGCCGGACTATCTTCTTGCTGAAGACCCCAAAAATCAAAAGCACAAACGTCTGCAAAGGTATTATAACCAGTGAAGGTAACCGAATTGATGGTTGACCCGATGATAGCCCCAGATATTGGAAAGGCCCAATAGCAATCCCTGCCCGTTGCCGGAGTATTTACACACCACACTAGCGTATCAGTATCAACATCAGTAGTATCATTCTCGGTATACATATCATAGACATCACCTTCAAGATAAATAGTATCTACCGTATCTGCTTTAATTGGATAAATTGCATTTTCCAACCAGTTTTTGTCAATTTGTTTTGAAATTAGGACATCATCACCCTCCTTTTCAAAAGAAAGGATGATTGGATTTTTATTCCCTTGGGCATCTTCAGAATATGGTTCCTTAAAAGCAAATTGTGTTTCTCCGGTCTCTTTGTCTTTAAATTCAGTTTTCTCCTGTGTGGCAATCTTTTTCCCGTCCCATTTTTGGCCGTTGATATAAATATCCAGATTGTCAGAAAGAGTCATTTTAAAATTAAACTCCAAATAAGGAAATGTTCCCGGGGAACTCTGGGGAGGCAAACTGTCAAAACTGTCTATAACCAAGTATTTGCCAAGATACTGGGGATGATATAAAAATTCAACACCAATCCCGGTACCGTAAGCATTAAGATATTTTATTGAGTTTCCCCAAACCATGCCTTCAACCGGTTGGGGCTGAGAAATTAATTCTCTTTCACCTTCTTTATTTGACCAATTTAAATCTTGAAGTTCGATTTTATTAATGAAATTATGAAAACGATATTCTACCAAATTTTCAGAATTTAGATTCTTCTTAAGCTTTACCTTGTAAAACCCTTTAGTTACCTCGTAATCATATTCAGGGTCGTTGGAAAAAACAAAATTAGGATTAATATCTTCAAGCCTGTCATTCTCATCGGGATAATGAATAGGACCAATGCCAACTTTTGTCTGATAAGAACTATCACTCTTAAGAAAAGTTTTGGAATGAAGCGTCCTTTTCTCTTTTAATTCTTTTACTACAGTTCCTTTATTCCCAAATGGCAGAGGCTGGACATCTGTTATTCCTTCCACTTTTGGAGTTTGGAATTTAGGATTTGAAATTTCATTATATTCTACTTCAATCCAGACCGCATCTAAAAATATTGGAATGTCCTCACTATCCGCATTTATAGAACTCATCCTAAATCTGATAGCCAGATTCTTTAAGTCCTCCCATGACCTAAAGATTGGCAAAGCATAAAGAAAATAACCGCCATTTAAACTATTGGATATTTCCTGATTTAAATCAATTATTCCTATATTTTGCCAGCCCCCGCTGCTTTGATATTCAATAAAAAGCTTTTTATCTAATCCTGCATCTTCATCCGTATCAATCTGTGCAGTTGGCTTTGCTGCAAAAGAAAACCTCAGCTGGGCATTGTTAATCTCGTTTGATTTTATCCGGTCTGGTACATCAAAATCAAAAAAATCTAAAAAATACTTAATGCCTTCTTCTGAAGGAGTAACTGCTTTTATAGCATCAAAGGAATTAATAAAAGTTGAATTTGCCTTATTAAAATCTGCAAAAGACACTTCTTCAGATAAATCCCGCACCAAGGCGGCTTCTGGATTTTGCCATCCTAAAATCAACACTTCTGTGTTACCTGCCACCGTTGAATAAGTCGAGGCCGAATTAGGCAGTATTTCAATAAAGCTTTCTGAAGCGTTTGCTGATAAAGAACCGAGGTAATAAAAAACCAAACCAAGAATTATAATTGAAAAGAAAACTAAAACTACCGATTTTTTATCATTTAATCGACTCATTTGATTAGATTATTATAACAAAAAAAATAATCGCAATATAGTGTTAATACGCAGTAGTTATGCACAATAAAAAAACGCTTTAGCTTAGTAAACGTTTTTGCCCTGCCTAAAATTTTGAGAATTCTTCTAGAAAATAACCTAGGTGGATATCCGCAATGCAGCAACTGCAAGAGCACTGCACAATTTAGGATTTCCTATAAGTAAGATTGTTCCAGAATCTCAAAATAATTTTGGCAGGGCTACTTTCATTTTATATCTCTCATCACCGCTTGTCAAATACGAAAAAGCTTAGAACATTATATCCTCTTCGGCTCTTTTGTAATTATGGATATCTTCGGGAGAGAACCAAAATTTTAACTCATGTTCTGCTTCTTCCTGATTTTCAGAAGCATGAATAAGGTTATGTATCCCTCTTTTGTCACAATTAGCAACAGTTGGATCATCAACCGAAAAATCACCTCTTATGGTTCCTATGTCAGCTTGAGAAGGAATCGTAGACCCAACAATCTTTCTTACCATATCAATGGCATGAATTCCCTTAACAGCCATTTTTACTATGGGGCCCGAGGTTAGATAGTCTATAAGCCACCCCCTCGCACTCCTGCCTATTTCCAAAGCATCTTCGCTGCCAAGTTCCTTTTTAGCATCAAGCTCATGTCTTCTATAGGATTCTAAAGCTTTTTCTCCCAATCTTTTAATCCAGGTTTCGTCTTTGGGGTAATGCCCAT
>Ga0265592_1001412_pt1 | contig 10468 bp, 8 predicted proteins | sample saktaG_7_FD_190141 | JGI IMG/M metagenome (GOLD analysis project Ga0265592, IMG submission 190141) | Saline water microbial communities from Sakinaw Lake, British Columbia, Canada - sak_2010_1_5_120m | ecosystem: Environmental > Aquatic > Non-marine Saline and Alkaline > Saline ... | reverse complement strand
TAGGTTTAGATCCTCTGGGTGAAGAATTTACTTTATTAAATTTTAAAAAGTTATTTCAGAAGGGGAAGGGGAATATTAAAGCTTTTTTACTCAATCAGAAATATATAGCTGGGTTAGGAAATATTTATGTCGATGAAAGTCTTTTTAAAGCTCATATTCTGCCCCATAGGAAAATAAATACTCTAAAGGAAAAAGAATTGGAAAAATTACATCAAGCTATCAGAAACATTTTAAAGTTATCTATTAAGTATCGAGGCACAACGTTTAATAATTACGTAGATGCTCAGGGACAACAAGGCCAGTTTATAAGGTTTTTAAAAGTATATAGAAAAGAAGGCCAAAAATGTTCTCGATGTCGAAAAGAAAAGATTAAAAAGGTCAGAATTGCTGGGAGAGGGACTAGATATTGTCCTTATTGTCAGAAATAACAGTTTTTAGATTCTTGTAATTTCTTCAACTTGGTTAAAGATTTTTAATTAGACAAACCCTTTGAAAAGGCATAAAATTAAAAAAAGACCAGAATCAATGAAAATAGAATAAAAGATTACCTAAATATGAAATTATTTTTGACATCAGCGGGATTACCACCAGAAACAACCGAAGAATTCCTGAAATTGCTCCCCCAAAAACCCGAAGAAACTAAAATCTGTTTTATTGCCACGGCCTCTCATCCAGAAGAGAATAAATGTTATGTAGAAAGAGACAGGGAGAGACTATGGGAGTTAGGTTTTAAAATAATTGAATTGGATTTAAAGAAAGAAAATAAGAACTCTCTCGGAGATAGGTTAAAAGATTTCGATGTCCTTTTTGTCGAAGGGGGTAATACTTTCTATCTTTTAAAATATATTCGAGAGAGCGGTTTTGATGAAGCTTTAAAGTTATTTTTAAAAAGAGGGGGGATTTATCTTGGGGTCAGCGCTGGTACTATGGTTACTGGGTTGAATATCGAATCTGCTAATTGGAAATATGCAGATAAAAATATAGTAAATTTAGAAGATTTAACTGGTCTAAAATTAGTTCCGTATGTGTTTTCTGTCCATATTGATGAGTCTAATTTAGATATTGTTAAGAATATCGCAAATAAGGTTGATTATCCGGTGATTGCTTTAACCGATAAACAGGCACTTTTAATAGATAATGGAATAAAAAAAATCGTAGGAGAAGGAGAAAAATATATATTTAATATAAATACTAAACTATGAAAAATAATATCAAATTAATAATCAGCATATTAATCTGCGAGTTTGCTGGAGCTTTGGGTTCAATTTTTACGATGCCGGCGATTAAAAGTTGGTATTTTTATCTTGAAAAACCCTTCTTTAGTCCACCCAACTGGGTTTTTGCTCCAGTTTGGATAGTTTTATTTTTATTGATGGGTATTTCTTTATATCTAGTATGGACAAAGAATTGGGATAGCAAAGTTCCAGTTAATAAATTAGAACAAAAATCATGGAATCCTATCTCAACCAAATTATGGATTGGTTCGTGGAAAGAAGAAAATGCAGTTGCGATTTTTGTTCTCCAGTTAGTTTTGAATGTTTTGTGGTCCATAATATTTTTTGGCTTAAAATTACCAAGTTTGGCCTTTTTTGAAATTTTAATGCTCTGGTTCGCAATATTATATACAATTATAAATTTTTACCGGATATCCAAACTTGCGGGTTTATTGCTTTTACCTTATATTTTTTGGGTTACCTTTGCAGTAATTTTAAATTTTGCGGTGTGGAGATTAAATTTGTAAATTTTTACACAATTTTTAATTTAGGATAGAAATGTAAAAATTAAATATAATAAATTTTGAAATGTTGATATTGGAGCAAACGATTATTTGATTAATATTCTATTAAATTTTTAAAATAAAAAATAAAGAGAAATATTTCTCTTTATTATTATAATAGACGGTGTCAGATAGAAAGATATGAACTTCACTTTGCTCGGAAAGAGGTTGAAATTAAAGATTTTCTGTCTGACACAGTATTGTGTTTTTAAATTGCTTTACACTATAATGTTATATCAAAATTATTTTTCTGTCAAGACATAAGACGTCAGGACCAGTTTATAAAATTTTTAAAAGTATATTAAAAAGAAGACCGATGCTAAGAAGAAAAGATTAAAAAGGTCAGAATTGCCAAGAGGGGGATTGGATACTGTTCTTATTGTTAGAAATAACAGTTTTTAGGTTATTATGATTTCCTTAACTTGGTTAAGGATTTTTAATTAGACAAACCCTTTTAAAAGGCATAAAATTAGGAAAAGACCAAAATCAATGTTTGCGCGATTATGGCGCGATTATTGCGCGATTATAAAATAGGCGTTATAATATAGATATGTTCAACCCAAAATACAAACTCACTAATTCAATCGTCCAAATGCTAACAAATATCGCTGAATCAAAAGCGGTTATTGAACACGCTAAAATTTTGCCTCAACAGGAAATAAAACTAAGACGTCAGGCCTTAGTAAGAATGACGCACAGTTCAACTGCTATAGAAGGAAATAAGTTGAATATTAACGAGGTAGAAGCTCTTTTGGCTCACAAGAAAATAGATGCGCCCCAAAGAGAAATTTATGAAGTTCAAAATTATCTTAATGCTTTAAAATATATAGAAAAAATTGATGACGAAAAACAATCAATTACCAAAAAAGTTTTGCTTCATATTCATAAATTAGTCACAGATAAAACCCTTCCTGAAGAGCAATGCGGTCAATACAGAAAAGGGTCTGTTTATGTAGTGAGGAGAAGTCTAGGGTTCCCGGATGAGGTTATGTATACCGGGCCGGAGGCAAAAAAAGTACCGAATCTTTGCAAGGATTTACTTGAATGGATAGATAAAAGTGAAAAGAGAGAAATTAGCCCTATAATTATTGCTGGTGTTGTTCATCAGGAGATAGCAGCCATTCATCCTTTTGCTGATGGTAATGGCCGAACTGCTAGAGCTTTAGCAACTTTGATACTTTATAAGCGGGGGTATGATTTTCGTCGACTCTTTGCTTTAGAAGATTATTATAATCATGATCGGCAAGCGTATTATAAGGCAATTAACATCGGAGAGAATTACGAAAAAAGAAAAACTAATTTTACAGCCTGGCTTAAGTATTTTGTTGAAGGATTTAAAGAAGAAATTGATGATGTAAAAAGAAAAGTCATTTTTCTTTCCAATAAGAAGATTAAAGAAGGTATTAACTCAAAGATTTTCTTGGGAAAAGAGCAGATGGAAATTTTAAATTTCCTTGATCAGGTTGGGAAAATAACTACTAAAGATGTTGTGGATATAATAAAATGTCCGAAAAGAACTGCTCAATTACGTCTTCAGAAACTTAAGAAGCTTGGGATGATTAAACAAATAGGGAAAGGTCCGGCTTCCGCTTATGTGCTGAAATAATTATTTTGACTGGAAGACCTAAAATTTTATGTAGCCGAGGATACTAGAAATATCACTAAGGAATTAAGAAATAAACCAAAAATCGTAGTAAAAATATATAAAAAATAAATATCAATGAAAATAGAATACGAAGCCACATTTTTAAATATTGATAAGCAGGAGATAAGAGAAAGATTAAGAAAGATTAAAGGAAAACTAATTCGTCCGGAATTTTTGCAAAAAAGAATTGTTTTTAGTCTTCCTAAAGGAAATGAAATAAAAGGAGGATGGGTAAGAATTAGAGACGAGGGAGATAAAATTACCATGAGTTTAAAAGTTGTTGATGATGTTACTATTGAAAGTCAAAAGGAAATTTGTTTAAAAATTGATAATTTTAAAGAAGCAGAAGAGTTTTTAACTATTTTAGGTTGTCAAAAGAAAGCTTACCAGGAGAGTAAAAGAGAATTGTGGAAAATAGCTGGGGCGGAGGTTACGATTGATGAATGGCCATTTTTAGAACCATTTGTGGAGATAGAAGGGGATTCCGAAGAATCAGTTAAGAATATTGCTGAAAAACTTGGATTTGATTACAAAGATGCTTTATTCTGTTCAACTGATACTATATACAGCAAGAAATATAATCTTTCAGAAGATATTATTAATAACCAAACCCCAAAGATAGTTTTTAATATGGAGAATCCGTTTATTAAGTGAGTTTTAAATAAATGGCAAAGATAAAAAACCTACTCAAAATTAAAAAAGAACATAAGGGGACCGGTCATAGAAAACGTTTAAGGGACAGATTTCTACAATCAGGGTTAGGTGGTTTTCTTGATTATGAAATAGTTGAGCTACTTTTAACTTTAGGGACTCCTAGAAAAGATTGTAAACAGATGGCAAAAGAAGCGATAAAAAAATTCAAAGGACTACGAAATGTGCTAGATGCTTCGTTTGAAGAATTACAGCAAATCAAGGGGATTGGACTATCTAACGCATTTGGCATAAAACTCTTTCAGGCAGTTTCAGAGCAGTATGCAAAGGAAAAAATCCCAAAAAAAATCTCAATGACCTCTCCAAAATTAGTGGTTAATTATTTACAGAAAAAATTAGGGAGAGAAAAGAAAGAACATTTTGTAATTTTATCTTTGGACACTCGCAATTATTTAATTAGAGAAAATATTGTTTCCATTGGCACACTTAACGCTAATCTTGTCCATCCTCGCGAAGTTTTTAAAGAAGCGATTGACGCTCGTGCTGCCTCGGTTATCATCGCTCATAACCATCCTTCTGGCGACCCGGAACCCTCGCAAGACGATTTAGAAATCACTAAACGTATTATTGAAGCCAGCAAAATAATGGGTATTGAAATTTTGGATCACATTATTATCACTAAAAATAAGGTTTTTAGTTTTAAGGAGAAAAAGTTAATTTAATGTTAAAATAAAATTATGACAAAAGATTTTTATTCTAGATTAGAAAATCTACTCAAAAAAGACTCCCGTTTTGTTGATCAAGAGGGAGATTTATTAAAAAGTAATGTGATTGACGCAGCTTATAAAGCAGATAAAAAGCTCGTTGAATTATTGCTTTCTCAAAAAGAATTCAAGGATAAATTCTTTTCTAAGATAAAAGATATCTGGGTTTTTAACATTAATGATTTTATAAATTATATTCAAGATAAAAATTTTTTAGCTGATTCTTATACTAAATACAGAAATAAAATTGGATTAAATATTGACGGTAAGTTTTTGAATGAACGTAAAGAAGTGGCGTTAGTTTGGCCGTTTAAGGATTGTGTTTTAGAAGGTGGAATGACTAAGGAGGAAGAAAAACGAAAAGAGATATTTTTTAATGAAATCTTAGCCCAAGACGAAATTGATAAATTATTGGCGCCAAAAGTTTTAACGAATTGGAAAAGATATACCCAAAAAGGTGAAGAAAAGATAAAAGAATTAAAAAGGGATAAAGATGGAATAATTCAAGAAAACTTAATTATTAGAGGTAATAATCTTTTAGCGCTTCACTCTCTAAAACAGCAATTTCAAAACAAGATAAAACTTATTTATATTGATCCTCCATATAACACAGAAGGAGCTGATGATTCATTTAAATACAATGATAGTTTTAATCACTCTACTTGGTTAACTTTTATGAAAAATAGACTTGAAGTTGCAAGGGATTTATTAACAGAAGATGGGGCTATTTATGTGCAATTAGATTTCAACGAGGTCCATTATTGTAAGATTATAATGGACGAAATTTTTGGTAGAGATAATTTTCAGAGGGAAATAATATGGCGAATTGGTTGGATTTCTGGTTATAAATCAGTTAACAATAACTGGGTTAGAAATCACGATAGCATATTATTTTATTCAAAGAATAAAAATAATCTTAATTTTTATAAAAAATATATTCCATATGCTAAAGATTATATCAGAAGGGATGGGTCAAAGCCTGACGGCGAAGGTTATCCATATGAAGATACTTGGAATTGTAACGAATTAGACCAGTTAAACTCTATAGCTATTGTTAGTTTTAGTAAAGAGAAAGTGGGAAATTTCAAAGGCCAGAAAAATGAAGCATTAATACAAAGAATCTTGGAAGCACATACCAAAAGGGGGGATATTATATTAGACTTTTTTAGCGGGGCAGGAACAACGGCATCAGTGGCACAAAAGATAGGAAGGCGATGGATTATGGTTGAACAGATAAATGATCAGGTTAATAAACAAATAAAGAGGCTTAGAAATACATTAAAAGGAGATAAAATTGGAATTTCAAAAGCAGTTAATTGGAAAGGTGGTGGAGATTTTATTTATTGTGAGTTGATGAAATATAATGAGTTATTTGTAGAGAAAATACAAAAAGCTAAAAATACGAAAGAACTTTTGAAAATTTGGGAAGAAATGAAGGAAAAAAGTTTTTTGAATTACAATGTTGATATTAAAAAATTTAATAAATCCATCGATGAATTTAAAAAATTACCTTTTTCCAAACAAAAACGCATCCTTTTTAACCTTCTTAACAAAAATCAACTCTGCGTCAATTTGAGCGAAATTGAAGATGGAGATTTCAAGGTTGGTGCAGAAGATAAAAAAATAAACAAGGGGTTTTATGATAATATTTATAAAGGATAATAAACCTAGACTGTTAAAGTCTGATACAAGGCAATGGACAAGTGGACGTGTTAAATTCGCCGTTATTGGTTGGGAGGGAAAGCCAGAAAAAAATTGGATTATTTTTGAAAAAAATTTCTTTGGGAAAGCTCAATTTCCAGATCAAAAATTTAACCTTCATTTTAGAGACTGGATAAATCTTAAAAGGTTAATTGATGGGGAGTTGTCTCCTACAACTGGTTGGGAAAAAACTATTTCAATTGTTGATAAGAAAAGTTTAGAAAATTTAATAAATAAAGATCCTGATATTTTTGAAAAGGTTTTATCTAACCCAAATATTTTGAAATTAAGCGAGTCTAGTTTTGAATATCTCGATAGAATTGCAATAAAAATATATGAAATAAAAGCTGATAAGGTTGACTTAATTTTGAAAGAAATATCGGAAACATCCCCATCAGATTTAGAAAAATTCAGTATTTTATTAAATGATTTAAGATTGAATCAAGTTTCTATGATGACATCTTTAATCTATCAAAAGCTCAAAATTATTGATTTGCTTGAAGAAGTAATAATGAACGAAAGAAATAAGGAAGTGGATGTTCATCAAATTTTTGAGAAACATCCATGGCTTTTAGGTAAAAATTTTGAAATAGTTTCTAGCGATAAACCATTGTCAGAATATTTAGGGAAGAATCTTAAAGATGATCCTGAAACACGTAAACGGCCAGATATTATAGCTAAAATTATCCCATATTCTGAAGAAGTTTTAATAATTGAATTAAAAAAACCTGGTATAAAATTAAAAGCACAGCACATTGGTCAGGTTTTAGAATACAAATCTATAATAGAGAAATATAAACCAAATATAAAAAAGATTCACTGTTTTATTTTTGGTTATGAGAAAAGCAATACATTTACCCTTTCAAACGATGTTGTCATTAAGACTTTTTCGGAAATAGTTTCTGAATTGAGAGATGAATATAAAGAATATCAAAAAATATTAGACGCTGGTAAGGAAACTGATATTTAAAAAATAATATGCCTCAGCAATTCCTCTACGAACAATTAGATGGTGCATCAAAGATGGGATTTTTGAAAAAAGAAATTCCGGATTTTGTGACGGAAAATCTTAATTCCGATTTTGAATTACGCGAATATCAAAAAGAAGCCTTTACTAGATTTTTTCATTGCTATAATGGTGATTATGAGAACAAAGAATATCCTTTGCATTTCCTTTTTAATATGGCTACCGGTTCTGGAAAAACCTTGGTAATGGCAGGGTTAATTTTATATCTATACGAACAAGGCTATCGCGATTTTCTATTTTTTGTTAACTCAACAAACATTATTGAAAAAACTAAAGACAATTTTTTAAACAATTTATCTAGTAAATATTTGTTTGATAATAAAATTTTCTTTAATAACACACAAACACAAGTTAAAAAGGTTGATAATTTTGATGGTGTAAGCGATAAGGATATTAATATTTGCTTTACTACTATTCAAAAATTGCATAGTGATTTATATAACGAAAAAGAAAATTCCTTAACCCTAGAAGATTTCAGGGATAAAAGGATTGTTTTGATTTCCGATGAGGCACATCATGGTCAAGTAAAGACTAAAAATGGTCAAAAAGAAATTTTTAAAAAGCCAAATTGGGAAAATACGGTTGAGAAAATATTCAAACAAAATTCTGGTAATTTGCTTTTGGAGTTTACAGCTACGATGGACTTTATGGATAGAAATATTGTTGATAAATACAGGAGTAAGGTTATTTATAGGTATGATCTTAAAGAATTTAGGAATGATGGATATTCAAAAGATATTGAATTGTTACATACAGATACGGATAGAAAAGAGAGAATAATTCAGGCAATAATTTTAAGTCAATATCGACAAGAGGTAGCCGGCAAATATGGAATTAGTCTAAAACCGGTAATTTTATTTAAAGCACAAAAGACAATTGCTCAATCGCAAGATAATAAAAAATTATTTCGTAAAATAGTTGATAATTTATCTGATAAAGAAATTGGTAATATTGAAAAAATAAGTAGCGTGGAAATTTTACAAAAAGCATTCAAATTTTTTAAAGATAATAAAATTACTAATGCTATTCTAGTTAAGAAATTAAAGAATGGTTTTAGTGAGAGTAAAACCTTAAGTGTTAATGAAGAGAATGAAAAAGAGAAGTATCAATTACTTTTGAATTCCCTGGAAGATAAAAATAATGAGATCCGGGCAATTTTTGCAGTACAAAAATTAAACGAAGGATGGGATGTTTTAAACTTATTTGATATTGTTCGACTTTATGAAACAAGAGATGGAAAAAACAATAAACCTGGGAAAACCACAATTTCTGAAGCTCAACTAATTGGTCGTGGCGCCCGTTATTATCCATTTATTATCAATAAAACGGATGATAAATATAAAAGAAAATATGATAAAGATTTGCAGAACGATTTAAGAGTTTTGGAGGAATTGCATTATCATAGTCACAATGAATCAAGATATATTTCAGAAATCAGGATTGCTTTAATTGAGGAGGGAATGATTGATGAGAATGAAATGGAGGTTGAATTAAAATTAAAAAAGGAATTCAAGAAAACAAACTTTTATAAATCAGGACTAGTTTATGCGAATGAAAAAATAAAGCGAAGTTTTGAAAAAGTTAAATCGCTTAATGATCTTGGCGTTAAGAAGAAAAACATTGTTTTACGTATTATGTCCGGCGGAGGAATGGAAACCGCTTTATTTGAAAAGGATTTAGTCGTTAGGGAAGGAGTGCGAAGAATTAAAGAAGATTTTAAAATAAAGGATTTTGAACCGCATATTATTAGAAATGCGTTAGCACGGAATGATTTTTTTAGTTTTGTAGTACTAAATAAATATTTTCCAGAATTAAATTCAATAAATGAATTTATTCAAAGTGATAAATATTTAGCTAATTTTGGTATTACATTTGAGATGGAAAAATACGCGATTGGTATAAGTAATTCAGAAAAATTTAAAGCTACTTTAAAATTACTGGGACAAATTGAAAAAGAAATAAAAGAAAATTTAACTGAATATGTTGGCACTGAAGAATTTACTCCATCTTTTATAAAAAATCATAAGCTTTCTATGGATAAGAAGATCAAGATTAAAAATGATAGCGAAAGACTAGATGGGCAAGAAGAATTTTTAGAGGATAAAGATTGGTATGTTTTTAATGCAAATTATGGAACAAGCCAAGAAAAAGATTTTGTTCAGATGATTGATGCACAAATGAGCGAATTACGAAAGAAATTCAAGAAGATTTATTTATTTCGTAATGAAAGGCAATTAAAGATTTATAATTTTAGAGATGGCCGAGCATTTGAGCCAGACTATCTTTTGTTTTTAATTAACAAATTTGATAATAGTATTATCTATCAATTATTCTTGGAACCCAAGGGTAAATATTTGGCTGAAGGGGAAAAATGGAAAAGTCAATTTTTAGAGGAAATTCGAGAAAAATTTCAAGACAGAATTTTAGAATTTTCAAAATCAAAAAGATATAAAATTGTTGGTATACCATTTTATCAAAGCGAGGATGAGAATGAATTTAAAGGAAAATTATTGGAAATTCTAAATATAAAGTCGAAAAATTAATTAAAAAATATGTCTATTATAATTTCACAAAATGGCAAACATGCTCATAAGATAAATCAATCCAATTTTACTAAAGAAGATCGTTTGCAGCAATATATTCACGAAAACCCAGAATCAATTCCAATCTATGAATTAAATGAAGATAAGAGGCTTTTTATAATTCAACGTGAATTTCCAACTAATTCAGGTCCGATTGATGCTCTTGCGATTGATCAGGATGGAGATATCTATATCGTTGAAACTAAATTATTTAAAAATCCAGATAAGAGAACAGTTGTAGCGCAAGCACTTGATTATGGTGCGGCTCTTTGGAAACATTCGGGGTCATTTAGTAGTTTTTTTGAAACACTTAATAATGCT
>Ga0265592_1001405_pt1 | contig 10499 bp, 7 predicted proteins | sample saktaG_7_FD_190141 | JGI IMG/M metagenome (GOLD analysis project Ga0265592, IMG submission 190141) | Saline water microbial communities from Sakinaw Lake, British Columbia, Canada - sak_2010_1_5_120m | ecosystem: Environmental > Aquatic > Non-marine Saline and Alkaline > Saline ... | reverse complement strand
TAAACAATAGCAGCGAGGGAGTTTTCCCAAGAACTCTCGTATCTCAGTACAGGCTCCTACGTGAGGTGTCTTAACTTCCGGGTTCGGTATGGGTCCGGGTGTATCACACCTGCTATGGCCGCTATTGAGAGCCAAGGCCCGGATTTGAACCGGGGTATAGTTGATCTGCAGTCAACCGCGTGGCCGCTCTGCCACCTTGGCCTGGCTAGTGAATATCACAGGATAAAATCAGGTGATTTATCTAGGTATCTTTTTTTGCGTATCAGAATTTCGTCTGGATTTGGAGATACTGGCGTAATGATTATTAGTATCCGCGGACTGAACACGTCGTTGCCTTCGTGCGTACATCCCGGACCTATCAAACGGATCTTTTATCCGTATCAACAAAGAGTCTCTTTTCGGGGCGGGTTTCAAGCTTAGATGCTTTCAGCTTTTATCCCTTAGCGCGGTAGCTGCCCGGCAATGCCTTGTCAGACAACCGGTCGACCAGAGGCGCCGAATGAAAGTTCCTCTCGTACTATTTCATTCTTACCTTCAGACTCTTAACACTCCTTATAGATAGTAACCGACCTGTCTCACGACGGTCTAAACCCAGCTCACGATCCCCTTTAATAGGCGAACAACCTCACCCTTGGCTGCTGCTGCACAGCCAGGATGGAAAGAACCGACATCGAGGTAGCAAGCCGCCGGGTCGATATGTGCTCTTGCCGGCGACGACTCTGTTATCCCCGGGGTAGCTTTTCTGTCGTCAATAGCCCTCACCTAGAAGGCATATTGGTTCGTTAGACCCGAGTTTCCTCTCGCGATCTCTTGCTATGCGAGATCGCGTCAGGCCAACTTTTGCTCTTGACACTCCATGAAGGGTTTCTGACCCTTCTGAGTTGACCTTAGGGCACCCTTGATATTTTTTCGAGGGTGTGGCGCCCCACCCAAACTGCCCACCTATCAATGTCCTCGAATAGAGTTAGAATTACAATAAAACCAGGATGGTGTCTCATCGTTGGCTAACTGATCCCCACAAGGATCAGATCAACGCCTCCCATCTACCCTGCGCAGGTAATACCGTAATCCAATGACAGGCTGCAGTAAAGCTCCACGGGGTCTTCACTTCCCATAAGGAGTCCCTAGCCTCTGCACTAGGATGGAAAGTTCAACGGGTTCGTGTTAGGGACAGTAGTGCTCTCGTTATTCCATTCATGCAAGTCGCCAATTAAGCGACAAGGTACTACGCTACCTTAAGAGGGTCATAGTTACCCCCGCCGTTTACGAGTCCTTCTTCTCATTGAACTGAGTGTTCAGATACTCGCACTGGGCAGGAATCACTGACTATACTAGTCCTTTCGGAGTTGCAGTCAGCTATGTTGTTATTAGACAGTCGGAGCACCCTTGTCACTGCGACCTGCCCAATCTCTGGGCAGGCACCCCTTCTCCCGAAGTTACAGGGCTATTTTGCCGAGTTCCCTTAACACGATTACCACCGACACGCCTACGTCTTTTCAACGAGGGGCACCTGTGTCAGATCTCGGTACGGACATTCATTTCCCCTTTTCACGGGCTCCTGGAATTTGCTCACTTACCCCATTACTGTTTGGCCGGGTTCTCACCATTACGGTACTCCACCAGCCTATCCAGCTTAGACAGAGCGATGACTCTGTGAAGCATATCCGGAAGCGTCAGGATTGTCGAATGAATGGTACAGGAATATTAACCTGTTTCCCTGTTGATCTGCTCGAGTTACGGCAGACCTTAGGACCGACTAACCCTCGACTGACGAACATTGTCGAGGAAACCTAGCCCCTGCGGCGGTTAGGATTCTCACCTAACTTAAGCCTCTACTATTGCCAGAATTTTCATTTCTGCACGGTCCACGGGACGTTACCGCCCCGCTTCTACCCATGCACAACGCCTCCCTACGCCATCATGTAAAAATACATGGTCCGTGGTCTCTGTAGCAGGCTTGAGCCCCGTCCATTTTCAGCGCCCTGAATCTTGACTGGTAAGCTGTTACGCACTTTTTAAAGGGTAGCTGCTTCTAAGCTCACCTTCCAGTTGTCTTTGACCCAGGACCACTTTCAGTGTTTACACTTAGCCTGCATTGAGGGACATTAACCACGGTCTGGGTTGTCTCCCTTACGCACTACAAGCTTACCCCGTAGTGCGGACTAGCAGGCTTCTCAGATGACAGGGAATTTGGAGTTTGACAGGGGGGTAAGGGATTTCTCCCCCAGCTCCCCCGATCAGTGCTCTACCTCACTGTCGATCTCTGCCCACGTCATGCTCGGACATGTTTCGGGAGGAACCAGCTGATGCCTGGCTCGATTAATCTTTCACTCCTATACGCAGGTCACACGAATGATTTGTACATCAAAACCGCTTGCGGTCCTCCACGCAACTTTCGTCACGCTTCAACCTGCCCACGCATAGTTCGCCAGGCTTCGGGTCTTGTCCTGTTGACTCCACGCACTTTTAATACGCCGTCCCACGGCACGAGGCCTACGGACCTGTTGGTTTCCCTTCGGCTACCTCAAATGAGTTAACCTTCGCCAACAGAACAAACTCTCTGGCCCGTTCTTCAAAACGTACGATACGACACCGGCAACTGAAGTTGTACTACAGCCTTGCGACTGGGTCCTTCATCAGAAGATCCTTTCGTGCCGTATCACGCTATCACCTGTCAGTTTCAGGCACTTTTCAACACCTTTCCAGGGTTGCTTTTCAGCTTTCGCTCACGCTACTATTACGCTATCGGTTTTGCGGAGTATTTAGTTTTGGAGGTAGGTGACCCCCAGATTCACGCGAGAATGCCAACCCACGTTACTCAAGAATCTGCAAGGCTGGTTCATCATTCCTGTACGGGGCTTTCACCCTCTGTAGCAGTATCGTTCCAGATACATTTCCAGTCTGATGAACCATGCCAGATAGCAGTCTTACAACACCACATCTCCTCGAAAGGATTCGGTTTGAACTGTGTCGCTTTCGATCGCCTTTACTCACGACATCTCAATTGATTTCTTCTCCTGCCCCTACTAAGATGTTTCAATTCGGGGCGTTCCCCATCCTTACGGATTGACGTTCGAAAACGTCGGGATGTCCTATTCGGGAATCTCCGGTTCACAGGCTCCATGCGCCTACCCGGAGCTTATCGCAGCTTGGCACGCCCTTCTTCAGCTCGCAAACCGAGCCATCCTCTGACAGGCATATAATTACCAGTATCCCGTCAAACCCATGTGACGTCCTGATACGCAAAATTTTGATACCTATACGTGACATTCACAGAGTCAGGATCACTGACTCTCAGCCCTTCCCTGCTCTCTCACAAGTGCAGGTGCATCTAAATGGACCCGTGGGGATTTGAACCCCAGGCCTCGGCGTTGCAAACGCCGCGCTCTTCCAACTGAGCTACGAGCCCCAGGTCTGGTTATTTCGTTTTGGTTTTAGCGATACCGGTAATTATATGGTTTGTTTACCACCGCGTCGTTGTTTCTTTAGGAGGTGATCCAGCCGCAGATTCCCCTACGGCTACCTTGTTACGACTTAACCCCCCTTGCAAAACCCAGATTCGACCATGCCAAATGGCACAGCCTCATCAAGACCTCACTCGGGTGGTTTGACGGGCGGTGTGTGCAAGGAGCAGGGACATATTCACCGCGCTATGTTGAAACGCGATTACTACAGATTCCAGCTTCATGCGGGTGAGTTGCAACCCGCAATCCGAACTTCGGACAGGGTTAGGAGATTACCTTCACCTCTCGGTGTCGGAACCCATTGTCCTGACCATTGTAGCCCGCGTGTAGCCCGGATAATTCGGGGCATGCTGACCTACCGTAGCCCATTCCTTCCTCCTCTTTAGCAGAGGCGGTCCCAACAGTGTCCCCATCTTCCCGAAGGAAAAGCTGGCAACTGTTGGCGTGGGTCTCGCTCGTTGCCTGACTAAACAGGATGCTTCACAGTACGAACTGACGACGGCCATGCACCTCCTCTCAGCTAGTCAAGTAGAGTCTTCATCCCGACTATCATTCAGCTGTCTTATCCGGTGAGATTTCCGGCGTTGAGTCCGATTAAACCGCAGGCTCCACCTGTTGTGGTGCTCCCCCGCCAATTCCTTTAAGTTTCAGCCTTGCGACCGTACTTCCCAGGCGGCGCGTTTCACGGTTTCCCTTCGGCACCTCAGTGACACGTGGTCACTGACACACCTAACGCGCATCGTTTACGGCTGGGACTACCCGGGTATCTAATCCGGTTTGCTCCCCCAGCTTTCGTCCCTCACTGTCGGAGTCGTTCTGGTAAGACGCCTTCGCCACCGGTGGTCCCACCGGGATTACAGGATTTCACTCCTACCCCGGCAGTACCTCTTACCTCTCCCGATCCCTAGAACAACAGTTTCCCCTGAACTATCACCAGTTAAGCTGCTGAATTTCCCAAGGGACTTATTGCTCAAGCTACGGACCCTTTAAGCCCAGTAATAGTGGCCACCACTCGAGCCGCCGGTATTACCGCGGCGGCTGGCACCGGTCTTGCCCGGCCCTTTCTTCACCTGCGTTTTAAACAGATGGACAGCCCGCGTATACGGGCACTCGGGGTTTCCTTATCACGGTTGCCCGCATTGTAAAGGTTTCGCGCCTGCTGCGCCCCGTAGGGCCTGGATTCGTGTCTCAGAATCCATCTCCGGGCTCTTGCTCCCACAACCCGTACCGATTATCGGCTTGTTGGGCCTAAACCCCAACAACTACCTAATCGGACGCAGACTCATCCTGAGGCGACGGATCTTTCGATTGGATGACATTCCAGTCTGTCCAACCTATGGAGTATTAGCCCCAGTTTCCCGGGATTATCCTCCTCCTCAGGGTAGATTATCCACGTGTTACTGAGCAGTTCGCCGAGGGCATTATCCCTCTCGACTCGCATGGCTTAATCAAACCCCGATAGCAGTGGCCTCTGGCAGGATCAACCAGAATTATTGCAAAAAGCACACTTATCGGATATTAAACGGGTGATAAACAAATGTCCACATCACCAGTACTCGCTAACGTCAGAATCAAAAACCTAACTGAAGGTCTTAATTGATTCTCCATCTAACTCGGCTCATATACGTCTCGTGCGAGGCATATAAATGTTGTGCATAATACGTGTATTCAATTTGTTTTTTATTCTGAAAAAGGTAACAAGAAGGTTTAAAATTAAAATTAGAAGGTAAATTTTACAGATATGCTCAAAAATCCCCAAAAATGCGTTTGTTTTGGATTCTACTAACAATTTCCAGAAAGTCCTTTTATTTTTACAATCTCGCGCAAAAAAATAGAATTTGAACAGATCCAGCTTTTCGTATACGTACTACCAAATAGAAACTATTTGTATCAGGTATATAGAATGAACGGGGAATTGACAGAGAACATAAATGTCTTTGGGTTTAACATGTATAAATTACCCGGGTCATGATGACCTGAGTGTGTAACCAGGAGTTGATGAACTGACGCGTCAGGGAATTAATCATGATCAGGACATTCCTGCTGATGAAATAATCAGGGTCAAAATACCAAACGAACGAAACCGAGAGATGTTTGGGTATGCTGAACTAATGATGGGAGCGAATCATATCAGGGTCAAGTGTGTGGATGGTGTGACCCGGATGGGCAGAATCAAAGGAAAAATAAAGAAAAAAGTATGGATTCGGGAAGGAGATATTCTCATTGTCATCCCGTGGGATTTTCAGGATGACAAAGCTGATATTATCTACCGTTATACCCGACCACAGGTAGAATGGCTTAAAAAAAGTGGATATCTATAACGAAACCAACTTTTCTCTCTCGCTCACCTCTATCATATGAGTTCTTTTACTACATCCCGCGTCACAAAGAGATACTCAAAGGCATACGCAGCATAACGACCAAACTTTTCACGTGCTTCCTGCTGTATGATGTGATCCAGTGCTTGTTGATCTGAAAACCTGATATTTCGATCTTTTAAATACAATAATGAGAAGAGATCCCTGATATGGCTATCAACAGGGAACGCTTCCAGTGCATCAAAAGCAGAAAACGCGATATATTCTGCCGCACTCTTACTGACTCCACCAATACGATGAAGAGCCTGTATCAGATGAGAATATGGGATCTGATACAAGTGATGCAGCCAATCAGGGTTATTGACAAAGAGTTCTGCAAGTGCAACAAGATGCAGGTGGTTGCTATGCCCAAGGTTACAATCCCGTATCTGGTACGAATTGGCATGTAAAATGTCCGATGGTGTGGGAAAGATGGAAAAAATTTCATTATTGAAGGTAACGGGAGAACCAAGTATATCAGCAATACGTGTGATACGGTCAATTGCTGATGTACGCTGGCTCCGATTCGTACAGATATGACAGGCGATACAACTCCAGGGATCCTGCCGGATTAACCGAAGACCTTGTGCAGATTTGATTGCCTGTTTCATAAAACGATCAGCAGATATGATATCATAAATCTCAAAAAGATCTGTATCAAGACTGAAGTACCTGACTATTTCTTCTTCAGGTACCCCATGGTAAAAAAGAGAGTTGCTATCCTGACGAATAAAAACCACATTTGTTGCAATGTACCCTTTCCACCAGAAACCATCATAGATCCATCGGAATGCCTGCCCTGAAGAGAGTGTCACATTGAGATCAAACGGTTGGTCAGGTCTTACATGATAAGATCTGGCCTCGTGCATAGTACTGATATGAGTAGTGAACGCTCTTAAGTACTTGCCTGATATTTTGGGAGAATTAAAGCCAAAGACAAAAAAAATAGTTTTATTACAAATAACTCTGAATCTTTTATAGCAACACACAATCTTTGTGATGTTTGCTAGGAGAATTTAAGATGCATATTATGGAGGGGTTTTTACCTGCTATCTGGTGTATTGTCTGGTGGATTGTCGCTCTGCCATTTCTGATATACGGAATTATCCAGTTGAAAAAGATATTATCTGAAAATAGAGAGTATCTCCCGTTACTCGGAGCAACAGGAGCCTTTATATTTATATTGTCAGCTCTGAAACTGCCTTCTGTGACCGGGAGCTGTTCTCATCCTACCGGTACCGGATTATCAGCCATCTGTTTTGGTCCTTTCATTACCTCAGTAATCTGTTTAATTGTACTTCTATTCCAGAGCCTCTTTCTGGCCCATGGGGGACTCTCAGTTCTGGGGGCAAATATATTATCAATGGGCATTGTCGGCCCTGTTGCCGGTTACGGGATATACCGGTTGTTGAAAGATACATCTCTTAATATGTATATTACTGTCTTTGTGGCATGTGTATTTGCGGACCTGTTCACATATATAATGACATCAATTGAACTGGCTCTTGCATATCCTGCGGAAATCGGAGGATATATGAGTTCATTCACCTTGTTCTTTGGAATTTTTGCAATAACGCAGATACCACTGGCTATTGTTGAAGGAATTGTATTAACATTGGTCTTTAAGTACATCGTTCAGTTAAAACCAGATATCCTGATAACATTACAGGTGTTTTCCAAAGAAAAAATTGACAAAGCCCGGAGTGAGATATAATGGCAAAGAACTACACACTTGAGATACTTACTGTTGTCGTGCTGGCCCTGTTTCTTGTGGGATTTATCTATACTACGAATACTATGAAGGATGCAGAATTTGGAGGATCCGACGGAGTGGGATCGGCAACGGTCGCAGAGATGACCGGACAGTCAGAGGATGCATTCCAGCCACTGATCCCCCAATGGCAACCTCCAAGTGGTGAGATAGAATCCTGTCTTTTTGCTATTCAGGCAACTATCGGTGGTATTATCATAGGTCTGGTCTTTGGCTACTGGATCGGTCAGAATAAGAGAGAGAAGACCACATAATAATAGACATTATTGTATGTTTTATGAATTACTGGAGAATATAGCGCAGAATAATGGAATGCGGGACGTAAGTCCCTATACCAAACTTCTCCTGGGTCTGGGATGTATTCTCATTGTTATCACCTCACCCGGGTATATTGTCCCCCTTTTTTTGGCAGTAATTCTCAGTTGTTGTATCCTGATATGCGCAAGGATACCTTATCGATTGTATTTATCCTTACTTTGTATTCCACTCGGTTTTGCAATTACCAGTGTCATTGTCATCATTCTGATAACCGGAGGCGATTATGCCATTTTCCAGTATCAGCTCACTGACTGGCTCATCCTGTCAATCACACCAGAGAGTTTGAACCAGGGAATCCTCGTGTTTTCCAGAATTCTAGGAGGCATGTGTGCGCTTTTCTTTATTTCCTTAACAACCCCGATGACAGACCTTTTTTCTGTAATGAAACGATTTTACATCCCAGATATCCTTATTGATCTGGCAATGCTCATCTATAGGTTTATTTTTATCTTCATGGAAAAAGCCCATTTAATTTATAATGCACAGGTTATGCGACTTGGATATGGTAGTTATACAGAAGCATTACATTCATTTGGTCATCTTGCCGGGGCAATCTTTATTGCAAGCTGGAATACAGGAGAAGATCTCATTAAAGCCATGGATTGTCGATGCTATTGTGGTCGCTTTGCGATGCTTTCAAAAGAGAGTCCTATACGGACAGGCTCTCTCATTCTGGTTCTTATCTTTCTTATGCTCAGTATTGTTCTTGAAATAATCACTGCAGATTATACCCTTATACACGAGATATTATGACGAATATTATACTTGAAGCACGTGATATCACCTATTCATACCCATATGGGCCCCCGGCAATCAATGGAATTAGTTTTCATATACGAAAGGGGGAAAAAATTGCTCTTGTTGGCCCTAATGGAGCTGGTAAATCAACATTGCTTTTAATGTTTAACGGAATGATAAAACCTGATTCAGGGATGTTGCTCTATGATAACAGACCAATGCAATACGATCGCTCTTCACTGCGTGAGATGAGACGTAAAATTGGATTTGTATTTCAGAATCCAGATAACCAGATAATAGCTCCAACGGTTTTTCAGGATGTTGCGTTTGGCCCGGTAAATCTTGGGATGGAACCTGATGATATCAGGACAGTTGTGAGTGAATCGCTTATATCAGTCGGACTTGAAGGTTTTGAACGTCGCCCTCCGCATCAGTTGTCAGGAGGAGAGAAGAAACGTGTTGCAATGGCGGGCATTCTTGCAATGAACCCTGAAATACTGGTCTTTGATGAACCAACAAGTGCTCTTGATCCACAAGGTTCTGAAGATATGATGGAACTGCTTGAAGAGATACATAACCAGGGAAAGACTATTATTATCTCTACCCATGACGTAGAACTTGCCTATCCCTGGGCAGACAGAGTCATTCTTCTAGAAAATGGATATATTCTGAATGAAGATATACCAGAGAGGGCGTTTGCCAATAAGGATCTGATACGTAAGGCACACCTTTCTATTCCTATTTTTCTTGAGCTGTATCTGGAACTGGTAAAGCGGGGGATGAAAGAATGTGAGCGGCCTCCACGATCAGTCCTTGATATGATACAGGTGATAGAATCAGACAGACATGGCCAGATGCAGATGCCATGCACTTTATGTGGTGCTATTTATATCACCGATTGTGATACCCTAAAGCCCAGGGCGTTACAACGTTTTGTAACAGCACATCATATCACTGCTATTGGAGCAATGGGAAGCAGGGCAAAAACGCGATTAAAAGAGGAATTATTGTATCCAGATTATACCTATGCAGTTATTGATCGCTGTATTCTACAGGCCATGAATGGAAAAGATGCACTTCTCCTCACAACCGGAGGTATGCTGATACGTGCACAGGAACGAATTGATGAATTTAATCAGGAAAATGCACGCCATATCAAAATAATCACAGTTATAGAATCTGAGTGAGAAAGAGAGATTGTATGTGCTCAGTCTGATAGTAACGACACCAAAATGACAATTTCATACAGTATCCGGAAAGTGTAACAAATAGAGGAGTTTTTTGTTTTTATCAGGACGTGAGAAAAAAAATAAATCAGAGAAGATATCTCTAATTTTTATTTGTAGTGAGATATGCATTGATGCATTCAGATAATTTTTCCTTATTATACGGCTTCATCAGAACACCAGAAAAACCATAATCCTGGTATGAGATAACAGCCGGATCATTTGCATCTCCACTTGAGACGAGGGCACAGACACCGGCATCATATTGTTTAAGATCATTCATAACTTCCCGGCCTCCTTTCCCTCCTGGAATGGTAAGATCAAGAATAACGAGATCAAAACCATTTCCATTCTCTTTCGCACTCTTATAGGCTTTGACTGCATCATCGCCATTTGAAACCGTTATGGGATCATATCCCAGTCGTCTGAGGATGATTGTAGTAATATCACATATTGCATCTTCATCATCCATAATAAGGATCTTCTTCTTTGTAGGATTATCAGATGCCATTAATATTAGTAGGTAGTGTCAGAAAATTGCTGTAAAAATGAATGACCCTTGAATCTACGATATTATATCTTACAGATCAACATATCAAATTATCGTATTGTCGGCCTCCCAAGT
>Ga0265592_1001404_pt1 | contig 10506 bp, 6 predicted proteins | sample saktaG_7_FD_190141 | JGI IMG/M metagenome (GOLD analysis project Ga0265592, IMG submission 190141) | Saline water microbial communities from Sakinaw Lake, British Columbia, Canada - sak_2010_1_5_120m | ecosystem: Environmental > Aquatic > Non-marine Saline and Alkaline > Saline ... | reverse complement strand
TGCCAATAATTTTGCCATTAAGTTCTGGAATCACTTTGCCAATAACTTGTGTGGCACCTGTGGTTGATGGGATCATGTTAATTCCGGCTGCGCGTGATAATCGTGTTGATTTACTTTCTACGTCAAGCAGTACTTGTGTATTGGTATATGCGTGAATAGTCGTAAAACTTACGTGCTCGATTGTAGCCAATTGACTTATGACATGTAGCGCTGGAACTATCGCGTTAGTAGTACAGCTACCCAAAGAGATTATGCTGTACTCTTTTTTGTACTGCGCATCATTAACGCCTGGTATTATCGTGATATCTTCGTCAGTTGCTGGAGCGGTAATAAGAATTTTTTTGGCGCCAGCCTCTAAATGTTTTTTGGACAAATCACGTTTGGTAAATTTTCCTGAAGCATCAATAACCCAGTCTATTGCAAGCTGTTTCCATGGCAATTGCGCAGGATCAGCTTGAGTCAAAATAGTTATTTGTTGTCCATTAATGGTGAGTACATTATTTTCAAAATTAATTTCTTGTGGTGTATACGTTCCCATTAAACTGTCATATTTTATTGCATATATCAGGTCTTTGGTACTTGTTGGTCCCAAGTTAATAGCAACTAAATTTAATTTTTTGTGGTGCGTAGTTAAAAGAGCGCGCAATACATTTCTGCCAATACGGCCAAACCCATTAAGTGCAATTTTTATCATTTTTTTCCTTTAATTATTTTACTCTTAACTTTTTTCTTAATTATTATTTCAATCTTATATCAATTAACTGTCAAAAATTAACGTATCAACTCCGTTCGTCCCGAGTGATTTCGTCTTCGAAATCGTATCGAGGGATGGCTTTTGGCTTACCCCTCGATACAACACCGAGGACGGTGCCACTCGGGGCGAACGGTTTTAAAAAATCTGCTGTCAAACGGAGCATTCACATGCGAACACACCGCGTGTGGTAGGCGGTTCTTACCACTGTCGTATGACATCTAATATATTCCGTTCTTTGTCAGTTGTCAGTGGTGGTAGTTCTGCTACAAAAGATTTATCAGGCAGTGTACGCAACAAATAGGCGAGTGATTCTTGTGATATGGCGCCACGAGTGGTGATGCTGTGTTGGTCGATACGTGAACCACATGCTTGTGTTGTGTTGTTAAAGTGAATAAGTTTTACGCGTTCAAGACCGATTTTTTGGTCTATAAGATTAACAAATTTTTGCATATGTGTTGGCGTTGTAAGATCGTATCCATACGAAAAAGCATGTGCGGTATCGATACAAAAACCAACGTTAAGCATCGTGAGTTTTTGTGCGATAATGCCAAGTTCTTCTATCGAGCTGCCGATTGCATTGCGTGCATGTGCGGTATTTTCAAGCAAAATAGTAATGTGTGGATAACGTTTACTTATTGTTTCTAGATTTTGTACTAAAAAATTGAACCGCTTATCAGAATCTTTTTGTTTGGTTGCGCCTGGATGTACGACATAAAAATTAAAAGCGAGACTGTGGGCGAGTCTGAGCTCACGATTAAGTAAAAATAATATATTTGGGCTGCTGCTTGCGCAGTTAATCCAGTATGACGAGTGTAAAAAAAGTGGTCCAAATTGTGGTCGCAATTCTAAAAACTTTTTTTTATCAGTAGTTGTTGGTACAAAAAAGTGTCCGCTTGCATTAATTACAAACGTTTGAAAATAAGGCAATTTAAGCGCAATTGCTTTTTGTGCAACAGCAGTCATTGTGTGTTGCAATCTGATATGTAAGCCTATATTTGCCAATATTATATACCCGTTAAATTTAATGTTTTTTCTAAATATGCACGATCAAAATGTGGTAATAAGAGCGTAGAAAATTCACGGGTAATTAAGTCAAGATTTTTTTGATTTGATCCTTCAAAGCGCAATGATAATACTGGTTCAGTATTGGATGCGCGCAGGGTAATGCAACCGTTTGGTAATTCTAAACGTATGCCGTCAATAGTAATCAATCTGCTATTTGGATAGGTGCTTACTTGCTGTTTAATCTGTTCGACAATGGCAAATTTTTGATCGTTTGTGCAGTTTATGCGTAGCTCTGGCGAGCAAAAGCGTGCTGGTAATTGATCAGAAACTTCTTGTAAACTTTTTTGTGTGAGTGTTAAAAATTCTATTAATCTCATCATGGCATAGATTCCATCATCGTAACCAAAATAACGATCGGCGAAACAAAAATGACAGCTCAATTCACCGCCAAATAAAGCGGTGGTTTTCTGCATAGCTTTACGAACAAAGCCGACGCCACATGGGGTTAATATATACTCTAGTTCCCAAGCGTGTAATTGTGCAAGGAGTACGCTTGAGCATTTTATGTCGATGGCAAGTTTAAATGAGCCCAATTCTTTTTTTATTGCTTGGCAGAAAATAGTTGAAAGCTCGTCACCGCGCAGCATAGCACCGTTTTCTGTTAATGCTAAAAAGCGATCACCATCACCATCAAAACTAATACCAACCGTTTCTGGTTGTTGGCGCACGAGGTTGCGTAACTCAAGAATATTTTCTTCTTTGGTTGGATCAGCTTCATGTGCTGGAAACGTGCCATCTATGGTTCCATAAAGTACCTGCATATTATTCCAGCCCATGCGTTTAACCAGTGTTGGTATAATTGTCGCGGTAGCACCATGAGCGCAATCGATAATAGCTTTAAGTTGTATATTTTTTAAGTGCTTAAATTGGTATTCAAGTAATAAAATATAGGGAGTAATAACATCTTGTTCTTGATACGTGCCGTGCACGTTTGCGTGAGAATACGCGTGGTTTGCAAAAAAAATATTTTTTATGGTTACTATTTCTTGGTCAAAGACGTTTTCTTTATTGAGTCTTATTTTTAGCCCGTTATATTCTTTGGGATTATGTGATGCGGTGATCATGATGCCGCCGGAGGCGTTTAAGATTTCATTGGCGTAATAAAAAGCGGGAGTTGTGCAGGTGCCGATAAAAATAACGTTAATGCCGTGATCTTGGAGCGCAGCACACACATGTTCTTTGATGGCGGCTGAATGCGTACGCCCGTCCATTCCAACAATTAATGTGTTTAACACAGGTTCTTGCTGTTTAAGATAAGTGGCTATTGCTCGTGTGAGCTGATAAATTTCGTCTATAATTAAATCTTGGTTCACAATGCCGCGAATATCGTATTTTTTAAAAACCGAAGGATTTGTGATTTTATTTTTTTGCATACTGAAAATTCCTGAGATTGTTGGAATGTTTAGATAAACAAAATATAGCGTGTTTCATGTTTTTTGGCCAGGGGAAAGAATGTTAAGTATTCTTTTTTTTTTGTAGAGAAACCTTGAGAGAGTAGCCCATTTTATTGGCAAATCGTGCAAGATTGGTGATAGAAGTTTTTGCATAGCCACCATTTTCCAGTCGCGCGACAGAAGATTGCTGAAGTTTTAACTTTTTTGCCAAAGCTGCTTGCGATAATTTTTTTGTTTTACGTGCCTTAATAAAATTCATTATAAGTTCAAACTCTGGGCGTAAAGCTTCATACGCTGCTTGTACTTTTGGATTTTTTAAAGCTTCTTCTTTGAAGCTCTTAAAGTCTGGTCGTTTATCCATTTTTTTTACCATAGTAGAATTCTATCTTCCAGCTCATAAAACTCTTGATTTGAATTATGTGTCTCATAATATATTATAGCATATTTGTTATACATGCAACTTTTTATGTGGAAGATTGCAAGTCAAGACAAACAGCCAGCCAACTTTGTATAGCTTTTTGTGTGTGTTTAGTCAGAATAATATCGGTAACAATTAAGCATATTTACTTTTTTCGTGCGGTGATGTTAGGGTGAACTTGAGAATATGCACAAAAAAGTGGGAGGGTACATGTTTTCAAAGATAATGGTTATTGTTTTTTTGTTGGCAACGTTTATGTTGCATGTAACACCGTTTGACGATCTCAATCAGTTGGCACGGGATGCAGCCAAAGATTTGAAATTTAAAGACTTAGAGTTCAAATATGACATGGATGAGGCAAATCTTGTTCGATCGTACCGCAAACTTGCTGCTTTCTACCATCCGGACAAGAACAGAGAACGAGTTGGTTGGGCACATGAGAAGTCTATTGCGTTAAATAATGCCAAAGATGCTGCACTCAAATTATTACATGAGCCAAGATCACGTGACGTGTTTACCACAAGTCAACCACGGCCTACGCCTACTGAATCAACATGTAATTCGAACATAGATGCATCAATATGTGAATTAATTAAAACACTTCAAGGGGCGGATATTATTGAGTTTAGCTATAAGAATGTAACGCATGAGTTGTCTATCAAAGGTGTTCCTGAGCTTATTCCAGATTCATTTTTTACCGCGTTGGTACAAATTGATTCTCATCTTAGCGAGTTTGCGATTACGGGGCGTGCTAATATGGGTAAATTGAAGGCTATTCCTGCACAGATTGGTCTCTTGCAGCATTTGGAAGCGCTTGCGCTTTTCAATTGTGGGATTGAATCGCTTCCTGATGAAATTGCCAACTTAAAAGAATTGTCTTATCTCAATCTTAGTAAAAACAAGCTGACGCGACTGCCATCAGGTATTTATGATTTGCCCAAATTAGAAGAACTTATGTTGGTGCAGAACACTGAATTGAGAGAGCTTTCGCTAGAGCTGATGGCAAATCGCATGAAGAAACTCAAATCGTTGAATATTAAATCAACGCCAATCGATCTGGGAAATTCTGCTGTGAAAAATGCATTGAAACAGCTTAAAGATCGTGGTGTTCGCATTCGCGCATAGAAAAGGCTTAGTATTTCTGTTGTGGTTCGGAAACTTTTTCCGAGCCACTTTTTTGTTTATAGCGTATATACTTTCGCGTATACTAACTACGTATGATTCCATTAAAATTACAACTCAAAAATTTTCTCAGTTATGGTGATTGTTGGACAACCGTTGACTTTGCACCGCATCATTTTATTTGTTTATCCGGTAAAAATGGTCATGGCAAATCGGCGCTGCTTGATGCGGTTACGTGGGCTTTGTGGGGACAGGCGCGTAAAACTGCTGGTGTTGCGCGATCCGATGAAGCACTTGTTCATTTGGGCCAGCGGCATATGGTGGTAGTTATAGAATTTATGTGCCATGATCAGCGTTATATTGTCAAACGTGAATTAATTTTATATCAAGATAAAACAAAGTTAACGCTTGATTTTGGCGTTTTTGATGGTGAAAAATTGCGGTCATTAACCGAAAAGACACTTCGAATGACGCAGGAACAGATTCAAAAAATCATTGGTCTTGATTTTGAATCCTTTAGTAATTCAGTTTTTTTACGTCAAGGCCAATCAAATGAATTTTCTAAAAAAACGGCCCAAGAACGTAAACAAATTTTAACCACTATTTTAGGCCTAGATCAATACGAACAACTGCGCAAAAGTTCCCTTGAAAAATTGCGTGCGTGTGAAACGCAAAAAGTTGCAACGGTGCAATTACATCAATATGCGCAATTAGAATGTACGCGTATGGCTGATGTGCCGCAACAGTTAGCTGAGTGTCGATGTGCATGTGTGCAGATCGAGCAACAAGAACAGCAGCTAATCATGCGCAAACAAGAGGCTCAAGAACAAAAAAAACAGCTTATAACTTGTCAGCAAGAATTTTTGCAAGTGCAGGCTGAATTTGAGACAGCACAACGTGATCTTCAAACATATACACATGAACAACAACTGAAATCTTTGCAAGATAATCAAGCCCAAGAAATTATGTGTGTTTCTTATGAATCTGATTTGCGAGTTCTTTCAGAAAAAAAAGAATTTGTTGCTGCGCGTATAACGCAGTTATCTTGTGAACTTGCCGAGATTGAACAACAACGTGTTGCGTGTACACAGTTAGTTGAAGCAGCGCAAAAAGTGGAGCCGTTATATATCTGTGCACGAGCACTTTTTGAAAAAAGAAAAGAGTTATATCAGCGTATGGTTGCCCATGGCAATTGGGTACATAACGAACAAACGAGTATTAAGCAACAGCAAGAACAGGTGAGTGTAAAAAATAATTCTTTTTGTCCGTTATGTCGGCAACAACTTTCTGGTTCGTACCAGCAATTGGTTTGTGAACAGCTTGGTCGGCGTACACATTTTTATGCTGCGCGTATGGCGCGTGTAGAAAAATTTATCAAAAATAGTAAGCAGAAATTAGCACAAGAACATGCCTGTATAAAAAATTATGAACAAGAATTGCAACAGTCTGAAAGTGCGCATGTTCGATCAACTGAGCTTGAAATTCGCGCAAAACAAATAATCGGTGAGCTTGATCTTGTGCGTGCTGAGTGTTTTGTACTTGATGCGCAGCATCAAAAAACGATTGTGTCACAGCAAGAGTTGCGCCAGCAGTTAACGAGTGCAAAATCTCTAATTGTTCAGAAACTTGAGCAGGATGCGCACTATAAAAAACTGCAACAAAAAATTATGCAGCTTGCTGGTGTTAAGCAAAAATTACAAGATGTTTATAGTTCGCAAGCAGTTGTGCTAGAACGTGAAGAACGTGCATGTGAATCGGATATGCAAGAATTGCTGGCAAAAAAAAGTGTGCTGTTGCAGCAGCATGGCAAACTTACTCAAGAGTGTGCGCAGTTAGAGCTTTCCCAACGTGCACACGCGCAGCATGCGGGCGTAATAAAAAAATTAGAATGTGAGTGCATAGATTACGAAATTATTGCGCAAGCACTGGGTAAAGATGGTATTCAAGCACTATTAATAGAGTCAGTTATTCCAGAATTGGAAGAAGAAGCAAATGAAGTTTTATCAAGATTAAGTGATCAGCAAACACGTGTTTTTATTGAATCAGTGCGTGATTTAAAAAGTGGCGGCATACGCGAAACACTGGATATCAAAATAGCTGATAGCGCCGGTATTCGTCCCTACGAATTATTTTCAGGTGGTGAGACATTTAGAATTGATTTTGCATTGCGTATTGCAATTTCGAAGTTGCTTGCTCGTCGTGCAGGTGCATCGTTGCAAACACTTATTGTTGATGAAGGCTTTGGGTCACAAGATGAAGAAGGGCTCGCGTTAATTATTGATATGCTCTATAAAATTCAAGATTATTTCGCAAAAGTTATTATTGTTTCACATTTGCCGTTTCTAAAAGATCAGGTTCCGGTGCAGTTTTTAGTTGAAAAGCGAGCGCATGGGAGCATGATTACTGTTATTGAACAAAATTGATGTTAATCGAGTAACTTTTTACCCATAATATGGCAAAAACTCTCTCATATGCTTATTATTATTTTTTGTATACCTGGCTTTGTAATTCTTTAAGCTCGTGTTGTAATTCAGAAAGTTTTTGTTTATATTTACTCGATAGTGATTGTATTGCCCCAATTAAGTATGGCGTTAATTCGTTATATTCGATTTTGTATAACGAACTGTCATCTTCAAACTTTTGCGTAGTTTCCGTAACAATCGTTGGCAAAATATCTTTTGTTTCTTGTGCAATTAATCCTGCATGGGTACCGGTATGGCCGTGAATGTGAAAAGCCTTCTTTTTTTCTGGAATAAATTCAAATTCCACTGGTCGTAATTTTTTTATGCATTCCAAGCTTTTTGTTGTATCGATATTTTTAATATTTTGCTTTACGCGTTGGTCGCTTGCTGGTGTTGTCCATGCTAATGTGACATTGCTGCCATCGACAACATCTGCCTCAAGATAGGTTCCTGCAGTCGGTGCTGCTGGCCAGGTATAATTGAGATTGTGTAAATTCGTAGTTCCCGAAACCGACAAATTATCAGCAATTGTTAGTCCATCAGAATTTATATAACATTGCTCAGTTCCTGAGGTTGTGATGCCTAAGTTGGATGTGCTATTCGGATTGTAGATTTGACCATAGATGTTTGGAGGCCAGTTTGGACCGGTTGCCCACGATATCATGATATTATTATTACCCAGAATTACTGACGATGGTGCTGTATTAGGCCATCCATTGTGATTTGTATTAATTTTTATAGCGTCGCCTACCTTGTTGCCGTCTGCATCGACGATTTGCCCATAAACGCCGCCAGCATTCGTTATCCAAAATATCATGGCCCGATTGTTGCTTGTTGGTGCCTCTGCAGTGCCTGGGTGGAGGCCCATTGCCATTGCTGCAATTTCGATTTCAGCTCCGACCTTTGTACCATTGCTGGTTAGCATTTGACCATAGGGATAATATGGGCTGTAGTAGTCGCACCATGATGCCATGACATTGCCCCCGGTGAGTGTTGTAAGTGCAGGCCCCTGGTACGTAGGTGCTCCTCCGTGGTCAGTACTTATCTGAAATTCTGAACCAACCTTAGTTCCCGTATTATCTACTATTTGACCATAAATTGGGTAGGGTGAATTAAGTGCTGGCCATGCCACCAGTGCATTGCCATTCAGCAATGCTGTGATTGCTGGATAGTGATAATAATAGGCATTATGTGTGCTTATTTGAAAATTACTGCCCACTTTTGTTCCATTCTGATCGATTATTTGACCGATAATTCGGTAGATTTCATCAATCCATACGCACATAATGTTATCATTTGTAAGTTCTACCACTGGGGCCATACCCTTTGTGAATGCATCAGCTTCATTGAGTTGGATTTCACCAGTTACCGCACTTCCGATATTATCAAGGATCTTGCAATATATTGTTGTGCTTATAGACCATGTTACCATCACGTTTCCATTAGAAAGAGCGGCAATACGCGGTTGTAATTGTAGCGATGATACGCCCGAGGAGCTTATTTGAAATTCCGAACCAATTTTTGTTCCTGAGTTGTCAATCACTTGTCCGTATACGTATTTTGGGCTTGAGCTTGTGTCGATCCATGCTACCATGACATTGCCATTAGTCATTTCGGCGCTTACTATGCCTCCAATGTTGTATGGATGTGTGTCAGTATTTATTTGAAATTCATTGCCAACTTTTCCAGGGTCGGCAGTATAATAATAAATGCCTTTAGTTGTTGAATCGTCAAAGGTTATCGTTGGAACCACCGTAAGACTTAGTGGTGTATTTATTGTTGCCAACAGTATCAAATAAGTTTGATAAATTCGTTTCATCTTTAGTTTCCGTTGTTTATTTGGTTTGTCTTTTAATCAGGGTAGCCAGTTCATTAATTTCTTGTTGTAATTGGCTCGCCTGTTTTTCATATTCTGCTGATAATCCCTGAATTGCGCCGATAAGATATGGCGTTAATTCGCTGTATTCGATTTTGTATAACGAACTGTTATCTTCGAATTTTTGTGTTGTTTGCGTAACAATCGTTGGCAAAATATCTTTTGTTTCTTGTGCAATAAGACCCGCATGGGTACCGGTATGGCCGTGAATATGCAAAGCCTTCTTTTTTTCTGGAATAAATTCAAATTCCACTGGTCGTAATTTTTTTATGCATTCCAAGCTTTTTGTTGCATCGATATTTTTAATATTTTGTTTTACGCGTTGGTCACTTGCCGGTGTTGTCCATGCTAATGTGACATTGCTGCCATCGACAGCATCTGCCTCAAGATAGGTTCCCGCAGTCGGTGCTGCTGGCCACGTGTAAGCAATATTGTTCATGCTCGTAGTTCCTGATACTGCCAAATTTCCGGTTAGAGATACGCCATTGGTATCAAGTTCTAGTTGAGGTGTTCCTAAAATTGTCATGCCGAGTTTTTGTTCATCGTGATCAAAATATACGCCCTTTGTCGTTGAATCATCAAATGCCAGTGCTGGTTCACTTGCTGAAGAAGCGGGTAATTTCAGCTTATTTGCTGTTATATAACCATCGGTATCGACGGTAACTGAAGAATTTTTAATAACTTTACCGGTGTCGTCAGAGTATAAAGCGACAGCATTGGTTGTTGAACTTGCTGGGCCGCTGACATCACCGTCACCACCTGATTCTGCCCACGAAAGTGCACCAGCACCGTCGAGTTTGAGTACCTGATCTTCGACGCCACGTGCAGTTGGGAACGTATAATTGGTTTCACCAGTGCCGAGCGTTAATTGTCCTTGGAGATTTGAAGTGCCTGTTACGCCGAGAGTGCCAGCAATAGTAGTATTGCCAGTTTCTGCTGTGACATTAAATTTGTTGGTATTGATGGCTACATCGCCAGTAACTCCAAGTGTGCTATTTAGTGTTGTTGCACCTGTGACACCGAGTGTGCCGCTAACTGTTGTATTACCAGTCACACCAAGAGTTGAACTGAGTGTTGTAGCACCAGTTACTCCAAGAGTTCCAGCAACTGATGTGTTACCAGAAGCAGCTGTGACAGTAAATTTGTTGGTATCTACCGCGATTCCGCCGTCAAGGTTTGCAATGTCTGTTACGCCGAGAGTGCCAGCAATAGTAGTATCACCAGTTTCTGCTGTGACGTTAAATTTGTTGGTATTGACTGCTACATCGCCAGTTACACCAAGAGTACTATTTAATGTTGTTGCACCTGTTACTCCGAGAGTTCCACCAACTGATGTGTTACCAGAAGCAGCGACAGTAAACTTGTCAGTATCTACTGCTATACCACCATTAAGATTAGATGCACCAGTAACACCA
>Ga0265592_1001399_pt1 | contig 10535 bp, 14 predicted proteins | sample saktaG_7_FD_190141 | JGI IMG/M metagenome (GOLD analysis project Ga0265592, IMG submission 190141) | Saline water microbial communities from Sakinaw Lake, British Columbia, Canada - sak_2010_1_5_120m | ecosystem: Environmental > Aquatic > Non-marine Saline and Alkaline > Saline ... | reverse complement strand
AAAATAGAGGTATAATTTACAATTTTTAATTTAACATCCAAATTGCGTAATTTAGAATTGAGGCAAAACTAACCCAAAGAAGATAAGGAATGAAAAGCAAGCCAGCAGTTTTATTGATTTTATAGAACTTGATTAAGGTAATAAGAATAAATAACCATAAAATTATAATCTCCAGAAGAGCTAAACCTGGATTATGCATTCCAAAAAAGATTATGGACCAAAGAGCATTTAAAATAAGCTGGATTCCATAAAAGATGAGTGCTGGTTTTGTTTTCAAATTATCTCGTTTTTTCCAAATTAAAAAGGCAGAAATCCCCATAAGGATATAAAGCAAGGTCCAAACAGGAGCAAAAATCCAATTAGGAGGACTAAACAAAGGTTTATTAATAAAAGCATACCAAGTAGTAATACTGGAAGTAGTAAAAAAAGAACCAATAAATCCAAAAGAAAAAACAATAAGAATAGAGATTAAAAGAGGTAAAATAGATTTTTTAAACATATACACATTATAGCACTTTGAAAAGAGTAATAATATAACAAAAAAACGGCACTGCGGTGCCGCTTTATTTGGATTCAAGAGAATCAATTAGTTGCTCAAGATCATTTTTACCTCCTGCCTTGTCGCCTTTGAATGTGAGGAACGCTTCGAGTCTAAATTTACCTCCTTTCTCAAGCGTTTCTTGCGCCAAAGTTGTAAAAGAGGAAACATCGTAAAGTATCTGCTCTCGTGTTGCCTGATCAACGCTTTCCAGAGAAGAAGCGAGGCGATCTGGTAAATCAATAAAAAGTTGGGCTCTCTCTTTCAATTTTTCTATATACCCTGCCGCGTCTTTATTGGCTAAAAGAATATCAGCTTCAGTATTAAGCGCATCAAACTGTTTTGCCACTTCTTTTAATATCTGAATGGATGATTGTAATCCCTCTTTGCCTTCTGACTCACTCTCTGGTTTATTATGTGGTTGTTCTGGTGAATACATATAAATTGCTTTTTAATTACTAAATTATTTTCTTCTTATATTTTACTCCCTTTTCTATGTTATGTTAACCCCTTTAACTAAGCGTAAATAATAAAAAAAGCCCTTAATTGGGCTAAATCTTAAAATGTTTGGGAGGGAACAAGCGCTTATTGCTTATTCCCTCCGTTTTTATAATCTTTTATCTAAATATTGCCTCCAAACAACGATCTAGAAAATTAAACGTCATATTACACCGTTCATTTTCTATCGCTCGATGAATAGTAATCGGAACCTGCAACTTTTTATCACCAATTTCTATCCAAACAGCACTGCCTTTAATTTCAAAAGGAATATCCCTTTTTGTACAAGCAAAACGAAGATTTACAAGTTTCGTCTGTTTTTGTTTTGGTCCATGATATTCTATTATTTCAAAACGAATTTTCCAAAAAGATTTTACCTCTTCTCCGATACTCTCTTCCGTACAAACAATAATAAACTCTCTCATTTCTTCTAGATAACAAATTTCCTTTCCCAATATCTTTTCTATAGTTCTTTTCATAAAATCTTCACTTGGGACATTAAGATCTCCAACATATTCTGATGCCTCGTCTACTGGAATATGAAACCCATTAATGCATAACTTCTCTAGATTTGCAGAAATAAGTTTAACTTCCCCAAATTTTGTTTGTATCCTATCCATTTTCTTACTTTCCTCCCTTCTACCTCTTTTTTTGAATAATCTCACAAAGTTTATCAAAAATAAAAGATGCTATGTATATCGCTCCGATAGCTACCAAAAGAGTTACTAAAGTATCGACTATATCCATTTTCTTTCCTCCTTTCATTTTTATAATTTTTACAAAAACTAAGAGGGCTTAATAAAATCTTCGATGCTAAATTCTTGTAGAGAACTAATTCCTGCTTCTTTTCCAACCCATCTTTCTCCATTAATTATTCTTCGTGAGATTTCTTCTATATTTTCAAGAATAAATCTTTTTTTTCCGAAAACAAAGATTTGAATTTTAGGAGTACTAGTGTGATGATAACGAACTTGTTTATCAGTTGGAACTGGAAAAGAAAGTGTTAAATCAAGCCATCTGAAAGAATTATAACGTAAAGAACGCCTAAGAGTTGCTAAAACATCTTTATATTCTATATGCTCTAAATCCTTATAAAAAGGAATGGGTTTCGAGCAAACTAGTATATTTGTGTCTTTTGCAATCTTTTTTTCAATATTTTTCTTTTCAATATATAGCTCTTTAAGCTCAATCTCTCTCTTTATTATCATCTCTTTCCTCCTTTATTTTTTTATTATTATCCATTCAATACTTTTTTACTTTCAAGATAGAATCTAACTCATCTAATATTAAAACTTTCATTCTAGTAATAGTTTCATTAAATCCTGTCCCTAGCCCCTCTCTTTTTAAAAGATATCTTCTCTCAGATGTTCTGCATTCTAATAAAGCAGCGGAAAGAAGAAAATATTTCCCCTTAATGTTTATATAGAAAATCATTCCTGTTGAAGATAGCTTAAAATGTATATCGTATCCATCCTCTTTCGTCCCCCATATTTCAATCAAATCCATAGTGTCCCCCAAATTTCCATTACTAAAGCTTTCTCTTATGTAATCAATTACCCACTTTATAGTAGATGGAATAAATCCTATGCCACCAATTCTCATTTTCTTTTCCTCCTATCATTTTTTCTAATCTTACAAAAACAAAATTAAATAAAATCTATGATGTCAAATTCTCTCCTCTTACTAATACCTGCTTTTCCTACCTGCCATTTTTCACCATTTGCTATTCTCCCTGCAATTTCTTTAATATTTTTTAGAGTAAATTTTCTGTTTCCTAAAAAAAATACTTTCATTTCGATAAAAGGATATCCAATTGGTTTATCTTTTGCCTTCCAACGAAAGACGAATTCCAAATCAACCCATCTAGAATGATTGTTGCGGAAAACACACTGGAGACTTTTAAAAACTTCCTTATAACTGGGTTTTCCTGAAACATCAATTCTGTATGGAAATACCAGCTTTTCTTTAATCTTTTTCCTTCTTTTTTCAATAACTCCTATTGCCAAAAACAAACCTTTTAATTCGTTCTCCCTCTTTGTCATTATCTTATTTCCTCCTTTTTTAAATTCTATAACCAAACCTGCCATTAATGCGTCAGGATTTTACAGGTTTTTTTCAAAATACAACTTAATATTAAAATAACATATTGATATTTATCTGTCAAATATACAAAATGGCAGCTATGCTGCCAATTTAAAGGTTTAAAGATTAAAAGATCCTTCGCTATTACTCAGGATAACGATGAAATTGTTAAGAAAATAGATTTAAATATTTTATCAACTTCTTCTTTATAGAGATAACCCTCCTTAGCAATGGTACTTTTTACAGGCCTAATCTCCTTATCAATATAGGTCTGATCTCCTATTTTATAAGTTGTGGTCTTGGTCTTAAATTTTGTCAAAGAATCACAGGGAGTATTTCCTAATGGAAAACTATTAACTACTCGCAATAAAGTACCTGATACAATAAAGCGTCCTGCTCTTAACATATCAAAGACTTTATCTCTATCTTTGCTTTCTTTAATATTAGAAACAATGGGACGCTCGCTCTTGCCTTCAAGAAATACAACATCAAATCCTTGATATTTCCCATTACGAATTTTAACATTTTTTGGGAATTTATCTTTTACTTCTCCCATTGCTTTTTCTACCTCCCTAATCTGTTCTTTGGTTATATAATCCTTCATCACACCACTTTTAAAAAGTTCTCGCAGAGTAGTTTTATCACTCATTCCTGGTATATTCATTCCTGGAACAGGAGCGTCTAAAAAGCCCTGTGTTGGCACTAAACGACGGCTTTTCAAAGTTTGTTTGGCTGTTTTCTCATCAGCAAGTTCTGTAATAATAATAAAACTATGATAATCAAATTTTTCTGACACAGGAGCAAGTAAATCATCTTGCTTCAGGGTTTCTATTGCCTCGCGACTTTGCTCTTTCACCTTCTGCGCCTTTTGAATGAGATCCACCCGTCCAAATGCTTGAGCAGACATTTCCAACATTTTTGCAGTTTCCTGCTGAGCTCTTTCCCATATCTTTGGACCGTGTGGATATTCTGAACCAATTATAATTGTTTGGCTGGTTTCACTTTCTGAAAAAACTCTCGGATTGATAAAATTAGGGTCAGCAAGACGTCTTGTATCAATATGGCCAATTTTTACCTTAAATCTTGTTTCATCTGTCTGACGCAAAATCTCCTCCCAGTTCTTAGTAAGAAGCCAGCTTTTAGACAAAATCTTAGTTATATTTAAACCCATTTTTATAATATTAATATAATGGAAATAAATTTAGAAATTATTTCATTACATAAGCAGAAGACGGACCTTTTCCTATCTGTTTAATCATTTCTAGTTTCTTAAGTTTTTGAAGGTTTAATTGAGCAGTTCTTTTCGGACATTTCATTATGTCCATAACGTCTTTGGTTGTTATTTTCCCAACCTGAGCAAGAAAATCTAAAATCTCTATCTGTTCTTTTTCCAAAAAAATCTTTGAATCAGTATCTTTTTTAATTTTCTTATTGGAGAGGAAAACAACTTTTCTTTTTACATCATCAATTTCTTCCTTAAATCCCTTAATAAAATACTCAAGCCAAGCTGTAAAATCAGTTTTTCTTTTTTCATAATTTTCTCCGATATTAATTGCCTTATAATACGCTTGCCTATCATGATTATAATAATCCTCTAATGCAAAAAGTCTGCGGAAATCATAACCCCGCTTATAAAGTATCAAAGTTGCTAAAGCTCTAGCAGTTCGACCATTGCCATCGGCAAAAGGATGAATGGCCGCTATTTCCTGATGAACAACACCAGCAACAATTATTGGGTTAATTTCTTTCTTTTTGCTTTTTTCTATCCATTCCAACAAATCTTTGCAAAGATCTGGCACTTTTTTTGCCTCAGGTCCAGTATACATAACCTCGTCCGGAAACCCTAGAATTCTCCTCACTATATAAACAGGCCCTTTTCTATATTGACCACACTGTTCTTCAGGAAGTGTTTTATCGGTTACTAATTTATGAATTCGAAACAAAACTTTTTCAGTAATTAACTGTTTTTCATCACCAATTTTTCCTATATATTTTAAAGCTTTAAGATAATTTTGAACTTCATAAATTTCTCTTTGCGGTGCATCTATTTGCTTACAGACCAAAAGAGCTTTTACTTCATTAATGTTCAATCTATTTCCTTCTATGGCGGTTGAGCTATGCGTCATTCTTATCAAAGCTTGGCGTCTTAATTTTAATTCCTGTTTTGGTAAAATTTTAGCACGTTCAATTACCGCTTTTGATTCAGCAATTGAAATTAACATCCTTACAATTAAACTTGTAAAATTGTATTTTGGACTAAACATATCTATATTATAGCTATTATTCAAGAATTGCGCAAGAATCGCGCAAGAATCGCGCAAATTTCTACATTATGCTAATCCTTTAATTTGATGGCAAATAACAATAAAAAAAGCCCATAATTGGGTTTTAAATTTTGAAATGTTTGGAAGGAGTAAATATTTTTATTATATTCACTCCTTCATTAGCAAAGTTTAAATATATCTTCGAATGTATATTTTCCAGGAGAACGGAAACTTACACCAATACCCTTTACTATACATTCTTCCTTTCTTTCTATTTGCTTCGCAATTTCTTTTGCATTGTGAAGAATGTCCTTTTTCTTACCAATAATATATATGTCCGTGTCTTCGCGAGAAAAATCGTAGAACCACAAATCAACCAACGAACATTTACCTAATGCCTTTTTCATCAAGCTCAATAATTTTTGTTCCGTGGTCGGCTTCTCATCTTTGTACATTATGACTGTCTCTACAAAAATGATTTTGGATTTGCACACCGACATTCTTTTTTCCAGACCTCTTTTTTCCTCTGAAAGAGATCTATACTCTTTTAATTTCTCCTCTAAGATTACTTTTCCTTCTTTCATTTTTTCCTCCTTTTTCTCCTTTCGTCACCTGTCATTCTGATCAGGTATTCAGAAAAAATTATCAAAGAACAGGCTAGTATCTAGCTTTATGCTAACATATTAGTGCCTAATCGTCAAGTATATAAAATCACTGGCAAGATGTCAGTTTAAAGGTTCAAAAGTGTAAGAGCTTAAAGTTTAAAAGATTACTACGCTCTCCCTTGACAAGCTCGAGGTCGCTCGCAATGACAAAGGAATTTTTAATCCTCTGTTTGATGCCTAACAATAAAATGATGTTTTGCCACTTCTATAGCAACTAGTTCTATTACTCCCATGATAAAGATAATTAACCAATCATAGATTCCTAATGGTACTGTCTTTAAGAGTATTTGGAGTATAGGTATATAAATAGCGCCTACTAGCATTATTATCCCTAGAGCTACTGCTGCTAATAAGAGTTTATTGGAAAATGGATTAATATGCCATAAGTTTTTACGCAAACTTTTACAGGAAAAAGTATAAAAAATTGAATCGATTGAAAGACAGGCAAAAACCATTGTTCTAATATACGTAATATCAAAATTTAATTTCCATAACCAAAAGAATAATCCCAAAAGCATAACGTCAGTAATGACTCCAATAATCACAATTATAAATTTCATTTCTTTCGTTAATAAATGAACATTATGCCCTTGAGCTTGTTGTTCCATTATTCCCTCTTCTTTCGGTTCAAATGCCAAAGCAACATCAGGTAAACCATCTTCAATTAAATTAACCCATAATATTTGGGCTGCAATTATTGGCAAAGGAGCTCCAATAAGAATACTGGTTCCTATTAAAATTACTTCTGTAAAACTATCTGAAAGTAAATATGTAATAACCTTCCTAATATTATCAATAATAACTCTTCCCTCTTCTATGGCTTTAACAATAATAGAAAAACTATCATTCAATAAAATTAGATCAGAGCTTTCTTTTGCCACAGCTGTTCCAGAACCTAATGCTATTCCAATATCTGCTCTTTTCAAAGCTGGCGCATCGTTTATTCCATCGCCAGTCATTGCCACAACCTCTCCTCTATCCTGCCAAGCATTAATAATTCTCATCTTATGTTTAGGCTCTACCCTAGAATAAATCTGTATTTTATCCAAAGTTTCTTCAAATTCTTTATCAGAAAGTTTATCCAAATCCATTCCTTCTAACATGTTTTCCTTTCCTATTTTAAAACCTAATTCCTCTGCAACAGCCTTAGCTGTTAATTTATGGTCACCAGTGACTATAATAGGTCTCATACCAGCTTTTCTACAAATTTCCATAGCTTGCTTAACTTCTTTACGAATTGGATCACTTAAAGCAATAAAACCTGTAAAAATAAAATTATGACAAAGAGCTTTTAATCCCTTAATTTCATAAGTTATATTTTCGCTTTTTTCAACAATTCTGCATCCTGTAGCGAGTACACGTTGACCTTTACTAGTTAATTCTTTTAATTTTTCTTCTAATCTTTTTTTTTCTTTATCAGTTAAATCACTTCTTTCAAAAATTCTTTCTGGAGCGCCTAGAATATATAAACGCATTTCCCCTGATTCTTTATAAAAAGCAGCAGCAAATTTATTTATAGGATTAAAAGGAATTTCAGATAACTTACCTTCTTCCATCTTTTTCTTTATATTAAGCAATCCATTTTCAATTCCAGCTTCTAGTAAAGCCCTGTCTGTAGGTCTTCCTCTTAAAATCCATTTTTCTATAATATCATCAGGATTTTCAACAAACGCTTCTGATGCTAAAACAGCTGATTTAAGAACCAAAGATTTATCTCCAACTATCTCACTAACTTTCATTTTTCCTTTTGTTAAAGTACCTGTTTTATCAGTACATATTATACTAGTATTTCCCAAGGTCTCTGCAGAAGCTAATTTCCGTATTAATCCTTTCTTTTTCAACACTTTCTGCATTCCTAAAGCTAAAATTACTGTTATGGCCACAGGCAATCCTTCGGGAATAGCAGAAACGGCAATAGCAACAGAAGTAGTAAACATTTCTACAAATTCTTTTCCCTTTATTAATCCTTCAAAAAAAATAAGGGCACAAACAAAAGTAATGCCCATGCCTATTAAAATTGAAAAATTTGCTAATTTCTTTTGATATGGAGTTTTCCTTTCTGGAGCTTCTTTTACCATTTTAGCAATCTTTCCAATTTCTGTATGCGAACCAATATTTACAACAACGACTTTGCCTTTTCCAGCTTCTACAATACTGCCCATATAAACCATATTGTCCCTATCTATCAAATGCACTTGCCCAGGTAACGCTCTGGGAACCTTTGTTGTTGGAAACCATTCACCAGTCAAAACCATTTCATTAATTTTCAAATCCTGCGATTCAATAATTCTTGCGTCTGCCGGAATTTTATCTCCAGGATTTAGAATAACAATATCTCCAGGAACTAATTCTTCAGAATTGATAATTTTTAAATTTCCATTTCTTAAAACCTCAACTTCGTGTTTAACTACTTTCTTCAATTCTTTTAGAGCATTTGATGTTCTATTTTCCTGAATAAACCCAACAGTTGTATCCATAGCTACTGCAGCCCAAATAACAATAGTATCAGCATATTCTCTTAAAAATAAAGTAACAATTCCGGCAGCTATTAGAATATAAACAAAAGGGCTATGAAATTGCTCCAAATATATTTTTAATTTTGATAATGGCTTTTCTTCAGGAAGTTTGTTTTTACCAAATTCTTTTTGACGAATTTTTATTTCTTCATCAGATAAACCTTGTTTAAAATTAGAATTTAATACTTGTAATGTTTCCTGCCAAGAAAGATTGTGCCACATTCTATTCATTAATATTATCTTACTATGCTTTTACTATCTTCACAATCACATATTAATATCCTTGCCCTCTTAGTCTTTATTTCTTATACTAAATATAATGTACAAACCTCAAGACCATTATTTCAAAAAAGCAAAAAAAGAAGGCTATCCAGCCCGTTCTGTTTATAAACTACAAGAAATTAATGAAAAATTTCATATTTTCAAACCAGGGGATTTAGTTTTAGATCTTGGATGTTCTCCTGGCTCTTGGCTTCTATATATTGAAAAAGTTATCAGTTCAGATGGAAAAGTAGTAGGAATAGATTTAAAACCAATTACTGTTCCTAGTTCAGCAATTTTTCTTCAAAAAGACATCTTTGAATTAAAAATTGAACAAATTCAAGATATACTTCAAAAAAACAATCTTCCAAGTAAATTTGATGTTATTGTTTCAGATCTCGCTCCAGCCACTTCAGGAGTTAAAGATGTTGATAGCGAACGTTCTCTTGAATTAATTAAAAAAGCTTTTTCTTTTATTCCTCCACTATTAAAAAAAGAAGGCTCTTTTGTCTGCAAAGCCTTTGAAAGTAATGATGTTCATTTTTTAGCAAAAAAAGTATCCTCTCTTTTTAGATTCTTTAAAATATTTAAACCCAGAGCTACAAGAAAAAGAAGTAGAGAACTATATGTTATTCTGTCAGGCTGGCAGGACTTGACGCTACCAATTGCATCACAGTCCGAGAAAAAATAATTAAGATTTTTTTACAATAGCGGTCACAGGACAAAAATCAATTGCTTCTTTGATACAATCTTTATTTTTTTCTAAATCTACTTTTTCTTTAATTTCTGATTTTCCATCTTTTAATTCAAAAACCTCGGGGCAAAGATTTATACATACTCCGCAACCTAGGCATTTTTGTTTGTCTATTTTTATTTTCATTGTTTTTTATTCTAAAATTCCATCTAAATTAACATCGTAAAGAATCATTTCGTTTATCAAACGATAATTTATTAATTCATCTTTCTTAAACCATAAATCAATTTCTTTTTGCGCTTCATCTACAGTACCTGAAGCATGAATTAAATTTCTTGTAGCTCTGCCGTCAACATCAGCTATTTTATAAGCATCAATAGTAAAATCACCACGAATAGTACCAATATCAGAAACTAAAGGTTCTGTAGCGCCAGTAATCTTTCTAATAATTCCTACTACATTCATCCCCTGCCAAACCATTGCTACTACTGGACCAACTGTTAAATATTTTTTTAATGTTCCTAGAACCCGCTCGGCGCTTTTTTTAGGATCAGTATCAGGTGGTTCTAAACCTTTATCTTTATAAGCCTTAATGGATTTTTCCCCGGTTTTTATCTTCCACTCTGGATCAACTAAATAATGTTTTTCAACTAATTCAACTGTTGGCACTATAAATTTTAAACCAACTAATTTTAATCCTGTTCGTTCATAACGTTTAATAATTTCTCCAATCAAACCACGTTGTACCCCATCTGGCTTAATTAAAACTAACGACTGCTCTTTTTTAGATTTCACAGTATATATATAAAAATTAAATTGTTTTTGAAAGGCGTTTACGACATTGAGTACAAGCCTTTACTCTTTTGCCATCTGGCATTCTAAACCATTGCAAATTAGGATATTGACGATGTTTAGAAGTTGGATTATAAGCAGAATGCACTTTTTTATATTTAGTAGCATTTTGATAACTTTTTCCGCAAATTGAGCAAACTCGTGACATGATAAGTAATATATTAA
>Ga0265592_1001397_pt1 | contig 10537 bp, 9 predicted proteins | sample saktaG_7_FD_190141 | JGI IMG/M metagenome (GOLD analysis project Ga0265592, IMG submission 190141) | Saline water microbial communities from Sakinaw Lake, British Columbia, Canada - sak_2010_1_5_120m | ecosystem: Environmental > Aquatic > Non-marine Saline and Alkaline > Saline ... | reverse complement strand
GGTAGCCAATAACAGCTCCCAGGGCTGCCGCCATTAGGATACGAAGAACCATCTCTAACTCAATTGACATTTCGATACCTGATAAAAACTATCCAACGACCTTCTTGGCTGCTAATAACCTATTAAGGGCATTCATATAGGCTTTGGCGCTGGCGACAATAATATCAGTATCAGCACCTCGCCCGGTATAGGTTATGCCTTCACTCTCTACCCTTATCAGCACCTCGCCAATAGCATCAATGCCTTCGGTTACTGATTTAACGCTAAATTCAGTAAGCACATTAGGCACTCCCACCAGCCTATTAATAGCTTTACATACCGCATCCACAGGGCCTGTACCCAGGGCAGCATCAGCTAGAACCTGACCATCAGAGGTGGTAAGCTTAACTGCGGCGGTGGGAATACCCCTATCTCCACAAGACACTTGAATGCGGTCGAGGTGATAAATTTCGGACGCAGCACGTAGCTCCTGGGCAATAAGGGATTCAATATCCCTATCCGTAATCTCCTTCTTTTTATCAGCTAGCTCCTTAAACGCTGAGAAGGCACGGTTAAAGTCTTCCTCACTTAAACTATAGCCTAACTCAGCCAGCCGCTCTTCAAAGGCATGTCGCCCGCTAAGCTTACCTAGCACCAAACTGCTAGCTGGTATACCTACTGTTCTGGGGTCCATTATTTCGTAGGTTATCGGCATCTTGATTACACCATCCTGGTGAATCCCTGACTCATGACGGAAGGCATTAGCACCAATAATTGCCTTATTAGGTTGAACCGAAAACCCGGTTAGCTCACTTACCAATCGGCTAGTTTTGTAGATTTGTGTAGTGTTAATATTAGTAGTCAGGTTAAAAAAGTCGTTACGGGTCTTAATAGCCATTACAATTTCCTCAAGCGAGGCGTTACCAGCCCTTTCTCCAATGCCATTAATAGTACACTCCACCTGCCTTGCCCCTCGCTTGAGTGATTCCAGACTATTAGCCACGGCTAGACCGAGGTCATTATGGCAATGAACACTAACTATAGCCCGGTTAATATTAGGCACATTCTTGAAAATCCCCTCAATGAGGCTGCCAAACTCATCAGGGATGGCGTAACCTACGGTATCAGGGATATTTACTGTAGTGGCCCCAGCGTCAATAGCTGCCTCCAGGATTTGATAGAGGTATTCAGGCTCGGTTCGGCTGGCATCCATCGGCGAAAACTCTATGTCATCAGTATATTTTTTAGCCTTGGCTACCATATTCTGAGAAGTCTGTAAAATCTCCTCACGGCTCTTTTTTAGCTGATAAAGCAAGTGTATATCTGAAGCTGATAGAAACACATGTATTCTAGGATGGTCAGCCTCTTTAACTGCTTCCCAAGCCCTATCTATATCATTGGGGTGAGCCCGGGCGAGGGCGCAAATTATGGGGGTGCAGACTTCTTTAGCAATAAGCTTTACTGCCTCAAAGTCACCGGGGGAGCTAATAGGAAAGCCAGCTTCAATAACATCTACACCGAGCTTCTCCAGTTGCCTGGCTATCTCCAGTTTTTCCTGGATATTTAATGTTCCTCCTGCCGCCTGCTCCCCGTCTCGCAATGTAGTATCAAATATTATTACCCGTTCCATATCTAGCTCCCTATCAAATTAACTTGTCACTTGCTCTCCAGCCAGGGCATCATTTCTCGTAGCTCTTTGCCCACAATTTCTATGAGGTGTTTCTCATCCTGTCGCTTGAGAGCATTATAAACGGGGCGACCAGCCTGATTTTCCAAAATCCACTCTTTAGCGAAAGTGCCATCTTGAATCTCAGCCAGGATTTGCACCATCTCGTCCTTAACCATGTCATCAATAACCCGTGGTCCTCGAGTGTAGTCACCATACTCAGCGGTATGGCTTATTGAATAACGCATATAGTTCAAACCACCCTCATATATCATGTCAACAATCATCTTAAGCTCATTAAGACACTCAAAATAAGCTATCTCTGGCTGATAACCAGCCTCAACCAGTGTCTCGAAGCCAGCTTTTATCAAAGAGGTAATTCCTCCGCACAGCACTGTCTGCTCACCAAAGAGGTCAGTCTCAGTCTCTTCAGCAAAGGTTGTCTCTATGATCCCGGCACGAGCACAGCCAATACCTTTACCATAGGCAAGAGCCAAATCATTAGCTTTATCAGAAACATCCTGATAAACAGCCACAATCGCTGGCGCACCTTTACCCTCAGTGTACATACGCCTTAATAGATGTCCTGTAGTCTTGGGGGCTATCATGGTAACATCAACATCAGTTGGCGGAATGACTTGCCCATAATGAATGGTAAAACCGTGGGCGAACATAAGTATATTACCCGGAACAAGATTCTTTTCCACTGACTCATAGTAAATCTGCTTGTGCAACATATCAGGAGCCAGCATCATAATGATGTCAGATTCCTTAGCCATTTCAGCCACTGTCAACACCCTGAAGCCATCACTTTGAGCCTTCTCCCGGCTTTGGCTCCCTCCCGCCAAGCCCACTACCACCTGGCAACCGCTATCCCTGAGATTTTGGGCATGGGCATGACCTTGGCTGCCATAGCCAATAATGCCAATCACTTTCCCTTCAAGCAAAGTCAGGTCGCAATCACTATCATAGTATATCTTTGCCATAATATCGCCTCCTTTTATTTAAGCTATTTTTGCTTTTTGTTACGAACCTTAGATAACTTTTCTTCTACTCGCAGGGCACCTCGGCTTCCTCGAGTCATAGCGATGCACCCAGTCCTAGCTATCTCCCTGATACCAAAACCACGAAGCAAATTAAATAAGGAGTTGATTTTCTCCTCATCGCCGGTAACCTCAATTGTTACCGAATCAGAGGCAACATCAACTATATTAGCTCTGAATATATCCACAATCTGCATAATCTCGCTTCGGGTAGCCGAAGTAGCTTTTACTTTAATCAAGGCTAGTTCTCGAGCAATCATATCACCCTCAGTAATATCAGACACCTTGACTACATCTATGACCTTATCCAGCTGTTTCCTAACTTGCTCCACCATTGTAGCTGCCCCATTGACGACAATGGTCATACGCGAGAGATGGGGCAATTCACTATGCCCTACAGCAATACTCTCAATATTGAAGCTACGCCTCCGGAAAAGGCTTGCCATGCGGTTGAGCACCCCGGGTTTATCCTCCACCAGGGCAACTAGGGTGTGCTTCGTCGCGGCCATGTTGCTACTCCTCTCTTAGGTTCTTCAAGAACTTCAGCTAAAGCTGCCCCTGGCAGCACCATAGGATAAACATTCTCTTCTGGCTCTATCATAAAATCTATTATGAAGGGACCCTGATAATTCATTGCTTGCTCAATAGCTGAAACTACTTCTCCATTGTGTTTAACCCTTAACGCAGGAATACCATATGCCTCGGCAACCTTTACAAAGTCGGGTGCACTCAATAGTGAAGCTACATATCGGCGCCCGTAGAACAATTCCTGCCATTGCCTTATCATTCCCAGGTAGCCATTATGCATAATAGCTACCTTAACCGCAATATTATCCTGAACTAAAGTAGCCAGCTCCTGTATAGTCATCTGAAAACTACCATCGCCGTCAATTACCCAAACAGTATCCTCTGGACGGCCTATCTTGACTCCCATAGCTGCTGGCAAGCCGAAGCCCATAGTCCCCAATCCGCCTGATGAGATGAGACTATTTAGTCTATCATACCGGTAGTATTGAGCTGCCCACATTTGGTTCTGTCCTACACCAGTAACAATAGTAGCCTCACCCTGCGTTACCTCATATATTTGGCGAACCACAAACTGAGGCAGGAGCCCTTCACTACCCCTGATGGTTGTTGACGGGTGCTCTTTTCGCCAATCATCGAGCTGCTGAACCCAATCAATATGCTCAGTGGCGATAGTCAGCTTATTTAATGCGCCTAGGACAGCCTTCACATCACCAACTATAGGTACATCTACGCGCATGTTTTTACCGATCTCGGCTGGGTCTATGTCAATATGGATAATATGGGCATGAGGCGCAAAGGCGCTTACTTTAGCTGTAGCTCTATCATCAAACCTCATCCCGATAGCAATAATTAGGTCAGCGGCATTAACCGCCATATTAGCATAAGCCATACCGTGCATCCCCAGCATACCATAACTCAGGACATGGGACTCAGGGAAACTACTAATCCCTAACAAAGTAGTAACCACCGGTATTTGTGCCGTCTCAGCTAGTTGCTTAAGTTCAGCGTATGCCCCTGAGATAATTACTCCCCTACCAGCAATAATAAGGGGCCGCTGAGCCTCATTTATAAGTTTGGCTGTCTTCTTAATCTGTGTCGGGTGCCCCTGAAGTATCGGTTTATAACCGGGCAAATCCACCTTACTCGGGTAGTGGAACTCTGTCGGCTCCATAAAAATATCTCGTGGTACATCAATAAGTACTGGCCCCGGCCGCCCAGTCCTAGCTAGATGAAAAGCCTCCTTAACTGTGTTAGCTAATGAATCCACATCAAGGACAAGGTAATTATGTTTGGTAATGGGTAAGGTGATACCAGTAATATCTATCTCCTGGAAGGCATCCTTACCAATAAAAGGTCTGGCTACTTGTCCGGTTATAGCTACCACAGGAACGGAATCAAGGTAAGCATTGGCAATCCCGGTTACCAGGTTAGTTGCCCCGGGACCAGAGGTCGCCATGCATACCCCTACCTTCCCGGTAGCTCTGGCATAGCCATCGGCGGCGTGAGCGGCAGCCTGCTCATGCCGCACCAGAATATGACGAAGCTGAGGATATTTTGGCAAGGTATCATATAATGGCAGAACAGCTCCACCAAGGATACCAAAAATAACCTCTACCCCCTCTTTTACCAAACTCTCACATATAATCTGGGCACCTGTCATTTTCATAGTAAACCCCTTATTACTTAAACACGGCTCCAATGCTAGCTGAACATACTTCCTCGGCATAACGTCTAAGATAACCTGTTTTTACTTTAGGCTCAAACTCGCCGAGATGGGCTAGACGCTCATTCATCTCTTTATCACTAAGCTCTACCTCAAGCTTATAATTTGGAATATCAATTTTAATTATATCCCCATCTCTCAAAGCAGCAATAGGTCCCCGAGTAGCTGCCTCAGGGGAGACGTGACCAATAGCCGCACCACGACTACCACCAGAAAAACGCCCATCAGTAATAAGAGCAACTTCTTTATCCATATCCATGCCACTCAAGAGGGAGGTAGGAGTGAGCATTTCTTGCATGCCGGGTCCTCCTTTAGGCCCTTCGTAACGAATGACTATTACCTCACCGGGCTTTATACTACCACTCATAATAACCGAGGTAGCTTCTTCCTCAGAGTTAAATACCTTGGCTGGACCTTGATGAACCAGCATCTCAGGAGCTACCGCCGCCCTCTTTACTACTGCACCTTCTGGAGCCAGATTACCAAAAAGGATAGCAATGCCTCCTGTAGCCGAGTAAGCATTGGGGACAGAGTGGATAACTTCTCTATCCAGGACCCTTGCCTCAGCAATAACCTGAGCCACTGATTTGCCCGATATTGCTCTTGCTCCCTGGTTCAATAGCTCCTGTAGCTCTTTCATCACTGCAGCTATACCCCCAGCCCGGTCTAAATCCTCAACATGATAGTTACCCGCTGGGCTGAGCTTACACAAGTGAGGGGTACGTTCACCTATCTCATTTATTAGGGAGAGGGGAAAATCAATTCCAGCCTCATGAGCTATCGCCACAAGATGTAAAACTGAATTAGTACTACCACCTAACGCCATATCAACAGTAAAGGCATTACGAATAGAATCCTTAGTTATAATATCCCGAGGGCGAATATCGCTAGCTAATAGCTCCATAATCTGCTGCCCAGCTTCCTTAGCCAGTTGCCGCCGCCTACTATCAACCGCCGGAATAGTGCCATTACCAACCAATCCCATTCCCAAAGCTTCGGTTAAGCAATTCATAGTATTAGCAGTAAACATTCCGGCACAGCTACCGCAGCCGGGGCAAGCAACCTCCACCATCTGTTCCAGTTCCTCCTCGGTCATCTGCCCACTAATAACCTTGCCCACTGCCTCAAAGACAGAGATGAGGTCAACCTTTTTAACCTTGCCGCTATTGTAAAAACGCCCCGCTAGCATAGGACCACCACTAATAAAGATAGATGGTAGGTTCAGCCTTACTGCTGCCATAAGCATCCCGGGGACTATCTTGTCACAGTTAGGAATAAAAACTAAGGCATCAAAGGCATGAGCCTCAGCCATTATTTCAATTGAATCAGCTATTAGCTGTCGGCTGGGCAGGCTATACTTCATACCAGAGTGGTTCATAGCGATGCCATCACACACAGCAATAGTATTAAACTCAAAGGGAACACCCCCCCCACCATACACCCCAGCTTTAACTGCCTGGGCAATATCTCGCAAATGTATATGTCCCGGGACAATCTCAGTAAAACTATTGACAATGCCTATAAATGGCTTATCTATTTCCGCTGGCGTTACGCCCATAGCATATAATAAAGACCGGTGTGGCGCCCGCTCTATACCCTTCTTAACAACATCACTTTTCATATCCAACTCTCTTTCAATACTATAATTAAAAAACCGTCCGCCGTGGCGGACGGAGTAAAAACTCTGAAATCCCACCCTCAGCCCTGTCAATGAAACATAACATACTGCCCAATTATTGTCAAACTAACCCCCATATAACTAGCCTTCCATATCCTTTATCTTATCCACTCGGCGCTGGTGTCTGCCACCTTCAAACTCGTAAGTAAAAAAGGCCCCTACGATTTCAGGTATTAGTTCTTGCTCTTCTTGTGCCCCCAAACAAAGGATACTGGCATCATTGTGCTGACGAGCTCGGCGAGCGCTGAAGGCATCGTGACACAGGGCAGCTCTTATCCCCTTAACCTTATTAGCAGCAATACTCATACCAATACCAGTACCGCATATCAAAATACCACACTCAAAATCACCCCGGGCTACTGCCTCACCCACCTTCTGAGCAATATCAGGGTAGTCTACTGAGTCGGTAGTATAGCAGCCAAAGTCCTCATAACTATGCTCTGCTTCAGCAATTAGCTTTATAACAGATTGCTTAAGATTTAGTCCTCTATGGTCACAGCCAATAGCAATGCGCATTACCTAACCTCCTTTCCTAAACACAATATTCCCACATACTCGCCTGAGCTCTTCCCTTGATATAGCCCCTTCCCGTAAAACTACAGGCGTTTCCCCGGTCACATCCACTATAGTAGATTCTCTGCCACCTGGGCATCTGCCCCCATCAATAATTAAATCTACCTTATCACCAAACTGAGAGTAGACCTTATTAGCCGTCAGGACACTTGGCTTACCACTCAGATTAGCACTCGTGCCCACAATAGGCATCCCCAGACCATCAGCGAGGGCGACAGGAATAGGATGAGCCGGAATACGAACGGCTACTGTTATACCTCCACCAGTGATAATATCAGGGACTGAGTTAGACTTATGTAAAACTATTGTCAAGGCACCAGGGAGAAAGTTGTGAGCTAAAAGCCAGGCAATCGGCGGCACAGGCTCAGCAACCTCACTTATTTGCAATATGTGAGCTATCAGCAAGGGGAGCGCCATATTCCGTGGTCGTTCCTTTACCTGATAGACCCTCTCTACAGCCTGAGGCAGGTTAGCACAAGCCCCCAGCCCGTAGACGGTATCAGTGGGGAAAGCAACTATACCCCCCCGCTTAAGGATAGAGACGCCTCTATCAACCTGCCGTTGAATATCTAGAGGAAGATTAGCTAACATTACCTTTACTAAGAACGATTTCTCTCTTGACGACAGTATAGCACAGTGTCTAGTAGTAACTAAAAGCAGCTAAGACAATTAACATCATGTTACGCTATTTAGTTGATTAGTGTATAATAGGGCTAGGTGAACAAGAGGGGCGTAAAAAGATGACAAAGTTATTAATTATCTACCATTCCCAGAGCGGAAATACTGAAGCAATGGCAAAGGCGGTCTATGAGGGAGCACTTTCGTCAGGGGCTGCCGCGAGCCTGAAAAAAGCAACCGAGGCAACAAGTAATGACCTTCTTAATTGTGATGCTGTCGCGTTTGGCACGCCTAATTACTTCAGCTATATGGCAGGAGCTATGAAAGACTTCTTTGACCGAAGTTTTCATGCTGTTCGCGGTAAAGTGGACAACAAACCATACACCGCAGTTAGCAGTCACGGGGGAGGAGGAGGGCAGGCTTTAGATAGTATAGACAGACTATGCCACAGTCTTAAATTAAAGAAGGTCTTTGATGGTGTAATTGCTACCGGCAAGCCATCCTCTGAGGTTTTGGGAGAATGCGAAGAACTGGGAAGAAAATTGGCTCAGCTATAGTTCAGCCAAGTAAATTTGGTGAGGCGTGACCGAAAATAAGCCAAAACAAACCTTAAGTGAGAGCCACCGGGTAATTACCAGTGGCGATATTGAAGTCTCCACCTATCTGGAAATTGCCAAGGAAATAGGTGGTGAGCAGCCTGTTGCTGCGAAGGAAGCTGTATCTGGAGCTGAGCGCGAGGCTATAATTGTTATTGACTTTGGCTCGCAATATAGTATGCTTATTGCCCGGCGAGTGCGCGAGTGCCAGGTATATTGCGAGCTAGTGCCTTATGATACCCCGTGGGAAAAGATAGCGCCGCTGAATCCCAAGGGATTTATTCTCTCCGGAGGTCCAGCCAGTGTCAATGAACCTGGTGCTCCTCAGGCTCCAGCTTATATTTATGAAAGCCATCTACCAATATTGGGCATCTGCTATGGGATGCAAGTTCTTACCCAACAGCTAGGCGGAAAGGTTGCACCGGGAACAAAGCAGGAGTATGGTCACGCTATCCTCCACTTGAGTGATGTAGATTCACCCTTGTTTGCCGACTTACCTGCGGCTTCCTCGGTATGGATGAGCCACGCTGACTGGATTGAAGAAACGCCGCCTGGTTTTACTACCCTAGCCTATACTGAAAATTCACCCATTGCTGTTATCGGCAATGACAAAGGAATATTTGGTCTTCAGTTTCACCCTGAGGTAGCCCATACCCCTGAAGGAAAGACTATTCTAAAAAATTTCGTCTACCGAATATGTGGCTGCCAGGGAAACTGGACGATAGGTAGTTTCATAGATGAGAGTATATCTGGAATCAAAAAACAGGTAGGTAACGGCAAGGTTATCAGTGCTCTCTCCGGTGGAGTTGATTCATCAGTAGTCGCCACCATCATCCACCAAGCTATTGGTAACCAACTTACCTGTATCTTCGTTAATCATGGACTGCTGCGCCGTGAAGAAGTAGAAAGAACCTTTAATATCTTCCGACTTAATTTAGGGATGAATATTATCTATGTTGACGCCAGTGAGAGATTCATCAACCGCTTAAAAGGGGTAACTGACCCTGAGAAGAAGCGCAAAATTATCGGCGAGGAATTCATCCGGGTATTTGAGGAAGAAGCTAACAAAATAGGTAAGGTTGATTTCCTCGCCCAGGGAACCCTTTACCCAGATGTCATTGAGAGCGCCTCTTCCGGGAGCAAGGCCTCAGCCAAGATAAAATCTCACCATAATGTTGGTGGATTACCAGCCAAGATGACACTCAGCTTACTTGAACCAGTGCGGGATCTGTTTAAAGATGAGGTTCGCCAGGTAGGATTGGCTTTAGGTCTTCCTGAAGAAATGGTGTGGCGGCAGCCCTTCCCCGGACCAGGTTTAGCCATTCGGATTATTGGCGAGGTAACCAAAGAGAAGCTGGAAATACTGCGCGGCGCTGATTGGGTGGTTATGAACGAGATTAAAAAAGCAAAGCTATACCGGCAGTTGTGGCAGACCTTTGCTGTGCTGACTGATGTTAAATCGGTGGGCGTAATGGGTGATTATAGAACCTATGGCTATCTGGTTGCCATCCGTGCCGTAACCAGCGAGGATGCGATGACCGCTGACTGGGCACGCCTCCCCTACGATGTTCTAGCTCAAATTTCAAACCGCATCGTCAATGAAGTCCCCGGGGTAAACCGGGTCGTCTACGATATTACCTCCAAGCCTCCATCAACTATAGAATGGGAGTAAAAAAGAGGTTAGCTTTGAATTGTTTTTGGTTAAATAATGCGTAAAATGTTGTAAAAAATTTGGGGAAACAATTCGTATCTGTCTAGCTTTGGATTTGTTTTTAGAGTTATGTCAACAAGAGAGTGGGAGTAATAAAGGCTTCCCAGAATGTGCAAGACACTGATTATAGTAGTTTTACTCATAACAGCGTTGTTTGTTCTTGAGGCGTGTACCTCAGCCTCAGATGTCCAGATTACCTATATTTTTTATGATGGTTTGGTTTCTCGAGCTGAGTCTGACGAATATGTAGAAATCACCAATCCTGGAGACCAACCCCAAGATTTGACTGGCTGGATGCTAAAGGATATATCAGAAGGATATCCATCATTCACCTTTCCGCCTTACATCTTGACTCCGGGAGAAAGCATCCGAGTTTATACCAATGAGTATCATCCTGAATGGGGGGGATTCAGCTTTGAATA
>Ga0265592_1001394_pt1 | contig 10548 bp, 10 predicted proteins | sample saktaG_7_FD_190141 | JGI IMG/M metagenome (GOLD analysis project Ga0265592, IMG submission 190141) | Saline water microbial communities from Sakinaw Lake, British Columbia, Canada - sak_2010_1_5_120m | ecosystem: Environmental > Aquatic > Non-marine Saline and Alkaline > Saline ... | reverse complement strand
CAGGAGACACTCCTGTCAGGAGTGTTAATGGGAATAATTGCATTTGGAACATATTTCTGGCTTTTATCTTCAGGATGGGACGAGTTTGCCGCAAGAAGTGTGCTCGTACTTCTGATGGTGCTTCTTGAAAACTTCCATGCAATTAACTGTCGATCTGAGTTCCGCAGTCTCTTTCGCGTACCGTTTTCGAACAATTACTATCTCATCATCGGAATCCTGTTCGCCCAGGGCATTCATATTGCTGCCATGACCAACCCGGTCATGCAGGATCTGCTTGGGATTGGTCCGGTAAATCTTACGACCTGGGTCATCCTCCTCGCCCTGGCTTCCCTGGTTGTTATCGGCATGGAACTATTCAAATTGGTGAAATCTCTGGTGACCGAATCCAATATCTGATACTTTTTACTGAAAATGATTGTAGAATTTCAGCAGATAAATAGGATTGGAATTATATAACATATACTCAGGAATATCCTGGGTATGATCCTATTTCTATCTCACGGAAACCTACGGGAAAACGTTTTTTAATTAGGATGCGTCATATAATTTTACAACTCTTTCTACATCTGTTTTTATTACAAGTACTCCTTGTAAATGCTCAATACCAATACTTCCTCCAACGAGCATATCTCCATGCCTAATGAGATATTCTGCATTACCCTCATAAATAATTCTTTTATCTGTTAATGAGGTAATTTTTAATGCAATTTTTTATATGGTTCGGGGACAGTTTGATTAGAGTTATTTTATCGTAATATCAGGTCTTTTCTCCTCCTCTCCGGCAAAATCAAGGTACGAAAGATGCCTAAATCCAAATATCCGTGCATAGACAGTGGTAGGCAAAAGATCACAGAGCGTATTATACTCCATAATATGATCGTTGTAGAGATATCGTTTTTCAGCAATCTCTTTTTCAATATCAGTTATGGCAGCAAGAAGTTTCTGGACAACCTGTTCGGATTTTAGATCCGGATAATTCTCAGCTACCGCAAAGAGTCTCCCAAGAAGAGTGGAACTCATCGTATCAATACTATTCATCTGGGCATTATTTGCCCGCGAAACAGCACTGCGTAACTTTATTACCTTTGTTTGCGTTTCCTTTTCAAAGGTGGCATAACCTTCAACCGCTCCAAGTAACTGGAGAATCATATCCAGCCGTTTCTTCAATGCTACTTTAATCTGGGCGAAGTTACCCTGGATCCTGTTTTGATGCTTTTTAAAGAGGTTATAATAGATAATTGCATAGTACCCTAAAACACATGCCAGGATAAGAATGAGTAGTACATAAAGTAACAGGATCATATTTCATCCCTCCAAAACCCGGAAGGGTGTCATAATTCCTGATATCTGGTCCATAATATGATATAAGGCGGTTGAATCATTCTTATCTAATTCCAATCCGAGTTCAAATCCGCTATCAAGTCCGAGAGAAGTAAAATTCGAAGTCATTATCATACCTCTTTTCCGATCTGCAATCAGAAACTTTGCATGGAGCCGGCTGTGGCAAAAGACATCTGCTCCTGCTTTTTTTAAACAGGTGAGAAATGAGAGGTTGCGATCAGATGGACGGGTGAATACCATTATTTTAACGCTACGATCCAATGCCTCCATACAGGAGCGAGATACATCATGGTGTTCATCAAATGACCATGAAGAGAGGAACAACTCATATTCTGCGGTTTTTATAAGAGATATCAGATTCTTCCGGATAGTTGTGACATCACTACTGGTTGCAGGAATACCTACCTCTCCAAACCGTATGGAGTCAGGGGTATTCTTTTTAGGGGACAATTCAGAATTATTCAGATATTCATGGGTTGCAACATTCCAAAATCCTGATACAAAATGTGCAAACGCAGAACGGATTTCACCGGGTTGCATCATAGATGCAAGTTCAATATTTCCTCCGGTCATGGGATCCGTCGTCATATTACAGGTCATCAGCATTCCCTGTGCTTGAAGGGATTTTGGATCAATCAAAAGATATTTTGCATGAAAAGATTCACTCAGCCTGATTAAAATTTCATTCTTCGCCTTGTGAAGGAAATTAAGATGATCCTGAATATGTTCCCGTTCAACTTCGCTCAACTCGTCATCAGGAGTACTAATCCCTTCCCGGAGTGAGGTGAGGAGATAGACCTGCACCCCCCGCCTGGCTGCCTTAAGAACAGATTCGGAAAATGCATTCTGCTGGATAAGAAAGGACGAGATACATAGTGCTGTTTGTGCCTGATCCACCATTTCAATCAGATGATTGATAAAATCCAGGTCTTGTCCCGGACAATAGAGAGATCTTGTTCCGGTACCCCTGATAGTCTCTGTGATTGTCATAATTCTTCCACCTCACAGGAAAGATACCAGGGAGCATGAACAAACCAGTACTGGTCAGGGAGATCTTTTCGTTTCTGATTCGCATTGACGAGGCAATCGGTAATGAATTTGTCATATGAATCAGGGTTAATCCGTTTTTTTGAGGACGAAATTGAATTTAACCGGGTCATAAATCGTGAGAGATACTCATCAGGGGAGATATATTCCCTGATCGATCTCAATACATCATCCCGTACCCACTTTATTAGATCCTTGGGATCTGACGGAATGAGATCCACGGTTCCGGTTATCGAAAATTCAACTGGCCGATTATTTGAAGGTAGATTACAAGGAATGGGGGGGATTGTTATCCCTTTTTCACATAATGATCTCTCTTCAGGAGTGGTCTTTTCAAATGAAGTGCGATATACCAGGGTATTATTATTGATACTGATTTGATTCGACGATTTCTCAATTATTTTAAACACCTCTTCTCCTGATGGTATCTCAATATCAGGTAATGAAATACGTCTTTCATTTTTCTTTAAAAATGTAGTTCCCGGGTTTTTTGAATTATATTCTATTTCAATAGCATATGAGTCAGGATTGTAGATTAAAGCCAGATTGTCTTCCCTGCTGGTAAGGACATACTCACTTCCCTGGTTTGAGAGTGAATGAAACAGGATATTTTCTTGTATCAGAGTATCTATGAAAAACCGGTCTGATTTGAGGAATTCGTTGGGATGTTCTCTCTGATACCGGACGTCACCTGTACGATGAAAAGCCAGTATTTTTCCCGTGAGGCATGGATCGTCGGTCAGAGTAATACTGAATCGTCTGGTTCTTCGGACAGGAAATAAAGATTTATGAAGGGCGATTTTTCCGATTAATGAGGGGAAATATCTCTCATCACCGGTTGTTGACAGGGGTTGTATGATATGTTGACGGATAAATCCAAAAAGACCACTGTAATCAAATTTCTCTGAGGAAATCCATTTTTTTGTAACTAATCGCTCCTTAATAAGAAGATTGATACATTTTTCAGCAATTGGACTTTTTTCTTCATACCCGAAAAGATATGAACTGATATCCTGAAGTGTGCACCCATTCATATCTTTGCAGAGTTCCAGAACCGAGAAATATACCTGATTGTCTTTTTTTTTGGAAAATTCCAGACATTCAAAGCGGGCTTCATAGGTTCGGGCCGGAATCTTTCGGGAAAGGATAATCTTCATGAAATTCCTCCAATTGGTCGGGTATCCACTATAGTGCCCAATTCTTTTAGTATCTGATGATTTGAACGTTTATAGTGATTTTTATCTCCAATGAGAAGCTGCTGATACCGTGCCCTGGTTAATGCAACATTTAACCTGTTTTTACAATCTAAAAATCCGTACCCATCATTTTTACCACGGACAAAAGAGAGAATTACCAGATCAGCCTCGTGGCCCTGGAACCGGTCAACTGTGCAAATAGTAACCTGCACTGGTGCACCTGGTACGATAAAATCCTGATAGTGCCCTGACTTCCCGGAAATGTGTTGCACGGCAGACATGAGTTCTTTTGTCTGACCTTTATAAAAAGATAAAAGAGCGACATTCCAAATTCCATCAGGATTATCAGAGTTTGTATTGTCCTTTGCCCATTCAATAAATTGGTTTAGTCTGTTTATCATCTCCCGGACCTCTGCCAGATTATATTTCATGTTCCCCTGACCTTTTTCAGAACGGGACGCTTCAATATGTATCCAGAGGTTGCGGGTTTCATATCCGAATGGATCGTTCCAGTCTCTTCTTTTTTCTATATCTGCCCCGTCATACAGTGCTGAATTTGCATAGATAGTATTCCTGGGAAAAACGGATATATCAGGATGCATCCGGTGTTGGTACGTGAGCAGAGTATGCCGGAATGTAAACACAGGATTGTCATCCCTTCCATATGTAAGGCCCATATTCATGGCATTTTTCAGAGTACCGGATTTTTTCCTGCCGTGTATCCCATACTGAAGAATCTCCAGAACTGACGGGAACGCAATTCTTTGTATCCGGTCTATCTCATTTCTGATATGTTGTGCCCGTTCTTTGCCAATCTGGCCATCTCTGGAGAAGTGAGGAAGTAATGCCTGAATTTCAGCTGAATACCGGGATGATAAAGAATTTTTTCCAAGCTCATGAATCCGCTCCATTCTCCAGAAAATTTCTTCTTCCCATGTTTTTTCTGGTAGTGAAGTACCGGTGCTGAAAAACACTGAAATTCCTGATTCGGTATCAGACCATACAGAAGTGAGTTTTTCCAGCCCTTTTTCCTGCCTGCTTACTGCTTTCATGCAATTTGAGAGAGTCAGAATCAGCCTGAACGGATAATTTGTCTTTTCAAGACAGTTGAAACCTGCAGGAGAAGAGATACAGGAAATTTCAGGCATATGCCACCCGGATAAGCCCTCAATTAGATTAACTGCTTCAATCTGGGCATGAAGGTAGGTATTCAATTCTTTCTGAATGTATGTATTCTTACACTGGATAATGACCCTTTTTTCAGCCTCGTTTTTCTGAATGAATGAGAAGATTAATCGTGATACCATTTTGTCACGCATAGCGGTACCAGGAGAGAATCCGGCTACATGGGTTAGGTTCCGGATAATCTGATCCCTCTCGACATATGGAGATAACTGTCTGCAGTCACCTGACAGGATCCATTTTTTTGCATACAATGCAGGGACTAGAAATTCCTGGAAAGTCGTTTTTGATGCTTCATCAAGTATGAGCAGATCAAACACGGGTTCCGGTTCGGTCAGATTTTTTATTTCAGGAGTCTGCATTATTCCCAGAGTGGTTCCACATACCAGGTTTGATGAATCAAGAATCATTTTACCGATTGCCTGATGAAACGTATCCTTATCTGCATTTTCCAGAAATGAGAGGAGATTTTTTTGTGAGGGGAACAGCATGGTGTGTTCAGACAATGTTCGTAGATGCCTGATAATTCTCTTACGCTCTGTTTCAACTTTCTTTTCCAGGGTAAACCCCAAAACCTTTTCAGAGACATTCTCTTCAAGACCAATTCGTATCGGCGAAATGCCACATTCTCCCATCAGCGACGTTCCATCTTTCCTGACTTCAATAAGTCGCTCAATCACATTATCCACGGCAACATGGGTAGATGCAACTAACAGTACCTTCTTTGATAGTGTTGTGTACTGTGCAATTACCTCAAGAATGGACGTTGTTTTACCTGAACCGGGAGGTCCTTCAAGAATGGCAAAATCTGGAGTTCCTACTGCCTTTTTTACAAAATCTCTCTGTTCATCAATGCCACTTCGTTCCAATTCTGTCAGGACGTAATAGGAAAGATTTTCCGAATGTACCGGTTCCCATTGTGCATACTCTTCGTTATCAAATAACCGGAGAAGTGGACGAAGATGCCGACCGGATCCCTGTTTCAGCATCTCTATTGCATTTCTCTGTCTCCGGATGGTATGGGTATCAGTCCGTATGGTAAAACATCCTGATTCAGGAAGACTTTCTACAATGATTTCACCGGTTTTTATATTGTTTTTTATGATTCGTATGGGGTGGCGTGATACCGTCTCCCCGGTAACCGGGAATATTCGCTGACTTCCTGCAAGCAGGTCATATGCTTCATCTTCTTCATCAGGAGAGGTACCATAAACCTGGATATCCTGTAACTGAAATTGTTCCGGATGTACCAAATATCGAAATACATCATTTCCAGACCACAGGTACATACTATTCAAAACAATATCAGTTTTCCAGAGAATGTGATTTGTGCCTGGAATTGTGCTGATCCCGGTGCATGGTTCCCGGCAATCCGGATCTTTGTAGAATGATTCTCCCGATTCAACTGGTGGAGAAGTACGTTCATCCGGTACTAATTCTGCCCTGGTACAGGGAGTACAGGTAAACATGTAGCGTTTCTTCTCAACATGTTCAGCATTCTTAAGGTATATGTCGATATCATCAAGATCCCGCATTATTCTTTTTGAAAAGTATTGAGAACCCTTAATACCGAGGATATTAAAATTCCTGATGATTGTATCACGTGAAATTCTCATACCTGCACCTCTATCAGTCTTGTTTTCATGGCAGAAAGTGTTTTAAGCTGATTCATGGATTCAAATAATGTAATGGGCATGATATCGTGGGTTGAATCATTGAGAACATAATATGCATCAAGCCCCTGGATGAGAGCAAAAAGACCCATTGCAACAGCCATGAGATTTGTTCCCCCGGTCAATGAAACAAGGGCCGAATTGCTCTGTTTTGTTATATATGTCTGGTATGCCATGAGCATTCGTGAAATCATCTTCTCAAGGGCACCATGTTCAAACGGATGTAACAGGATAATGTCCCGGAGAGAGACTCCAGAGTCTATTATTTCCTTATACACTGGCCGGGCAGGATCATGGAGATCAGAGGATGTGAAGATAACAAGTTCTGACGGTTGTAGTTTCTCAATTGCTACCCTGATATGACCGGTTGCATTTCCAAGAGTGGTAAAACATACCAGACCCGGTATATCCTCACCAGTCATAAATTCCTCCCCGCTGAAGGTACCGCTCAATATTCATGAAATCTCCCAGGATGTCTCTGGTAACAAGTTCCAATGGTATGGACCGTGACGGATAATGAGTATTGGAAAAGAGGTTGCCATCGGGTGATACCATCAGGTATGAATCTATCATCTCTTCTGCAGTTTCAAATACCGGAGAACTGCCACTATTCAGTATAAGAGATGAATGTCTCTTTAAAAAGGCATCAAATTCACTAACCGTAATCATGAGATCCGTAACTGTGGTATCATTCTGTCCGGGGACATGGATTACCTGGAAAATCTTCCAACGCTGCGGATTGAGTTCCATGATGAGATCTCTCATATTTTCATGACAGTTTCTGCTGGTGACGGTTGTGTTTACTTTTAATCTGATGCCAGTCTTGTGAATGAACGGCACTATTCTCCTGATGCGGGTGACATGATCTCCGTGCCCTCTTCCCAGTTCTGCTTCAGTAGTATTATCTGGTGAATCCAGGGAGATTCCGATCCAGTCAAGATATGGTGCAAGAACAGTTAGCTTTTCTGCAGTAAGTAAACTTCCATTTGTTGTAACACTAGTGACCAGATGATGTTTTTTAGCTACTTTTACTAACTCACCCCATATCGGGCTGCACAAGGGTTCACCACCGACAAAATTTATTTTTTTTATACCCAATCCGGCAATGCATGAGAGGATCTTTTCTCCTTCCTGTAATGACGTGCATTCTCCTTTCAAATTTTTGGTACAGCAGAACCGGCAGTGATAGTTGCATCGTGAAATGAAATGCCAGTTTACCGATAAGACGGCTTCAGTCTTTTCTCTCCGGTTTTGAACCGGTTGTTTTAGGTGTGTCTCTATGGACATATAGAGATCATCGAATGCACATCTTTAATGCCAATCATTTGATAATCAAATTGTGAATTTGAATGTCCATGTTATTACCGCAGGTGGTAGCGTGTATCAGGCATACCTAAAAATTGGTTCTCATTATCCTGTTTCAAAGATTATCATCATAAAGGAGAAGGATACACCAGAACAGATAGAAGAGGAGATTATAAATGTGCAGAAGGATTGCGCACCTCGAAATATACCGTGTGAACTGATTGAATACGAAAAATACCAGTTTGAAGGATTAATGGAACAATTGATTGCATTAAAAAAATCTCATTCCGGTGATTCATTTTTTTTCAATATTACTCCCGGAAGGAAAGATGTAGCGATAATGACCTTTATTGCCTCGTTATGGATGGATGGGACCGGGTATTACTGGCCTAAAGAGATGGAGGAACCATTTGAGTTTCCAATCCCGAAAGTGCCACTAAAAGAACTTGGGAAAAATAAACTGCATGTTGCAATTTTACTGGAATTATATGAGGGAGAGACAAAGAACCAGACCACGATCCGGAACTGCATTAATAAAAATCCAAATACCCAAAAAGAACTCTCTCCACAGACATTCGGCGCATCAATTGAGGCTATGGAATCATATGGACTGGTAACCAGAACCCGGCATGGAAGAGAGACTAACGTTACGATAACCATGGCCGGACGTCTTGCCTATGCGATGCTCCGGGATAAAAATTGTAGCGTGATAATGTGAGCTGTTTTTTAATGGTAAGCCCCTATCACAGTTTCTCATATGCAGGTGTGGATTAAGGTCAAAGAGGTGGGAGAGATTTAGGAGACAAAAGATTGCCTGTAACTCAGATTACAGTTAATGTACTATTAAACTGAATCGTGCAAATTAACACCAATTGTCAACGTTATAAAGATTTTATAGACAATATGGCCTATTCCTCTACCCAACCATCTCAAGCAGATCAGTTACAACCTTCTTACCCTTTTTTGGAGTCATCCCCCGATAGAAATGAAATGGCTCATCTGTATTGATTAATCGGAGAAAACATTCGTTCAGAAAACTGTATCTGGCCAGATGATCACCTACAATCTCAAACATAACCTCTCTTCCCCCTTTGTCAGGATCAAGGAGAGCGAGAATATCTCCATAATCTTTGAGTAATTTACCATGCTCCCATTCCGTATCGTGTGAAGTCTTGTTCATAATCCGGAAATACCGGTCCCAAGCTGCTTTGAGTTTGAGGATCAGGAGTACTGACCGGTTTGGAACCCTGATAAAAACATCTTTTTCCACCAACCGAAGTTCAGTATTACCCTGAAGAATTTCCATTGATAATGCTATTTTTAACCCTTCAAATGGCTGTTTACTTTCATATGTTGCAAAATCAATAATAATTTGCTGGCCTTGTGAAGATAACTTGCTTACCGTACTCCCTGATGTTGCATATGGCAACCGATAATCATAAAATCCCTTTTCTCTTTTTAGATACCATTTCAGACTATGCCGGGTCTTCTTACTCGTAACGAGATCAATATCAAGGGAGCCAAACCAAGGATTATACACATGAACAGCCCATCCTCCTACAAGAACGGGAAGATACGCAGAATCAGGTGATTCATGATTACCGGTCCATTGACAGATATCATGAAGGATTTCAAGTGATTCTGATATGATGGTAGACGTTGGATTATAGACGGTCAAAGATCTCCACCATCTTCTTTGCAAGAGTGATTCCGGAGTACCCCATTCCGGCAATATCGAGAAGTGTCTGAGCCGGAGAGGTGACCCTGACACCCTCTATTATCCGGGAATTCGTCATGATCTCCCTGTCCGGACGATATACAACTGCCCTGACAGCCCCTTTCTGCCCGGAATAGGTATTTTTGAGGAAGGAAAGATTAGAGCTTTGCATATAGAGGTGTACTTCATCGTGCTTTTGGGCATATCCGGTATAGAGACCGGCAGCAGTGAATGAATTAAATACCAACCAAATACCCTGATTTTCGCCTACCTGACTCAATTCCTGTGCTGCAGCGTGTGCCTGATCATGAGGAAGCCAGAATTCATCCTGCTGTAATTTTTTCATATTCCTCTCCCATGCAATGATGTTAAGCAGGGGTGAGATATCTGATATCCTTATACAATACTCTTCTTTTGTGGCGATATGAGATTCTAATAGCTCCTGGATTACTTTGTGAGCAAGTCCATACGAGATTTTTTCCTGAATTGATATTTGTCTGATGGAGATACATTTTTCCTTTAAAAGCCGGGTTACGACTCTCCATGATTTATCGGCGGTTATTTTTCCTTTCGAGGTAGGAGAGAGATTCTTCTGACTGACTACAAGGGGATGGGGAAGCTGAATAAGTTTTATCCCGGTTTTTTCCGCGATTGTGTGAAATTCCGAAGGGATAACAGATGCTGCGATGATAAATACTGCTTTTTTTTCCGGGGTTTCATTTCTGATGAGAGCCTGATACAATGTAATCTGACTCAATGCCTGGACGGATAACCGCTTTTTAATTTCAATATAATAGGTGATTATAGTATCCTCTATAACAATATCTGCAAGGACGGGGGAGTCATTATCAATCGGTACTTCCCGGCTTATTGTAACAGATTCACGTGAAATTTCAAGGATAGAGAGGATATAATCAATTATTTTCTCATTTTCTGAATCTTCCGGAGTATGAGACACACATATCACTATATAGTGATAGATATTTAAAGGTATCAATAATACATATCATTATCTAATGATAGGCATATTGAGTTATCAATGATATCTAGTCCTGAATTAAGGAGATCCTGTGTTTCTATTCATACA
>Ga0265592_1001393_pt1 | contig 10557 bp, 6 predicted proteins | sample saktaG_7_FD_190141 | JGI IMG/M metagenome (GOLD analysis project Ga0265592, IMG submission 190141) | Saline water microbial communities from Sakinaw Lake, British Columbia, Canada - sak_2010_1_5_120m | ecosystem: Environmental > Aquatic > Non-marine Saline and Alkaline > Saline ... | reverse complement strand
GTACGTGGAGCCGTTTATCGGAGGGGGAGCGGTATTTTTTTACATCGTCCAGCATTTCCCTATGAAAGAATCAGTTATCTGTGATATCAATGAGGAACTTGTTCTTACCTACAAGGTTGTGCAACAGGATGTACATGCTCTCATCGCTCTCCTGACTCAGTTTCAGGAACAATATGATATCCTTGATGAGCCCGGCAGAAGTGTGATGTACTATGAAATCCGGGATGAACTGAATGCAAAACGGAATGAATTTGATTATTCCACATACAGGAGTGAATGGATAGAACGGGCTGCCCAACTCCTTTTTCTTAACAGAACCTGTTTCAACGGTCTCTTCCGGGTCAACTCGAAAGGTGGGTTCAATGTCCCATTTGGAAAATACAAAAACCCACGAATTGTGAATGCATCAAATCTGATAAAAGCATCAGAGCTTCTCTCGAATACCACCATAATGCTGGGTGATTTCAGCATATGTGAGGATTTTATTGATGAGCGGACGTTTGTCTATATCGATCCCCCGTACCGGCCACTAAACCAGACCTCTTCCTTCACTTCCTATTCACAGGGAGGATTCTCAGAAGATGATCAGGTCCGTCTTTCTAAATTTTTCACGACGATAGATACCATCGGGGCGAAGGTGCTCTTAAGTAACTCAGATCCAAAAAACGAGGATCCGACAGACCATTTCTTTGATGATCTCTACAAGGCTTATACCATAGAACGGGTACTGGCTAAACGCTTCATTAATAGTAAAGGGGAAAAACGTGGTGAGATTTATGAGATTGTCGTGATGAATTATCAACCGCCTGATATAAATGACACTCAACAAGGACTCATCCTGGGATAATGTATTCTCAACGATTTCTTTTTTAGGAGATAACAGAGAACGGATACTCGTTTCTTACTGCTGAAACCCTGAAACCGGGCTTTTTGTGGAAAAGACCCCTCGTCTTCTTGCGAAGATGGATACCAGATCCTCCTGTCCTTCCGTGTTTAAGAAAAATAATCTGGCAATTCTACCGGTAGAGGATAGGAAATATGTGATCTTTTTAGATCCGCAATTGAAATCATACTTCACTTTTTCTCCGTTTTATGAATCAATTGAACCTGAAGAGTATGAGCCGTCCAGATACATAGCTACGCTTGAGACGATTCAACAGGGAAAAATTGATAGTATCCAAATTTATGTTAAAAGATAGACAATCCAGACCACATTCCGGTTAATATACACAAAATAAAGACGGCCCTTCTTTAAAACGAGTTCAAAGACTCAAAAGAAAGGGCCAATAAAATATTCTCATTTATAAGAGATAAAATTTTTGATTCCTGCACCATAGCAACAATGCCTGAATGTCTCATTGCCGATAAATACCCGAATATTTTGTTACCAATAGATACCATGCCATAGTACACCCCTTTTAGTGTATACCTTTTTCATCTTCTTTTTTCAGCAACAGATCAGCATACTCCCGGATGACCGGGTAGAGATCCTCAATACGTAGAGAAAGATTTTTTCCTCCCAACATGAACGGTGACGGGCCAAGTAGTCTGACTGGTGTAATCTCTGATGGAGTACCCTGAATTTCAGAAAAATCCAATGGACATTTTGTCATACAGAAAAAATCTTTTAGAAAATAGGATTCAGGAATCTCAAGAGAACCTTCCTTTATATCCACTTTTCTTGGAACAATCGGTTTTTTGGGAAAAGATACGGAAATATCCAGTTTTTCCTTCACCCTTGTAACCACCGTCTCTCTCTCCATCCCATGAATGGTAAAGAGTTCCCAGGGGTTTTCATCCAGATACTCTGCAAAATAATACCAGGCTGCACCGATATGAATACAGGGATTATACGCATCCGGACATGAACAATACGAACGGATACTTGTGTACGTGGGAGGGACAAGATGAATATCTGCTTTTTTTATTGCATCTGCAAAGTCCTCGGAGAAATCCCCCGCAAGCAGAACTCCGGATAGGGCTGCATCGGCTGCAACAACGGAGATAAGTCGCTCCCAAACGTCATCGGTAAATACCGGAACGTGCAGGAAAACGTCCTTAATGGAATGCCCTGTGCAGCATATCCCCATTTTTACAAGCCCTGGAATTACCCGTAGTCGTGAACCCGAACCATTTCTGGCACAATTTTTAGCTCGGGAAAGCTTTCCTTTCTCTCCGGCACTCTCAAGGAGTTGTACAAAAGATCTCGCCCACCAGTTCTCCAACACCGGACCGTCCCGGCTTTTTAAGGAAATTCTCTCATTCTCCGGAACATCATAGATGCTCTTAATCCACCAGGGTTTTCTGCGTCTCATGATTCAGTCTCCCTCCCCGGCAAATACCGTATCCCGCAATGAGACTATTCTTATCAATTCCTCTGTTGAGAGGCTGGTAAGGAAATCATCCCCACTGGCAAGCACTCCCTCTGCCAGATTCCGTTTTGCCTGGTTCATCTCATCAATCCGCTCTTCAAGGGTTCCTGACGCAATCATGAGGTGAACCTGAACATTACGTTTCTGGCCTATACGGTAGGTCCGGTCGGTAGCCTGATCTTCCACCGCCGGATTCCACCACCGGTCGATGTGAAACACATGAGTTGCAGCGGTAAGATTAAGGCCGGTTCCCCCTGCCTTAAGAGATATGATAAATATGGCCGGGCCCGCATCTGTCTGAAACTGATGAATCAGGTTTTCACGCTGCTTTCTGGACGTTGACCCGGTAAGAAGCAGAACCGGGCAGGAAAAATGTTTTTTGCAGATGGTTGCCAGTTCTGTTGCAAATGTGGCATACTGACTAAATAACAGTGCTGAATCCTGTACATCACAGACCTCTTCTAACATCTCAAGAACCCTCTGGACTTTTCCTGAACGATCCGGTCTCATGCTGGTATCTTTCGCAATCAGACCGGGATGATTACAAATCTGTTTGAGACGGGTAATTACCCGGAGAATCGCCCCTTTTCTGGCAATTCCCGTGCTTTCATCAAGAGTGGTAGCCATATCACTCACCACCGCCTGATACAGGGTAGCCTGTTCACGGGTAAGAGAGCAGTACACCCGTGTCTCCATCTTCTCAGGAAGATCCCCGATTATCGACTTATCCGTCTTCATTCTCCTCAAAATAAATGGCCTGATGAGACGCCGGAGTTCAGCAGTTGCAACCGGATCCTTCTCCTGTTCAATCGAAGAGGCATACCGGGACTGGAAAGCATGTTGCGAGCCAAGATAACCGGGATTTAAAAAATCCATAATTGACCAGAGTTCAACAAGCCGGTTCTCCACCGGTGTACCGGTCAGGGCTACCCGTCTGGCAGCAGGAATTTTTTTCGCGGATTTTGACTGTATTGTCTGCGGATTTTTGATATTCTGTGCTTCATCAAGGATAACGGCAGACCAGGGAACCTGGGAGAGGTGCTCGAGATCCCTGCCAACCAGGTGATATGTCGTAATAATCAGATCATATGTCCTGACCAGGCGGATAAATTCATCCCCCTTACACCGGGCTGTTCCATGATGAATCCAGACTGACAATGTGGGTGCAAATCGGGAGATTTCATGCTCCCAGTTCCCCACTACCGACATAGGACATACTAAAAGAGCAGGAGCAAGATCTGGATCTGTCGTTTTCAGGCTGAGCAGCCAGGCTATTGTCTGCGGAGTCTTACCCAGACCCATATCATCAGCAAGACAGGCCCCAAATCCCCGTTCTGTGCAGCCAAGAAGGAACGCATGACCTTCCTCCTGATATGGCCGCAGGGTTCCTGCAAATGTCTTGGGAATCCTCCTCTGGACAGAGTCTTTCCCTGATTTAATAAGAGAAAGGAGATCTGATGTCCAGTCATCAGATGCCCTGACAGAGATGCTCATATCAGACTCTTCATCCTCACCCACCGATAACCGAATAAGATCACCTGCTGTCGGTTTGCCTTTGATGTACCGTTTCTCAAAATTCTGCAGAGCCTTTGAGATTGTTCCGGTATCACAGGATATCCACCGGCCCCCCACTTTCACAAAGGGTGTTTTAAGATCCACTGCCTGCCAGAACTCATCAGGAGAAATGGTCACATCACCAAGTGCAATCTGATAATCAAAGGATATCAGTTGAGATATCCCAAGCAATGACTTCCCGGAAAATCCACCCTTATAGCCCGCTTTCACCTCAATTTTCGGGCGTGCTTTCTGTTCTGTCCACCAGGCAGGCAGGAGGAGAGAAACTCCCTTTTCATGTATCTTCTTTGCCTCATTCCCAAGAAATGCTGTAGCCTCTTTGAGTGTACATTCTCCACGATCTGGTTCTGATCCAGAGAGGTGAGTTTTTATCACCGTAGATACGGATACTGCTTTACCAAGACCAGAGAGAAGTTCCTTTTTAAGATATGCAGCAGGAGGGAGCATTCCGCCTTCATCCCCGGTGAGACTCCAGATAATCTTTGCCGGAATGATAAGGGAAGGATCTTCTTGTGACTGCAGGTGCAGGCTGATTGACCACGGCTCATAATTGCCCTCCATTGGTTCCTGAAACATGATACACGGACAAAATGAGGGGAAATTCTGATCTTCCCGGGAAAAGGTAAGCCAGGTATGCATATCTGTTGCAAACCATTTCTCCATATCAGGGTTTGAAATGGGAAACTCTTTTTTAGTAAGGTCTGTAATGAAGGCAAGTTCATTCTGTTGCGATACCAGCATTTTTGCCCCTGCCCTGATGGCAGGCGGGTTGTATGTGAGTGCCTGGGTAATTATCACCTGTATCATAGCAGTAAGGACAAATACTACTCGTGAGTGTGGATTTGAAACTGTTTCTCTTTTGCTTTTTCTATGAAAGACGAACCTGCAGACCGGGGGCATACAATCAGCATATTCTGTCAGCCACTGATTTTCTTCCAGACTGAGAGATGGAACAAAGCAGGCATTATAACGGGTATTTACTTTACGGATCGCAGGTTTGAAGTGACCACTTCTGACAAGACGGATGGCAGCATCCTGAAGAAGAAAGAGATATTGTAAGGAATCACCAATAACATAATCCCGGGATAGTTCTTCCTGGTACTTAAAGAGGGTACTCAGTCGGTCATACGGATAGAGGGTGACCGGTACTGAATAAAGAGAAAGTTGGGTTTTTTTGGGTTTCCTCCCCGGATATTTCTGTACATCAGGGTGTGAACAGACCGGAGTGTCATGAATAATTGGAACATGGATATACCATTTGCTTGTTTTTAAGGGAGGAAACGGATCCCCGGTTATTGCACTGATGAGATCTGATAAACCAGTGAGAGGAATTGCATAGGGATATGGTTCAATTGCTGAATTGAAAGATTTTTTCCCCTGTTTTTTTTGGATAATCTGTAGTTTTTCTTCTGCCCATAATGCAATCATATTGACTGCCGGGTCAAAAAGGGCATGGAGAATGGGGTGATATTGTACAGGAATTCGTGGAGGATTCCTTATATCCTCGGTTTCATTCGTATTATAATGCGTTTTGTGTCCCCCCGGATCCATAGTATATGGGTAGATTTAAGAGATAGAATGACCGATTCAATCACGGAACCAGACTCCATTCACTTCTGCGTATCAATCCTTTTTAAAAATCCGAGTGCCTGGGTTATTTGGTCAATAAAATATGCTATCTGACATATGCTGACACATAGATTGTACAGGTGAGATTTCTTCCTCAATGACTGATATGGCTCAATCTTCGTTACAATCGGGAATGACCCGAACGGGACCCATGATCCATTTCTGGTCATCACCCGGATATGTAAACCAAATAACTAAAACCCATTATAAAATATCTTATAACATCTGAATAAAGCCAGGGATATTATCGGCAGGTTACCCTTTTAGAGAAACCAGCGGAGATGTTACAAGCAAAAACGATGGAATAAAAGAAGGGTTGAAACTATTGAACCAGCATACTACTGGGACATATAAAAACCGTTGCTGATGTTAGTATTTGTTATAGATAGTACTTCACAAGGTATCATCGGAAATTCTGCCAGATGGCAAAAAATAACTCCATCGCAATTAGAATAATAACAATCCATTCCAAAAAATTTGAGTGTTGGATCCTGACCTCGTCTGATAGCATTGAATAATTTTTATAGATAACTTCTATCTTTCTGTCTACACTATCACTCCACTGACTGATTCGCACTACTTTAAGGACCATTGCATATACCCTGGCATAATAAATATCCTCAGTGACCTTTATCAGATTGTTAATCTTATCAGTTATCTCTGAAATATCTGCAAACAGTTCCATCAGATATGCCATAATAGCATGATATTGACGTGCTCTTCTGAAACTAGGTAATTTGTCTGCCTGTTCAATATCATCATACATCTTGGCCATCTGTTTCGTCAGTAACCGATCATAATAACGGAGCTCAAGAACCTGAACATTTGCAAATTCTATCAATTCAATCATATCGGTAGGAGTCTCCGGGTTACATAGTAAGGCTGCGTCCCATGAGAAAGTAACCCTGTCATCGCAGGTATAGCTCAGGGTATTTTTCTCAATCTCTTCACGCATATGAGATGAAAGTGAAACCCGTTCACTGTTCAGTAATACTGCAGAATCAATCGTTGTATCAATAGTATCTGTAACATATATCGTATAATCTTCATAAAAACCAGGATCAATTGAATGGCTTGCAATATAAGGATACAAAATTTCACTTAGATTTTTCAGATACGCCTGGAAGAGATCAGAAATACACTCCTGCCCGGCAAGGATAAAAGCGGTCTCTTCCAGAGCAGAAGATGGGATGGCATTATCCTGATACACAAAACAAAGACTGATAGCTCCGATATCATAGATCTTTACAATTGCATTGAATTCAAAAAATATCCCTTCACATTCAACTGTAACAGGATGCATACTGATAAGAAGCGGGGGGTTCTCCATCATAATGGATTTAGGACTGACCCTGAGAAAACTTGCACGTGCGGTAAAATAATTCCGTGCAAGAGCCTGCTCCAGTAAATCAAGATGTATCTCCTGCTCAATATCATAAATCCGGTAAAATCGGATTGCTATCATGATGTATCTCCTCTCATATGACTTTTTAGGGGTGCAGGTTATTGAGTCTTGAAGTATCTCTCATATGCCACCCAGGTGAACCAGGACGCGATACGTTCCGAAATGCTCACAAGACCCCCCATTTATTCCATTTTTTACGAGATCAACAAAGGGACTCTCTACATACTCTCGTGTGATACTATATCATCCTGTATACATATAACGAAACACTATCTGGAAACGGAAAATGTGCTCCCTATGCATACTATCTAAAAGCCAATGATACTGTAGATTTTTCGATCAGGAAAGAGGAAAAATTATTGGAACTGGTAAAAATAGTGAGTACAAATGCAAATACTATATTCAATTCAGTTGAGTAAATCATGACCAGACAATATGATGATTGTCTCATGTTAGAGATCACACTTATCTCATCATTCTATTTTGTATTCAGACAATTTTCAGGATAATTCCACGCGCATTTGAGATATCAGCCAAGGTATTTCTATTCCTCATAATACTAATCAGATTGAGATTCTTTTGTGTGATTCATACAACCATTCCGGAGATGATCTGTAATATCCCACCTTTTTATCACAATTCATTCCTATACAAGGAACAAATATCGATTGATTCATACCATTCCAGGATCGAATACTTGATTATTGATTATCATGTACCATCACCAGTACAAAGAATGTCTCAGTTATCGTATCGTCACAACAGGAATTGCAATTTTTCTCATTGTTATCCTTCTTCAGGTACAAAGTGCATCTGCTGACCAGAATGCAACCCGGATTATTGTAGAATGTAACCCTGGAAATGGAGAATCAGGATCCTGGTTCTGGATCTATGGAACGCTCAGCTCGTCTAATGATAAACCAATTGCAGAGAAAGAAATCAGATTAATCTGCTCTATTTCTGATACCATGGATCCTGAAACCAGTACACAAGTATCTACCAATACAGACGCAAATGGGGAATTTTCTTTTTATACTCCCTTCAATCAGACAGAACCGTACCAAATGGTTACGTTTGACGGGGACCAGTACAATCAGCCATGTTCCGCACTACTATCCTGCGAAATTCCATTAATACAAAAGGAAAATATACAAAACGAAAAAACAGAAATTGCTAATAATACTGATTTCTCCTTTAAAACCCATACATCTCCGGAACAATCAGCTACCGGATCTATCATAGCAGCAAGTGATCCACCGGGTGCAGAGATATTTATCAATAATGTATTGTATGGAACAACCCCAAAACTCCTTGCAAATATTCCCTGTGGGGCACATGAAGTCTGCTTTTACTTACCCGGATACAATAACCTTACCATAGGAACATATGTAACCCCTGGGAAAACTTCACATATTCAATCCAGCCTCTCCCGTACAGGAAGTCCGTTTGGTGGAGAAAGATTACTGAGTTCCCCACAATTTTCCTTTCCATTTTCTGATAATGACTCATACATCGTCATCAGACAGGGGGATGTCTCTCTATACACCCTGAAAAATACAACCTGGGTGAAAAATCCCACATCCCGCACTGGCGTGCCGGGATCTTTTGTATCATCTCTAATAACCGGATCCAATGCAACCGGATTTATTACAACAATTGTCAGCAGTGGTGATTCATTAAAAAAATCTACTATAACCTTTGGAAAACCACATGATTAATCTATTAAACCAATAATAACGGGATATTTATCTTTTTTTGTCTAAACCGATTTACAGATCAATAATGACAGTTACATCATAACGTTCCAAAGATCCACAGTTTCTCCAAATACTAAAAAAATCTGACCTCAAATACATTTTTAATCGTTGGAATCAAAGTAAACTAATAATTCATAGATGTGAGGGATTATTGCGTGAACCATCTCATAAACGGAGTTATCACAGGGTGCATCTTGATACTGATCCTGACTGTATCAGTGAGTGGATCACCGGGTATGCCTGATCTTACCCTGACCGGACTTGAGTTTACACCTTCATCCGGAGATATACATACCAAAGTACAGGTATCCTGTGCAGTACAAAATATTGGAAATGAGAGTGCATCCGGCTTTTATATCTATTATTATCTCTCAAAGGACCTCGAGATTGATCAATCTGATACCTATCTTGGTTACAATTATATCTTCTCAATCGGACCAGGTGAAACACTCATCAGTCAGGCATCTCTAACCATTCCTTCAGGAGTACGTGATGGCTCCTATTATATCGGAGCTGTCATTGATCCACCAGGCTGGATTCAGGAGCCGGACAAACTAAATAATACCGGTGTAAGCCCAGTATCCTTTATCGTAGGCAAAGAAGGATCTGTACCGGTTGAGACACCAATGGCAGGTCCGACACCGGAACCAACCCCTGAAGTAGAATGGCCTGATATTACGGTTGTAAAGATGGGGGTTCCCGAACAGGTATCAGCAGGAAGTACATTTCCTGTACAGACCCTCATTTATAACAAGGGAAACCAGTCAGCAGGTGGTTTTTACATCTCCTACTTCCTGTCAGGGAGTACAACCATTTCTCCAGATGATCCATACCTTGGGTACTCATTTATTGCCCAGTACTTTTCAGTACCAAGAATTTCCTACTCCCTTGTTAATTATACCGTTCAAATGCCTGCTTCAGTTCAACCTGGTACCTATTACCTTGCTGCAGTTGCAGACTCAACTCATGTCCTCACAAAAGACTCTGCCGCTGATAATGTCGGAGGGGTACCGGTAACCGTGGTTGTACCAACACCAACCCTTATTCCTCCAACACCCTCTGATGAAACCGGAGCTATAACTATCAGTTCAATACCAAACGGTGCCCGGATAACTCTTGACGGAGTACAATATGGTCTTTCGCCAGCCACAATACCCGGTCTTTCTCCAGGAACACATATGTTGATACTTGACAAACCCGGCTATCAACAGTGGCAGGGACAAATTGATGTAATCACAGGAAGAACAGTCATCATGACGGTACGGCTCACCAGTACTGAATCTGCTGTACAACCAAAAACGGTAACACCTGCACCTACACCCATACCAGGTGCCATCATGATTGGGTCCACACCTCTTGGAGCCATGGTATTTCTTGATGGAACAGCAGTAGGGGTAACTCCATATACCATCACAAACCTCCAGCCTGGACGCTATAATCTTGTACTAAAACAGGTTGGATATGACGTATGGGAACACAATGTAAGTGTAGTATCTTATAAAATATCTCAGGTTTCTGCACCATTAACACTTGCAACACCTCATAAATCAGGGACAATCACAAATGGTACCATTACTCCTGAACCAACGATGATATCACCAGAACCAACTCCAGGATGTGAACATGGTACAGACCTTATCGTTTTATCAGTTGAGTGTGAAGAAAACCAGATCAAGCGGGATTCATCATTTCGTGCCCGTGCAACAGTTGCAAATGCAGGAAATGTTGATGCAGGACCATTTTATGTAGCATATTATCTCTCACAGGATAATATTACCGAAACATCGGATACATTTATTGGTTCACATTATTACTATCA
>Ga0265592_1001392_pt1 | contig 10559 bp, 6 predicted proteins | sample saktaG_7_FD_190141 | JGI IMG/M metagenome (GOLD analysis project Ga0265592, IMG submission 190141) | Saline water microbial communities from Sakinaw Lake, British Columbia, Canada - sak_2010_1_5_120m | ecosystem: Environmental > Aquatic > Non-marine Saline and Alkaline > Saline ... | reverse complement strand
AGCTCGGTGAGCTTTTGGGTGACATCGGCAATCACTTTGAAGCTTTGCCCGAATTGCTCCTGCATCGCGCGATTTGATTCGCCAAGTTTTTGGTCCAAAGTTTGCGACACCTGATTTAACTGTTGCTGCAACATTGCCAGTGCGGCATCATTTTTGGGCTGCTCCTCTTCCCCCTTTTTCTTGCGTAGCAAAGCCCACGTCTGCAACCCCAGCGCCAAAATCACCGCTCCAAAAAGTATAATAGTTGTTGTGTCCATAAATTAAGCTTACGCCTGTAAATCCTAAAAATCAATCAATATTAATTTCAAACGAATAAAAAAGGTTATTAATTGATTGGCCGATAGCTTTTTGTATTTCTTCTTGAATGTTTCTTAATAATACTTGATTTTTTGATCTGATAATAAGTATTATTTCAAAAATTTAGCGGTTTGGGTGGAGGACTTGGCGAGTTGTTCCGGGGTGCCATTAAAGATTATTTTGCCGCCTTTGCCGCCGCCATCGGGGCCCAACTCAATCGCCCAATCGGCTTCTTTGATAAAATCAAGGTTGTGCTCAATCACCAACACGGTGTTGCCTTTTTCCACCAGCCGGCGCAAAATGATTAACAATTTTTTGGCATCGTCAAAGTGCAAGCCCACGGTGGGTTCGTCCAAAATATAAATTGTTCTTCCGGTGTCGCGCTTGGCAAGTTCGGTTGCCAGCTTCACTCGCTGCGCCTCCCCGCCCGACAAGCTGGGCGCGGACTGTCCCAATTGCAAATAACCCAGCCCGATGTCGGACAATAATCGCATTTTGTCATAGATTGGCGGAATATCAGTAAAAAAGTTTTTTGCTTCGTCAATGCTCATATCCAAAACATCGGCAATGCTTTTGTCGCGGTATTTGGCATTCAAAACTTCGGCGGTGAACCGCTTGCCATGGCAAACTTCACATTCCACATAGACATCGGGCAAAAAATACATTTCCACTTTTTGGAATCCTTCGCCGGCGCATGCCGGACATCTCCCCTTTTGCGTGTTAAACGAAAAATGCCCCGGTGTGAATCCTCGCATTTGCGCGTCGCGGGTGCGGGTGTAGAGTTCGCGAATGTAATTGAAAACTCCCGTGTATGTTGCCGGATTTGAGCGCGGAGTTTTGCCGATGGGGCTTTGATCCATCAATACCGCCTTATTTAATCTTTCCATTCCCTTTAATTCTTCATATTCTCCCGGCACGGTGCGCGCGCGCATAATGTCACGCAAAAGAATTGCCGACAAGGTGTCAATCACCAACGTGCTTTTGCCCGATCCCGAAACTCCGCAAACCGCGGTTAATTTTCCCAACGGAACTTTCAGGTCAACGTTTTTCAGGGTGAATTGTCTCGCGCCCAAAAGCTCAAGCCACAAAGTGCGATCGCTTATCTCCTTTTTTTTGAAGCCTGACAAAACGGCAAGTTTTTTGGAAAGGTATTTTCCCGTGAGCGTGTTTGATTTGAACAATTTCGCGGGCGTGCCCTCAAAAACCGCCTTGCCACCGTAAATGCCGGCGTTTGGGCCGATCTCAATTATCCAGTCCGCGGCGCGCATCACTTGTTCGTCGTGTTCCACCACAATCACCGTGTTTTTCAATTCCTTTAATTTTTGCAAAGCGCCGATCAGGCGGTCAATATCGCGCTGATGCAAGCCCACCGTTGGTTCATCCAGCACATAGATCACGCCCGAAAGCGCCGAACCAAGCTGGCAAGCCAGCCGGATACGCTGGTTTTCTCCCACCGACAAAGTCGTTGCCTCACGCGACAAGTTGATATAATCCACACCCACCTCAACCAAAAAGCTCAGCCGTTTACAAATCTCTCGCAACAGCGATTGGGCAATCTCTTTTTGCTTTTCGGGCAAATCTTTTTGCAGTTGTTTGAAAAAATCAATTTCTTCTTTAACCGGCATCGCGCTTATGTCATAAATGCTTTTTTGCCCTATTTTAACCGCTAAAGCCTCGGGTGATAATCTTGCGCCATTGCAGGCCGAACACTCAATTTCGGACATATATTTGGCAATCTCGCCACGCAGATATTCCGAGCTTGTTTCCCGATATGCCCGCTCCATGCGCGGGATAATACCTTCGTAATTCGCCGGATTTTTGTTTCCGTAAAGCACTATTTCTTGGATTTGTTCGGGCAAGTTGCCAAATGGCTCATCCAAAGAAAAATTTTCTTTTTGGGCAAGGTTTTGCAAAGACCATTTTTGCGCCGGCACGCCCAAAGACCTCAAAGACCATCGCCCCAGCGAAAACCAGGGCAAAATCGCCCCCTGATTGAGCGACAAGCGCGGATTCAATATTAATGATTTATTAATCTTTGCCAGCTTGCCCAATCCTTGGCAAGTTTTGCACGCGCCATAAGGGCTGTTGAACGAAAACATTTTGGGCTCAATGTCGGACAGGGAAATATCGCATTCCGGGCACGAAAATCGCGAAGAAAACGGCTTGTCGGCGACAATTCTTCCCTTTCCCATTTCCAAAGCCTTTTTGACTGCGGCCAATATCCGCTCTTTTTCTTCTTTTAAAATGTTTTCTATTTTTTTCTTTCTTGTTGCCAGTGCTTCTTGCTCGGATTTGGACAAGCGCTTTTTGTCGGCTTTTGGTCCTTGTGTGTATTTTCGCAGATCAAAGGCGTCAATCGGCACGCCAATGTTGTGGGTTTTGTTCTTGTCCAGAATTTTATCTTTGCCTTCGTCGGCGGGATAAGTGATGTTGTCAATAATAATTTGCGGCCATCCCGAACGGTAGATCTCTTCCAAAACTCCCTGATGGACTCCTTTTTTGGCAACGACCACCGGCGCGACAACCGCCACTTCTTTTTTTAGCGCGATTTCATAAACTTTTTGCGCGATATTGTTCGGAGTTTGCGCGACAACCGGCTTGCCGCATCGCGGGCAATGAGGAACGCCAATATGCGCGAAAAGCAGGCGCAAATAATCATAAATTTCAGTGAGTGTGCCCACGGTGGAGCGCGGATTGGAAGAAACGGTTTTTTGGTTAACCGCGATAGTTGGCGACAAGCCGCTGATTTTTTCCACATTGGGCTTTTTTAGTCCACCCAAAAACTGGCGGGCATAAGACGACAAGCTTTCCAAATATCTTCGCTGGCCTTCTTGGAATATCGTGTCAAACGCCAATGAAGATTTTCCCGACCCGGAAATACCGCAAATCACCACCAATTTATTTTTGGGAATCTTGACCGAAATATTTTTCAAGTTGTGCACTTTCACCCCCGAAAGCTCAATAAAATCATTTTCCATAAAATCAAAATTCAATTATAAATGATAAATTATAAACAAAATTCCAAATTCAAAATCAAATTTTAAAACAAGATTCGCAGTAGATGTGTGTTTTGATTTATAATTTTAAATTTTTAATTTTATTTAAAATTGAATTTTAAATTTTGATTTACTTATCTTAGCGCTTCATTATACACCCAAAATCAGCCCTTGAAAAGGGCCGGTATTGTGGTAGTTTGAAAAGATGGATGATGATTTGAAAAACAAAATTGAGAATTTATCGGATAACGCCGGAGTCTACTTTTTCAAAAACGTTGATGGAAAGGTTATTTATGTTGGCAAAGCGAAGAATTTGAAAAAACGGGTGAAAAACCACTTTCAAAAACCGAATCAACACGCGTTTAACTTTATTTCGCAAATCGCCGACATTGATTTTATCCAAACTTCAACCGAAAAAGAGGCGTTGATTTTGGAACAGCAATTCATCAAAAAACTCCAGCCGCGCTGGAATGTTGAGTGGAAAGACGACAAAAACTATTTTTATATTGCTTGCGGTGAGCCGAGCCGAACCGCAATATCCAACGAATATTTCCCTCGCGTTTGCCTCACCCATCAACCCCAACCAAAATCAGTGGAAGTCAAACTTCCACTAAATTTTAAGCGCGGAAGTAGTGGAAGTTTGACTTCCACTGTGCCCGCTAACTTTGGGCCGTTTGTTAGCGGACGGGAAATAAAAGGTTTTTTAAAAGAGATACGGAAGGCGCTTCCCTATCGCACCTGTCGCAATTTGCCCAAAAATGCGTGTTTTTATCGCGATTTGGCATTGTGCTTGGCGCCCTGCGCCAACAAAACCAAAAAGGTAAAGAAAGATTATAATGAAACGATGGCGCTATTGCGAGTTTTGTTGCGAATTTATCAGGGCAATTCTTGCAAAGGTCTAACCTTTGCTGCAAAGGTTAGACCTTTGCAATCTCTGCGCCAAAAACCCCTGAGGGTGGAGGGGTATGATGTTTCCAATTTAAGCGGGACGCTGGCAACCGGGTCAATGGCGGTATTTGAGGGCGGCCTGCCAAATAAGAACGAATACCGCAAATTCAAGATTAAAACTATTGAAGGACAAAACGACGTTGCTTGCCTGAAAGAAATTTTAACTCGGCGGATGAAACATAAAGAATGGCCGCTCCCCGATCTGATTCTGCTGGACGGCGGCAAAGGCCAGTTGAAAGCCACCAAAGATATTGATATACCAACAATCGCGCTGGCAAAGATTGGCGATAAGGATGGGAAATTGTTTAGCCGGTTTTCCAAAAATTACGCGCAATTATCAAAACTACCCAAAGATTTGTCCAACCTGTTTTTACAAATCCGCGACGAATCCCACCGCTTCGCCATCGGGTATAATAAATTAAGAAGAAAAAAAATATAAAAAAAGAGAGAACTATAAAATAGTTCTATTACTTTGGGCGCGGGCGTATAAGACTGAGGGTGACTTGCACGGTTACAAAATTATCGCCTATTCTATCAACTACCGAGCGGCCAACTACTCTCCACCTACCATCAACGCCTTTGATAGTAACTTCGTGGGGAAATTCTTTAATTTGTGAAATTTCTATCACCGATTAAAAAATATCAAAAAAAAAAGAAAAGTCAAGGGTTGAAGAATAATCGTTTGATAGAATTTTTAAAATACAAGTTTAACGAGGTCGCACCTTGCCGATTACAGCAAGGAACGACCTCAAAATACAAATGCCACAAAATGCGATGCAAAAAATGGAGATTGAGTCGGGATTTGAGCCGCGGGGAGATCAGCCGCAGGCGATTGAAAAATTAAGCGACGGGATATCACGCGGTTTTGATTTTCAGACGCTTTTGGGTGTTACGGGTTCGGGAAAGACTTACACGATGGCCAAAGTGATAGAAAAAACTAACCGTCCCACTTTAGTAATCTCCCCCAACAAAACTTTGGCGGCACAGCTCTATGAGGAATTCAAGGGATTTTTTCCGAAGAATGAAGTTTGTTATTTTGTTTCCTATTATGATTATTACCAGCCCGAAGCCTATATTCCGGCAACAGACACTTATATTGAAAAAGATTCAAAGATCAATGAGGAAATTGATCGCCTGCGCCACGAAGCGGTGCAATCCGTGCTTTCGCGGCGCGACACCATCGTGGTGGCATCGGTTTCCTGTATCTATAATTTGGGAAAGCCCGAAACTTATTTGCGCGAGCGGTTGATTTTGAAAACGGGCCAGCCGATTACTTTTGAGCAATTGTTCGGCAGATTGTTGGATTTGCAATATGAGCGCAACGACTACGAATTGGCATGCGGCCGTTTTCGCAAGCGGATGAATTTTGTTGATGTGTGGCTGGCCGGCGCGAAAGTTATCAACCGCATTGAAATTGAAGGAGGGCGCATAAAAAGCATTGCCACAAGCCCGGCGCCATTTGGCAAATTTGCACCGACAGGCGTTGCCGATTTGTGGCCGGCAAAATTCTGGATGGCCGGAGGCGAAAAAGTTAATGATGCGCTGGAAAACATTAAGTCTGAAATGGAAGCGCAAGTTAGGTTTTTTAAAAAAGAAGAGAAACTGGTCGAGGCCGAGCGTATCCGCCGCCGCACCGAATATGATATTTCCCTTATCAGGGAAACCGGCTGGTGTCGCGGGATTGAAAATTATTCGCGCCATTTGGATTTCAGAAAGCCCGACTCGGCTCCCTATACCCTGCTTGATTATTTTGGCAAGGACTATTTGATAATGATTGACGAGTCGCACATCACCGTGCCGCAAATTCACGGAATGCAAGCCGGAGATTTCGCGCGAAAACAGCCGTTGATAAATTACGGCTTTCGCTTGCCTTCGGCGATTGACAACCGGCCATTGAAATATGATGAGTTTTTGAAAAAAACAAATCAGGTGGTTTTTGTTTCGGCAACACCGGGGAATTATGAAAGATCGGTCTCAAAACAAATTGCCGAACAAATTGTGCGCCCGACCTATTTATTGGATCCTATGATCGAAGTTCGCGGCACGGAAAATCAAATCCAAGACGCGATCAAAGAAATCGAAGCGCGAAAAAAACTGGGTCAAAGAACTCTTTGTTTGACGATTACCAAACGCTTGGCCGAAGCCTTGGCCGATCATTTAAAAACCCATCATATTAAAGCCGAATATCTGCATTCCGAAATCAAGACGCTGGCAAGGCCGAAAATTCTGGCGGATTTGCGCAAAGGAAAATTTGACGTGCTTGTGGGTATCAATCTGCTTCGCGAAGGACTGGACTTGCCCGAAGTTTCACTGATCGCGCTTTTTGATGCCGACAAAGAAGGGTTTTTGCGCGATGAAACTTCGCTGGTGCAGATAATGGGGCGGGCCAGCCGCCATCCGCAAGGCTTGGTGATCATGTATGCCGACAATATCACCGGCTCAATGGCTCGGGCGATGGAAGAAACCGATCGCCGGCGGGCAATCCAAGCCGCATATAATAAAAAACGCGGGATTGCGCCCGAGGTAATCTATAAAGAAATTAAAGAAACTTTATCGGCGCGAAATAAAGCGGAAGAAAAGCTTCCCGCCGATGAATTTATCAAGGAGTATCAAAAAGAGCTAACCGCCAAGCTTGATCTGGCACGCCGCAATCTGCAATTTGAAAAAGCGGCCGAGATCAAGAAGCAAATTGAAAAAATCAAATCAAAGAATTACTAATCTTTAAACCCTGGAGGAGTGGCGTTAATTGTATTTTTGTTAAAGATTAAAGATTAATAGTTTTTTGCTATTTGGCAAAAACTTCGGTGATCAAGAACGCGTTATAAAGGGCCAAAAGCAGAAGTCCTTCTTTTTTGGTTATTTTTTGGCCGGATCGGGCACAAACATAGAACAATAGCGCCGCACCGAAAAGAAAATATCGCGCGGCGGCAAATCTTGCCAAGTGTCCGATCTCAATCGGTGAAATCAAGGCAACCATGCCCAAAACGAATGTTCCCGAAATAACGATCGCGCCCATCAAATCCCCCATAATCATTTTGGTTTTGCCGCTTTTGGCCGCGGCGATGCCAAAATAAATTTCGGGAAAGCAGTTTCCCAACCCGATGATTAAGATGCCGATCACCGGTAAAGAAACACCCATTTCCCTGGAAAAAGATTCCGCTGAAACTATGAGAATTTGGGCAACAATCATCAATCCCGTGATGCCGGCGGCAACTTTGGCAATATCTCGCCAAAAATCTTTGAATTGTTTGCCGATGGACACCTGATGGCCGTCATAGATTGTTTTGAACCGCTCTTTTTTTGACAACAGCCAATAGATATAAACGGCAAAAAGCGTCAAAAGCAAAATTCCGTCAATACGCGACAAATTATTGTCCAGTAAAAGCGCCAAAGGAAGCACCGCCGCGACGAAAGTGAAGATCACGCTCGCTTGGATGGTGTGACCCTTTGCATCAATGCCTTTTTTTGAAAAAAACGCGGCTAAAGCAACGGCAAGCGTCATATCCACGACATTGCCCCCCAAAATATCTCCCAGCGAAAGCTCGGGAATGCCATTGATAACCGACATCACCGCCAAAAACAAGTTGGGCAAGGTTGCGGCCAGCGCCATAACAAAAAACGCCACCACAAATTCTTTCAGACCAAAAAATTTAGCCAGCCGCGCCATTCCAACCACCACCCAATTTCCGGCGAAATAGAGCGCGACGCAACAAACAAAGAAGATTAGAATATAATAAAACACCGTTGGTTATTAAAACAAATAATATATCAACTCGTATATTATACCCCCGAACAAAATCAAAAGCAAAGGCCACGTCATAAATTTTTTCTCCGGCCGGATTTTTTGGTACATCAAAACAATCAAAATTCCGTCAATCGCGAGAAAAACTCCGCCGATAAGCGAAAATATCATCATAAAATCCCGCAAACCGCTCAAAAATAAAACCAAAGGAATAATGGAAACCGCTAGCCATGCAACAGTTTTATTGATTTTGAGATCATAGGCGAATATTTTTTTCAACGCCAAGCCGGTGATTACAAAAGATGTGAAACTGGTGATAAATCCCAAAAAAAACAAAACCGATGCCGTGCCCTCGCCGAGCATCTGCCGCAATCCTGCCAACGCGGATTCAGCGGTTTGCGCTCCGCTGATGCCGACAATAAAAATTATAAAAACCGCGTAAGTCAAAAACGCGGTGATTGCCGAAGATATGATCACCTTGCCAAGCATTTTTTTGCTACCGTTGTGGCCCAACATTTCTTCAATTTCAGGAATTGACGATGTTGCCCAAAACGCGAACAATATCGGGCCGTATGGGAAAAAAATATCCGCCGGGCCGCCGGTGCCCGCGGTTAAATTTTCCCATGATACCAAAGGCGCACCCTTTATTGCCAGCAAAACCAAAATTGTCAGAAATAGCGCCATTCCCCAAAATTCAAACCGGGCAATAAAGTTGATGCCCAAATAGACAAAAAGCGCGCCAATGGCAAAATATATCAAGCTGTAAAACGTTTCAGAACCGCCAAAGAACGGCGCGCAAAATCCATGGAGAAATTGCCCCCCGATAATAATATAGGCCAGCAACGATCCAAAAAAACCGATAATGGAAATAGCCACCGCCACAATTTTTGCCCATTGCCCCAAGTGGATGTCGGCAAAGCCCACCAACCGCTTGTAATCCGGAGTTTTGAGCGCCACTTCGCCAAACATTAAATGTATGATTGCCACCACGACCCCCAATCCGGCCAAATATGCCAGCGCGGCGGGCAATCCCACCTTCAGCGCCGCATAGGGCAACGCAAAAATAGCAATACCGATAATGGTATTGGTAAGCACTCCCCAAGAATAGAGAAAGGTTTTAAGATCTTGGAACTTGGCCATATCCGCGCAATTTCAGTGTTATAATGTTGCGTTATATATCAATCGCCTCCGGATTGATATTCCATTTATCTCCGGACCTTTCCAAACCGACAAGCCATGCTTCAATCGCCAAATCGGGAAATTTTTCGTTAATTATTCGCTTTGCGTTTTGCAATTCTTTTTTATAGCAAGCAATCTCTTCTTCCGGGCCGCTAAATGCCGCCGCGCCGCCATAGGCGCCGCAATCCATATGCATGGTCAAAACCGCCGCTTGGCAATGATGCAGATTTTTTGAAACTTCAATCTGTTTGATGAAAAAATCTTGCGTTGCCGGATCAATCAGCCCCTTCAGCGATCCGGCAGTTATGCACATATCGCAAGCGATATCGCTTTTGGCAAAATAATTTTCAATTGCCGGATGAAGCCGCCAATCAAGGCAGGTAAAAAGCAGTTTCGTGGTTTTGTTTGGATCGTGCATAGATAATTTAATGTTAAATTTTATATGTGGGCGTTATAGGATTTGAACCTATGGCCTTTCCGATGTGAACGGAACGCTCTGCCACTGAGCTAAACGCCCGAAATACATTATCCATTCTACTGATTTTTTCCAAAAATTCAAGACAAGCATCTTTTAATTTGTTGAAATCAAATTTCAACGAGCGCGTTGAAAATTGATTTCAACAGTTGGTATTTCACAATTCAAAGTGTACGTAATCAATTACGTAATTGATTACGTAATCCGGCGAGCAACAAAAACAAAAACTCCCTTTTGCCCGGGAGTTTTTGTTTTCAATTCCAAAAACTGTTAGAAAGTTTTGCGAATCGCCAAGATCTTGTCGCGCAACAACTGGCGCGGATCTCTCTTGGGATCAATGATTTGAGTTTTAACCACCCATGCCAGGCACATCAGCGCGGCAAATAAAGCGATTTCCATTCCGGCGAGCATATTGTTGTCAAAGCCGGTGGAAATTGTGGTGGCGCCCATCACCGCACGGCGATAAACCGTCACCGCGGCGCTGGAATTGGCCGACTTGCCGTCAACCGTCACCGTGGCCACATTGTTCAACGTGGTTTGCCCATAGACGAAGCTAGCTTCATTGGCAACAGTGGCAGTGTAGGTGATAGTCTTTGTTTGTCCAGATGACAAGTTGCCCAGATTGATGCCCGAGGACAAATTGCCGCCGGTGGCATAGCCGTTAACTTGCAAATCGCGGATGTTGGTGATACCCGAAGGCACCGCGTCGCTCACTGTCACATTGTTAACATTTCCCGAAGTTCCCGACACCACAATCCGGTAAGACACCACGTTCAGCGGGCTGGCCGTTACTGTACCCGCATAGCCGCTCCCCGTGGAAACATTGCTCACGGTTTTGGTGATGCTGGCATTGCCAACTTGCTGATAACCGCAGGATTCGGCGCGGACAATTTCGGTGTCGGTGGCGGTGCGTCCGCGAGCT
>Ga0265592_1001390_pt1 | contig 10566 bp, 8 predicted proteins | sample saktaG_7_FD_190141 | JGI IMG/M metagenome (GOLD analysis project Ga0265592, IMG submission 190141) | Saline water microbial communities from Sakinaw Lake, British Columbia, Canada - sak_2010_1_5_120m | ecosystem: Environmental > Aquatic > Non-marine Saline and Alkaline > Saline ... | reverse complement strand
TTACTTTTTTCCCGTCTCTCACACTTTTGCACTCAGCTAGATAGACATACTTCCCTCTTTTCATACGCTTAATGAATATCATGTAGGGTAATATTTACCCTACAAACAGATAAAGCTTTGCCAAGATTTTTGGAATAGCGCAAAAAAAGTTGAAATTTAAAGTTTTTATTAGGGGGTAGGGGAATAATGTCCGCTAGTTACGTATGTAAGGTAAACATTTAAAAGTATTGCACCCGACTCAAAGTTGTGTAAATGCCAAGGGAGTGTACTGGTACCAATTCGAAGAATAATGTCAACGTATGGCATGTAACCCCCTGAAAATGGAGAACAATATGCAGGAATATAAGGTAAAACGGACTGTAATTAAGGAACTTGAGAACAATATCTCATCGCAGCTGACCGAATGCTTTGGGGTGACCCCTCAGATAGAAAAGGGACACTACTGGATCCAGTTCGGTATCCTTGAAAAACTAGAAGTATGGGTAGGAGAGACGAAAAAAACTATTATTGTTAATACAGTCACCAAGGAAGGGATTGAAGATGATGAACTCATCCTTGATACTAACAGGCGCTTTAGAAAGTATCTTGATGCGGTGACCGGATACAAATCAAAAGAACGTGCTAAAAATATGAAAAGTATAGAATAAGAAATTTTCACTTTTATTCTATAATTATTGCAGGTTTGAAGGGAAGGGCAGATTGAGCTTTTGAATGATGGCATTCATCAGCTCTATTAACGGTCACAGAAAGTGAAAACTCGCTCTCAAGAAACTCTTTTGCCTTGGTAAATAATTCGAATTCATCGGGATGCCTTAATATCAGCGTTGTAATAAGATCAGGCGGGAGCCGGTGGATATGTGAAATACATTGTTTCACCGTGTCAGAAGCTACTTTTCCTCGTTGCTTCATTGCATCATCCTGCATAATGTCACGCATGATTGTTTTTTTATCAGGTGCATCTGCAATCTGTGAGAAGACATCCCATTTCCATTCAGGAGAGACACAGATAATTACCGCTTTTGGTTTTATCTTAATTATTCTGATAATTGATTCGATATCTTCAACAGTTCGTACAAGCAATTCTTCAGCAAGTTCAGCTTCCTGATTGATGGCCGCTTCATCGACTACAGGCCAGGGTGCAAATGAAACAAGATCTCCTTCATTCATCTCATGGTACAATTCTTCGCATATGTATGGGATGATGGGAGCAAACAGACGAACCCAGATGGATGCAATAGGACAAAGATTTTTACTGGCATCTTCTGCATCTTGTATTCCGGTTCTTCTTTTATACCATTTTAGATCGGTCTCTACCGTATAGAATATTTCATGAAGAGCCTGGCGTGTCTGGAACCGCTCCATAGCTTCTGTTGCTTTTTTAATATGATCCTGCATTCGTGAAATCATCCAGATATCTATAGGGCTTGAAGGTCCTCTCGCCTCCATGCAGTTTCGTACAGTTGTAGCAAATCGTTCAATTTGTTTTTTAGTTGACGAAACAAGATCATTTCTCCAGTCAAAATCCTGCCAGGGTTCTCCACTTCCAATCAGAAACATCCTGACGGTATCAGCACCGAAATCGGTGATGGCATCTTCAAGCAAGTAGACATTCCCTTTTGATGATGACATCTTTGCACCGTTTAAGAGTCCCATTCCAAAGACAACCATCCCCTGAGGGAGGAGTTCTTTTGGGAATATAGCACAGTGGTGAAATATCTGGAAGGTGAGATGGTTTGATATCAGATCTTTGGCAGAGAACCGGTAGTCATACGGGTACCAGTAGAGAAACTCTTCCCGAAGCTGGTCAAGAAGTTCCCGGTGGGGCAATCCTTCCTGTTCTGTTCCAAGGAATATGTAATCAAAGACTGCAGGTGTTAAAAGATCCGGGTCAATAGTTTTAATTCCGGCTGCAATGGTATAATATGCCATATATACCGTCGAATCTGATAATGGTTCGATAAGCCATTCCGGATCCCATGGTAACAATGTTCCAAGCCCGATGCGACGAGTACAAGCCCAGTCATTAAGCCAGTCAACAGTCCGATCAAATTCAGCGCGAACTTCGGGTGGAACAAGATCCATATGGTTTAATTGGGTATGGACCTGTTCTTTCCAGAGTGGGTCGCTGTAATGAAGGAACCATTGGTCGTGGAGAACCTTGACAAAGACTTTGCTGTTACACCTGCAAATAATGGGTCTGATATCAAACTCATACATGATGATAGAACCGTAATCCTCTGTGAGGAGTGTGCTTATCTCATCACGTGCAAATTTAACCGGTTTTCCTCCATACTGATCATACATTCTCCCGGTGGCATGTTCTGCAGAATAGATCTTTTGAGTCAGATCTTCTAAGTTCGGGTCTTCCTGATTGATAATATCAGCAGCTTCTACTGCTTCAATGGCAGGTGCGACACCATATCCTTCTACCTGTATTAGTCCGATTGGAACAATATCTGTGTATTTTCCCTGCCTTTGCAGGTCGCGGAGTGCAATATAATCGTAGGGAGCATGTGCAGGTACACTCATCACAAGACCTGTTGCCATATCGGGATCGACAAATACCGCAGGAAGTATTGGTACATCCCCACACAATGGATGATTCACTTTCTTGTCAATAAGGAGAGAACCATGAATAGTCCCTATCTCTTCTACTTCATGATCCTGAAGAGACATCTTCTCCATGGCTTCGCGGCTGAGAATCCATTCATCACCATCTATCCTGGCTCTGACATAGAGTGTATCTGGGTTGACCCAGAGATTGGTCACACCATACACTGTTTCGGGGCGTAAAGTTGCACACGGTATAAAAGCATTGTCATATCGAAACAGAATAAGAATAAATTTCTGAATGGCAGATGTATCTCCCTCAAGAAGGTCATGGTCCCCGACTGGGTTTTCACATTGGGGGCAGTATCTGACTGGATGTGCTCCTTTCACTACATGGCCACCTTCGCGAAGATGATACCACTGCCATTCAATAAACTTACTGTAGGTCGGTTCCACCGTGGTAAATTTTCTACTCCAATCAATAGAGAGACCCGCAATTTTCATTACCCGTTCGTATTCATTTGAGAAGTAGGTGACAATGTTTAAGGGATCAATGAAAGTCTGAAGAGTATCTTCAGGTACACGGTACAGATCCCGGTATAGATTAATCGCAGACTGATCCTGCTTTGCAATCCGTTTTGAGATCCCGATAACTGGTGCACCCGTGACATGAAATGCCATGGGGTACAACACTTCCCGCCCACGCATTCGCCAGAACCGGGCAATGACATCAGGAACGATGTAGGTTCTGCCATGGCCGACATGCATGGCACCACTTGGGTATGGATATGCAACATTCAGATAGAATTTTTCTTTTGTTGAGGGTGTTGCTTTAAATGCCTCTTCCCATTTCTGGATTAATTCATCAGTTTTGAATTTTGTCGTCGTTACGTCCACAAAGAATCACCTGCCGTTACACGGTTTTGAGTCGTATTGGTTCTCCATCTTCATATCTTCGAATCATTTCCTGGGCAATTGTACTATTTTTAGCAAGGTGTATCTCACCTGTTTCAGAGACTGTTGCAGTAAAGAGATACTCCCGTCCTGCAAAAACATCAACTATTTTGCCTTTATTTTCTAGTGATATGATGGCAAGTTGTTTTTTATCGATTCTGATATGAATGCCTTCCGAGACTTCTATTTCCTCTTCTGAGGGTGAAACCGGCAATTTGGTCTTTTCCAGGTTAGACTGAGGTCTGATATCTATCCCGACTCCGACTTTATTCACGATAGCAGCGATATTTTTACCTCCCTTCCCTATTGCAGCAGGTACATCCTTGTCATCAATAAAGACGATAGCTTTTGTGGCACTGAGCATCTCAACTGAAATCACTCCACTTGTATACCGTCCAATTTCCCGCTGGATGTCTCGCTCTGTTATCTCCCATGAGATGTTTTCTTCTTCGTCTTCTTCAGATTCATCAGGAGGGAATGTCTCTTTTTGAATTGGTTCCTGAGATCCCTCTTGTTTTACCGGGACTGGCTCGGGCTTTAATTCTGGTTTTTTAGGGATTTCTTTGGTATTTTCTTCGATTTTAACAGGAGATGTGACAGTTTCTTTTTTACGCGACAACACTGGCATGACGAAGGTCTCCTGTTCATAGGTAAAAATCTCAAAAACTGTTTTTCCATTCTCTGTTACTGATGTAACCGGTTGAAGAAGCATATTGTTATCAAATCCTTCAGGGATTTTGATATCGAATTCAGTTGAGAATATCTTCTCAATAGATCCGTCTCTGATAAAGATGATAGTTGAGCAGACCTGTGGAAGCACTGAAAAACCAACCCGGTTACAGAAGCGCTGCAGAGCTCCCTGGGGTGACTCTGCATGCATAACACCTATCATTCCGATTCCTGCTAGTTGCATATCAGAGAATGTTGGAAAATCTTCATTTTTATGCAGTCCATCAAAGATGACATAATCCGGACGAACAAGGAGGAGGAGATCTGCTGTGTTCTCCATACTACCCTCAAGGGTGGTATATTGGGTGATATAGTCTGGAACCTGTAGTTCCCGTGGTGACTCCATCGTCTTGACTATATTTCCATTATCAGCAAGAAATAGAGCGATACTCTGTGCAAAGGTGGTTTTTCCAGAACCCGGTGGTCCTGCAATCAGGATTCCGCCATGTTTTTTAATAATGAGTTCTTTGATAACGGATGCCTTCTCAAAGTCATCAAGAGAGAGATCTACAATAGGACGAACCGCAGTTATCTCCATACCATCAGAGAGTGGCCTGCGAGTGATGGCAATTCTCATGGATCCTATCTGGACAATTGTCATTCCCCGCTTTTCGATCTCAATAAATCCATCTGGATCGCGTTTTGCCCGTTCAAGGATCTCTTGTGCAATGATTCGTAACTCATATTCGTTTGACGGATAGTCACGTATTGTTACAAGTTCAGTCTTTCCGATACTCCCTTTCTTTGCGGCAGGACATGCCCTCTCTTTCAGATAAACCGCACTGGTGAACTCGTCAAAAAACTGATCTATGGCTAGTGGCGTAAAGTCTTCAATCTGGGGTTTTAAATAGATGACATCAAGTCCCTTTGCTTTTGCAACTTCAGACTGGACCACATCACTTGTGATAAAAAGAGCATTGTGATCTATTGCAACCTTCCTGATGAGTGCATCGATTTCCCCTCCACTTGCAAGTTTTACCTGCTCAAGTGTTGGTCTGACACCAATAAACTCGATCTCTATTGCACCCTCATTAGCGCGTTTACAGAGCGTTTGAAGTTCGACAAGTCCTGAAAATCCTATTTCACGTCCCTGGTTTGCCTGGGATTCAAGTTCTGCGACAACTGCCTCTGGTATTATTATTTTTGCCCCGTCATATTCTCCCGTATCTAATAACGAGGTGATACGTCCATCAATGACGACGCTTGTATCTGGTACTATTATCAAAAATATTCACCACTAATACGTAGGTCACTGATCCCTAATAGTATATAGCGCCCAGTTAGCGCGAATGATTTTTCTATGTACAAACAAGGTGCTTTTTTCTGATTCCTTTATCAGGTAAATGATGGCAGTAATTCGGCGCGGGAATAGATTTCAATGTACCAGCAATGGTACATTTCACCCAACCATTCATCTCCTGATATGCAGTTATACTAAGTTAATATATAAAAATTCACATATCCTTCTGTTAGACAAATCTACATTCCTGGATGCGTGTAAAAATAGTATGGAAAGAGGCATCATCCATTTTTTACCAGTCGTCATGAGACAGAGTATTTTTGAATTCTCCACAACTGCGTCCTGTACTATTAAACTCTCTAGTGTCTCATCAATATCATTTCTTTGTAGACTGGTTATGATACACCTCTTCTAAAGAAAATACCAGATATGCATTAGTTTCTGCATTAATCGTCCGATAGAAGCTGGAGAGATGACTGGTATGACCTGTTCCCTCTGTCTGCTCAACACAATAAAGCAGGGTATCACCGTCACAATCAACACATATATCTATGACCCGTTGCAGATGTCCACTATCTTCACCTTTCTTTCAGATCTTTTTCCTGCTTCTGCTATAATGATGGGCAAATCCAGTCTTTTTGTCTTTTTTCCTGCTTCACAATCGGCATATGTAACCATTAACACCATTTTGTTCTTATATCCTGTACAACAACCGGAATCAGACCCGCAGAAAAATCCAGTTCAATCATAGAAATGGTCTCACGATAATAGCGATGATGTCACCAAACAGTGCAGCTGATAATAGACCCGCTGTTATTGGGATGAGAAACGGCACCCCATAACTAATCCAGATAGGCCCAGCCTGGTGATAGAGCTCAATAAGTTCGTGATAAGATTCAGGATCTTCTTTAAGTCGTTTTGTATACACCCGTTGTCTGCTCCCTTTCATCATATCTGTAATCGCTCTTCTGACACTGATGAACTGGTGTTCTATACCCGTTTGTGTCTTTGTGATATCTTCCATGATAATTCCAAATTCGTCCTCAATTGTTTTTCCATCTACTGGAAATCCAAGAATCATGTATCTGATGGGAGCACGGTTCCCTTTTATCAGGTTCATTGCAAAGATACCTGCCGGGACAAACAGGTTGAGAATGACTGCATTTACAAGAACAGAGAAAGGGAAGAAGACATATGGTGGGATGCCAAAAAAGGTATACCCAAAAATTGGTATTGCCGGGAAACAGGGAATGAAGAGTGTAATAAAGATGAGTGCTTTTGCATCTGCCACTCCAAAGAGGTTAAAATAGGTAAAAAGGAAGAATGTAATAGCAAAAAATATGACCATGATAAGTATGGGGAAAAGATTCGCCCCCATTCCGGAAGTATATGCCATGTAATAAAACCATATTGTTGCGGGAACAGTAAGGATAAGCATCGGGTACCACATCACAACCGGGACTGCACGCTCCCTGATATCATACCAGCAGCCAAGAAGCAGTGTTACAAGAAGTGCAAAAAAACTGATGACAAGTGGTTCAAATCCAGACGGAATTGTAAGGAAAGAGGGCATGTATATGGATATGCTACCTTTCTATTTGTTTCTTATAGAGTCTGACTCTGGTGCAGACCACCCATGCATTAGCGTATCCCCATATCTGAAAGACGGGCAGGCAGATATTCACGGGTAACAAAATCAAGTCCACGGGCAGCAAATGCCTGCTGTTCAGATTTAAGATTCATTTTCAGCTGAAGATTAATCTGCTCATGCCAGTATTCACTGGTAAATCTTGGGTCTGTCAGTTCTGATCGTAGTGCAGCAACGTCACGTTCCGTCAGAACATCTGAAGGAAGATTATAATCCCTGATATCTGTTGGCTGTACACCGATAAAACGGGCAGATGGCGTTGCAAGCAATTCTGATATATGGGCACTTTTAATCGCTCCATATGCAACACTGGCATAAATACGGTAAGACCATGGATCACCATCGGTAAAAAGAAGAACTGGAAGGTTAAATGCACGTGTAATCCTGTTCAGAATTCGTCGTGTAGACCGTGCCGGCTGCCCTTTCAGATGTACAAGAATCGCGTTAAAATCAGCATCAAAATTGTTCTCTATCAGACGGGCATACATACCACCGGTTTCAATAGCAATGATAAACTCTGCATCGTGTTCGATAAATTCTATCTGTTCAACATTACTTGGAATCTGGTAACCAGCCTCACCGACATCGTCCTGGCAATGAATATCTCTTGCCCCTCGTCTGGTCTCTTCCCGCAGTTTGATAGGTCCAAAAATACTTGCCCCATCCTCTTCAGGCCGTAGATTAAAGTATTCACGCTGGATGTCTGTGAGGATTTCAAGATCCTCGATAAGCATGTTAGAATCATTCTGTGCAGCAAATTTTGCACGTTTCCATCCTTCTGATATGTAATAGAGTTCTCTCAGCGTTGATGTTCGCTTCTCATGCAACTGATGTTTGATGAACCAGATGACATAAGCCATACGCAATATATGCAGAGCACTCTTTTCATTCACCGCTGCTCTGACATGTTCGTGATTCCCGTACTTCCAGACCTCAGTTTCGTCATCAAATGCAATATTCTTCTTTGTTCGTGTCGGAAGAGATATCGAGGGTATTTCTCCCTCTGTCATCTGGGTATACCACCGTTCTGAAATAAAAAGAAGTCTTTTTAAGGTATCAACACGTTTTTCATCGTTAGAGATCACAATCTACCACCACTTTCTTCTTCTCATCAATACCCCTGACATCGATTGTTCCCTTTCCTTCTCCCTGAAAAGAAACAGACCAGTTCTCCTGGTAAGTCAGATGTATCTCCCAGACCACGGTATATTCACCATTTATCTCCTGAATAAATGCAGGTGTGACAGTGGCATTATGTGCGTCATCTTTTGAGAGAGCATATAGCATGATATCAACTGGTTTACTGGTGAAATTTGAGACTGCTATATGTACGATTCCATCTTCAGTCCGTTTTTTTGCAACCAGTTTTTTCATAATTCGTCCCTCTATCTGGGCGGTGTCAGGAATTGGTTTCTCGACCGTTTTTGCTACAATATCCGCAATATCGGGAATTACTGCACATATTGCCCTCGCACGTTCTTCATCTGCTTTTTTGCGGTCCCGCCGTGAGAGAAACTGTTTTAGATCCCGTCCAAGGTCCTGCAGGACCAGTCGTATCTCTTTTTCTATCTCCGGGATGGAGGCAATAGCATCTTTACTCTCGCTAGTGAAGGGAACATTTGTTGAGGCGACATGCACAAGGATGATAATGGGACCGAGTGGGAGTCCCTGCTGACTTATTCCATAACTCTTCCATGTGATATTAGAGATTGTTGTGGTAATTGCACAGGCACCCTGTTGATATATCAGGGGAACTCGGTTTGCAAATCTGAGAAGTATAGCATTCCCTTCTGAGGTCAGCAGTCCGCCATATCCGACAGCAGCCTCGACAACAAATGGATGACCATTGCATACCGCAGCAGGTCGTGTTCGTGCTGCGATGTAGTCAAGTTGAAATTCTTTCTCAAGGCCCTGCCGTATTAAATGCTCCCCGATTGGAGAGAGACACTGTCCGGCTGGAGGGGCAGGAACCCGTGTCTGTTGCATCGCAGAAAGAAGTCTGGCCAGATCCGGAATAGCAAGATTACGTGCAATGGTATCTGGTGAAAGGGTTGCAGTTGTACAGATCTCAAATGCGGTTTTTTCCCCGATTCTGGAGAAACATTCTACTAAAAAGGCATTAAGTGGGAGATCTGTGGTACAAGCAAGTCGTTTGAGGTGGCCAAGCTCGATTCCGTGTGGATGAGGAAGGATGGCATCAGGACTCCTGATTGGATCATCGCTTGTCCGGTTATAAAGAATCTCTTCATCTTCAATCGTTACTGTGATGCGTGCATGCGGGTTGACGATTGAAGTATATCTAAGATACTCAACAAGTCGTTTCTTTGCGGTAAGTGTGCTTTTAAAGACGAGTTCAATTCGTGTTCCATGTGCTCTGTCCCAGGTTATTTCTTCTTTTTTGAGTATTTCAGGCTCATTCGTCTCGGTATGAATCTGAATAAGGAATTCATATGCCGGCAAATCCGATCCACACCGCGAAATTATCCGGGTGGGTGTTCCTGATGTTATCTGGGCATAGAGCACAGCAGCAGATATCCCTATTCCCTGCTGACCCCTTGACTGGCGAATTTGATGGAACCTGGAACCATACAGAAGTTTTCCAAAGACGAACGGGACCTGATCGGGAACTATACCTGGACCGTTATCTTCTATAATGACCCGAAATATTCCGTCAGGAAGTTTATGAATCCCCACATACAAGTCAGGCAGAACTCCAGCCTCTTCACAGGCATCAAGTGAGTTATCGATGGCCTCTTTTATGGTGGTTATGATTCCACGTGTTGGTGAATCAAATCCTAAAAGATGCTTATTCTTCTCAAAAAATTCTGCAACACTAATACTGCGCTGCTGTTTTGCCAGTTCATCTGCGAGTGTGGTGATGATAAAAACCTCCGGACACGTATACTGTTCTTACTTGGATTATGATGAATGAAAGAAGAGTTTGACCAGAAATACAGAACTATATTAAAACAGTTTTGGCGTTTTTAGACGCCATTGATGGTATGAATTTAGGTTCCTGCATACTGGTATTTCATCTCTTGTGTTGATATCACATTTGTTTTTTTTGTTGTATGATATCTTATTCTGTGATACCAGGCTGTTTTTAAGTTATCATTGGGATGTAAGATACACAATTGCTGCATGAAGCGTCATCTCCTGCTGCTCCCCGGATTGCAGGTCTTTTAGTATCATTGTTCCCTTCTCCATCTCCTGTTTTCCGATAATAAGAACGTATCCTGCAATTTTTGCAGCAAGACTCATTTGTCCCCCAAACCCTTTTCCTGACAGGTCAGTCTCGGTACAGATACCTGCCTCTCTCAAGTGTCGTGCTGCGGTTATACCCAGTAATTGCGTCTCTTTGGTAGTTATCACAAATACCCTGGGGCGGGATGAGGGTTTTTTATCACCACGCGCAACCATTACCCTGTCAAATCCAATCGCAAAT
>Ga0265592_1001387_pt1 | contig 10575 bp, 10 predicted proteins | sample saktaG_7_FD_190141 | JGI IMG/M metagenome (GOLD analysis project Ga0265592, IMG submission 190141) | Saline water microbial communities from Sakinaw Lake, British Columbia, Canada - sak_2010_1_5_120m | ecosystem: Environmental > Aquatic > Non-marine Saline and Alkaline > Saline ... | reverse complement strand
ACCAAATCCACAAGAGACACTGCTGCGGGGGACGGGGCCCAGGTATCACCAGATTTCACACCGTTTATGTATAATATTATAGCGTTTGAAGTTTTGTCGAACGTCAGAACGAGATGATACCACCCAGCTTCTGCCATAGTTCGGGCGGTAGTCTGGAAAGATGTCGAGTAGTGGCCTATTACAAAATTGCCCCCCATGCTGTACAACCATAGCGACCCAGATTGTACCACCGTCCCATCCCGGAAAAATACTTGTCCGGGGGTCGAATTTATATGCGCCCTTATCTCTACCGAGAGAGCGTCACCCGATAGATCGATATCATCCGCCACAGCAATATAATCATCTGTCCCGTCGAACTCCAGCCGGTCCGGACCTACCGGACTGATATTGGTGAGCCATCCTCCGTCATGTGAGTCTCCATACCCGGCGGTGGTGTCTGCGAAATTCGTCAGGGTGCCGTCATTCCCGTTCCCGCTGAGGTCGTAGACCGTGGCCCCCACCCCCTCGCAGAAATCGTATTCGATGGCAAGCGATGGGGCGGAGACCGCCTCACCATTGTAGGCAGCCAGGGCTTCGGCTGCCGATAGGACCCGTTTCCAGACGCGGCACCTGGTAAGTATGCCATCGAAATAATTTACCGCGGCTGTATCACCAAGCGCCACCACCGAATCCACAAGAGACACTGCTGCGGGGGACGGGGCCCAGGTATCACCAGATTTCGCACCGTTTATGTATAATATTATAGCGTTTGAAGTTTTGTCGAACGTCAGAACGAGATGATACCACCCAACTCCTGTCATAGTTCGGATGGTAGTCTGGAAAGATGTCGAGCGGTGGCCTATTACAAAATTGTCCCACATGTGGTACAACCATAGCGACCCAGATTGTCCCGCCGTCCCATTCCGGAAAAATACTTGTCCGATGGTCGAATTTATATACGCCCTTATCTCTACCGAGAGAGCGTCACCCGATAGATCGATACCATCCGCCACGGCAATATAATCATCTGTCCCGTCGAACTCCAGCGCCGGGCCTGCCGTCCTGTCCGTCAATCTCTGTATGATCGGTAGAATCTCGTCGGTCGGACTCCAGGAGGCCGGTGTCGCTGAATAGAGCTCCGCCGCTTCGCTCCATACTTCGCCCTGGAGCCGCTTCATGGGGCCTTCGGCGGCGAACTTCGGCTCCAGAGGGTCGGAGCATCCGAACTTGCATACTGCGAACCTCCCAGCATCGAGCGGATAGAAAAGCCGCTCCTCGTCCTCAAAATCGAATGCAGCGGCCACCGTGTCGTAGGTGGCATACTGGCTCGGGAGGAAGCTGCAAGTGGCCCGGTAGCCTAGAGTTTTCCGGCCCTCGGACCACAGGACGGCTTTGTTAGTCCCTATGATCGCGCCGTCTTTGATCTTCTTCGACGGCTCCACCGGCTGGGGGTATCCGTCCCTCAGATACGACGTGATCTCAGTTTCGTGAATTTTTACATAAGGTGATAGAGTCGTCATACAGGGACCACCTCACAGGCCGCAAACTCAAGCCGAGGATACCATGTTTTAAGCTCGTAAGGAGAGTCAAAGATTATGCAGTTCTTTGGGCTGTGTATCCATTTTTCGTATCTAGTATAGACCGCTCCGAGGTGAGGAGGCCTCCCGGCCGGATCAACCCCCACCCACCCGTCAGATACTCGGACTAAGACCCATAGATGAGACAATGGATCGTTTGGATGACTCAGGGCTAATTTAGCATCGTACCCAGCCTCTATAAGCACTCTTTGCGTTATAGCAGACATATCGGCACAATCAAACTCATAGATCTCGTAATCCCGCGTAAACTGATAACTCATCAATAAGTCGTTTATGGCGTCGATGTCCTCGGCGTTTTGAGAGTACACTATATCTAGCCTCTCGCCGTACGGACTAGCGCCAAAATATTCAAATGCAAAATTGAAGTCTTCGGAGTCCATCGTGAGGTTTTCCCCATGTGCCATTCCTACACAAATCATACATACAAGGAGGTACTTAACTCTCATCATTCCACCCACACAGGAGTTATGCTCATCGACACGCTGACGGCCGGAGGCGTCTTGGTAAAGTATCCATTCCAGACGACATAAAACTTTATGGTCTCGGTAGTCCCATCTCGCTTTAGGCGCTCCGTTGCGTCCGCTAAAGATATTCCCTCGCCTAGAAGGGAGTCACCCCCTCCGATATAGCAGCAGTGCGTAGAGCCGTTAATCTCCGCCCAAACCCTACCAAGCGCGTTTACGCTCTGATTTGAACCGATAGGAAACTCCATGCAAGGCGGGAGGGCGTAGCTGAAGCTTAACATCATTCTACAGGTATCAAAATATCCCGATCCTGTATCGAATGACATGGTGAATGTAGCCGGAGAGCAAGCCGTATCTGAATCTCCAAAAGTCATATCTTGCGAGTCAGTATATGGGTCCTGGCTCACATAAGGCAATTCACCCCCAACGGTGGCGAGGCTCCCTGCTGCCTGAAACGCATCATATAAATCGTCTGGAGTTAGTCCCACGTCAACCTCCACAAACGGATTATCGCTCGAATAATGGACCCGTTTAACTTCATAAACTTGTTTTGTTCCATTCAAGTCAATAATGCCGATGCTGTCGGTAGGCCAGGGGATGATTGTGGTGGGATCGAGTTTTAGCCGAAATCCTAGATCTGCATTTCGGGCCTCGTATTGATCGTCTATGTAATCTTGCATATTCCCAACTACTTCAGCAGTATCCTGTATGCCCCCAGCCACACCATTTGGTATTTCAAGAAGTTCTTCTATCCAAACCCCATTATAATTAAGGTCATATTGAGCTGTGATTTGTCTAGATTTTTTATCACCCATACCTAGACCGATCAATGCAGATACTTGTTTTAGTGAGGGGGAAAGGGGATCTACATTTATATCCTCTTCGTATAATGTTATTATGCCCTCGGATTCTCCCCTACCGGACGACTCCAGAAAATCTAGATACGTTAGGCCATCTCGATCATACCAAATATGAGTATTTAGGCCCAATTTGGTCGCAAAATTGATGATAGTTTTCCAGGCGGGATCATGATTGGTAGTTAGATGAAATCCGATGGCATCGTCGGGGTTGTCAAGGTCTCTCACCCGGACCCCTACATCAAACGCCATGTCCGCTGCTAGGCCACAATTTTGGGCTAAAGTGCCTTTGCATATACCCGTCCCCAATATGTTTCCGTAGCATGTCGCCCAGATATCCTCATCGAATCGGGTTATTACCGGGCCTACACCGAATTTGGGCCAGTCGGCGAGTGAATCATATTCATCAGCTTTGTATCTCCAGATCCAGATATCTTTTGTGCCTATCCGGCTATTTTTACCGGCCCCCTTTATTACGGTGATATTTGGGTTTCCATAGGGGTATCCTGTACCCGTTTTGTTTTTATAGAACTCGTGTGACGTTTCAGGTATGTAAGATTGCGCCCACCAAATCAAAGGTAGCGCGTCGCCGTCGCTTGCCGGAGGCTCTGACCTCAACATATGTTCAATAGCATGAGTCTTTTGCCAGTTCTGGACGGGGAAATATCTATGATTTAATGAGGTCTCTATAGATTCGCATTCAATTGACTTTGTGCCCACTCGATTCGTGGGGATCGACATATTTGTGACGTATCCCCGAAATGGAATATATCCCCCATCCGATTCAATTGTAATTATATCAAACATGCGAATAGGCACATTTTTTGGTACTGTCAAATTACACTTGTGAGGTTTCAAGGGATCCCTAAATAATGTAATCGCGTAACTGGATACCTCAAAATCGTTAGTATCTCCGTTTGCGTTTTTGCGCGTAAACTGCATAATCACCGCCCCAAATACGTCCTAGCGACTTCATTTCTCAGTTTTTCGTCCCTCTGAGTTAAGATAGCCTGTAACTCCGCCTCATCTATGACGGTCCCTCCGTAGACGTTTATGGTGGAATGAATCACCGGCCCAGATCCACCTACCGCCCCTTGAATCGTCCTCATGAGGTCGTCTATAGGGGCGATCACCTCCGGGCTGGGAGCATCGCCCACGACTGCGGTTAGGGGATGAGCTACAATACCGCCCCCGGCCAGGTGAGGCAACCAGTCGGGAGTCCCCCATCCAGGATCACTTTGACAGCTAGGACAGATGCTATTAAGCCATCCAGAGGAGGAGGAGGAGGCCCCCCCGGTGTCCCCGTATTGTTGAACATAAACCGGCTTTATGACGGGACTAGACGCAGCCGCCTCAATTGCTTGGATCGCCGAATATGCAGCGGCGTCGTCAATCTCGATAGGCATATACTGAGTTTCGGATGCCGATTCTTTCAGCTCTTCAAGAGCTGCATCCGCCTCTGCTGTCTCGGCTTTGTAGACCATCGAAAGCTGTATAGGCTCAGGATGGATCGCCCCCCGGGCCGTCTCAGCCTCTAAGAATTTCTGATAATCATCGGTAGGTCCGATAAACGACTGATTGAATAGCCTGTTAGCGTTCTCCTCTTGCCAGATCCCAAACTCCGACATGGCCTCCTGGCATTCAGTGCACGCCGCCTCTGCGGTGGTCATCGCTCCATTCAGGAGGTTCCCCGTATCTACTGCGGCCTCTCCCACCCCCACCAGTTCTCCACCGAGGAGTTTTAAGAGAGCGATATAATCTTCTGCGGAGGCGTTAGCTAAATCGAAATTCTCTAAAGTTTTCTCAAGCTCACCATTAAACAGGCCTTCGGTATCTATAGCAACGTTTATAGCATCTTCCAGATAATAATATGCCTCTGCTTGCTCATCCAAGCCGCCAGTAAGGGGGATAACGCCCTCGTTAAGGCATTGCTCGAGAGACGAGGTGAGAGGATTAACTAATTTCGACTGTACGAATAACGCTTGATTGTAGGCCCCTAGCTGAGATAACTCTCCCGATATATCCGGTCTATCCCAGATATCAAACTCTACTTCCACTTTTGCGATGTAAGGCTCACCGGCGTCGATGTGTTTTTGAATTTCTTCATTTATTCCGGTACAGTCTATATTATTTGCGATATTATACGCTCGCTGATCCAGGAGGCCAGCGAACCGAGACCACCAATCGAGAGCAGCCTGCCCTCCTGCGACCTCGAAAGCTTCGGTATCGGCGAACTTGAGATCTGCCAATTGTTCAGCGATATCGGAAGCTTCGGATGCTGTTATGATTCCGTCCTCGAAAGCCTGCCACCCGTCTTCCGCCACCTTTTTGAGGAGATCGGCCATTGTGTCGCCGAGACCTCCAACGGCGAACCCGACCTCCAGCGCATCATCGAACGCGGCCTCGAATTCGTCTTGTGCGATTTCTCGCAGTCGTTCTGCCTCCGCCGCAGCAGCTTCTTTCATCCGCTCTTCGGCCGCAAGTTCGGGTTCCCCGATCCAATCATACTGCACCGATAACGGGACGTCTAATACTATTCCGGTATCGGCGGCGTATTTTTGCATCGCATCTTGGACGGCCCACAGCTCATTCTGGATATTATTTGCGGGGCCGCCTAACGCATCCGCAAGATCTTGCTGCGTGTATCGATATTCGTGCTCACCTATTAAAACATTATAATAGTTTTTCGCGAGACTCCCGCGGCCAGTTGCGGTTTGTCGTATCCCTGCGCTAAGACCATCTCCAATATCCATTCCGATCGTATACGAGGCATCTTTCCAGTCCGCTCCGATCTGCGATATAGCATCCCCGTTAGCGTCTCTTATGCTTGCCCCGTAAACGTCTCCCGCGTATGCGGAATAATCAGTTTTTCCAAAATATTTTATAGACTCTTCGTCAAATCCTTCGGCGAACTGTATTCCAGATTTTTTACCGGATTCTTTCGCGGCTTTTTTCGCGTCATCATTGCCTAGCTCTTCCGCCGTTTTCTCGCCGAGATCGCCAGTAGTCTCCCCGACGCCCTCAGAGTAACCCTCGCCCGACTCTTCACCGGCTTTGGCGGCGGCGTCCCTGACTTTCGCTTCATCGTAATTCGTTAGGTAGGCGTCGAGCCACCCACCCTCTTCTGCCTTGGAGTCCACCCACCCCCGGACATCTTCAGTTGCCCGCTCAATAGTGCCCCCTATCCCTCCGGAGTCTTGCCATTCTATGAATTTTTCTAGTGTGCCGTATATTCCATCCAGTACCGCTTGGAAAGTCTCACTGTTGTTGATCGCGTCGCCAAAATTGACGGCGATGACGCCCACCTGTGCCGAAATGGCGCCAATTTTTGCCGCCGAGGTTTCGGCCTTATTATCGAAGTTGCCGATAAAATCGGATGTGTCCTCGAAGGCGTCGGCCACCCCTTCCATATTGGCCCGGATATCTTCGGTGTGGCCGACCATCTTCAGGAGGGGCTGGGCTGCTTCGGTGCCGAGCTTCAGATCTGCGATAGCCTGAGCCCTCTCGGCTGGATCTGCGATAGCCTCCAGGGCTTCGGCGATCTCCAGTATTGCCTCGTCGATGTCCTCCGTCGCCAGCCGCCCGAACTCGTCGGCGGTCATCCCGATGAGTTCCCCGGCCCTACCCCAGGATGCCGGGTCGGTGAGCTTGGTCATCAGGGACGAGGTAAGGGTTCCGGCGCGCTCGGCTTGCATTCCCAGGTCGATGAGCGATCCCGCCAGACCGAGGGCATCGGTCGCCGTCATGCCGTACATCGCCCCGAGGCCGCTCATCTTCTGAGCGGCGGGCATGACCTGAGCTTCGGTGGCCGCAAGATTGTTTCCGACGTAATCGACTGCGGCGGCGAGGTTCATCGACTGGTCTGCCGAGATCCCGAAGACGTTCTCCATCTTCGCCAGGTTGGAAGCCACTTCTCCGGCACCCATACCGCCGAAAGACGTCGTTGCTTTGGCGATAGCGTCGGTAAAATCGAGAACGTTTTGAGTCCCGTCCACCCCAAGAGCTCCGGCGTTGGTGGCGATGTCGGCCAGATCTTCTTTGACCGGCATCCCCGGGACGGTGGACATGGTGAGAAGAGCGTCGCCGAGCTGCTGGACGTCGGTGGATGCCCCGGCCGTCTTCTGCACATCGGCCATGGTGGACTCCCAGCCGATGGCGGCCTGAGTCGATTTTATTAGCGCCACTCCCACAGCGCCGATAGATGCCGCAGCGATGCCAGCCGGAGAAGCGATGGCCCCGAGGCTAGAAGATATGCCGCCTATCGGGCCGCTTGTGCTGGAAAGAGTCCGCCCAAATTGATTCCATTTCCCCTCCGCCTGCCCCATGCCTCGGGAAAATTGGCTATCGTCTAGCTCCAGCTTGCCGACTATGCGGCCTACCTCGGTATCTCCAGCCATCGAATTTGTCACCTGTTGGGATTAGGTCCCTTCGCACTCGATTTCTTGTCTCAGCTCGTCTATGCCCGGCGCTTGGATGCCGAACTTGAGCCCCCGTTCCATCGCGTTCAACAGCTCGCGTTTTTTGGCGAGCTTATCCTCCTTGACCTCCACCGGAGTCGGCGGATGGGCCCACTCATCAAACGTCATCGGACTGTGATCGCTGGAGAACATCGCCCCCAGTTGATCGATCGTCAGCCGAGCGGTCCACCACAGATTAGCCCGCTCGCGCTCGAGTCCTTGGTTACGATGTTGCACCAAAAGGTCCAGCTCTCGAAAGGTGAGACACCAGAACTCCCACGGTTTCAGGCCTAACTCTCTGATGCCGGTTCTTTCGAGGGCTTCCCAGAACTCTTCGACTGACTGGGGCTCTTTTCTTTCGCTGGCGGTCTCGCCATCGTCTGCCCGATCGGGTAGAGTTCTCGAAAATATTCGATCACTTCTTCGACCAGATCGACGAGATTCTTTCCAGAGGCGAGCCAGGCCTGGACCACCTCGTCAGGAGTGTACCGAGTCATGCCCTCTTTTATCGGGGGCTTCAGGGCCTCCTCGAAGACGACCGACATTGCCCCATCGCTGATGTGCTTGGTGCCGTCTCGGGTGATGAGGAGCATACTGCTGACGATGTAGCCCGCCCCGGGGGTGCTCTGTGGCGGAAACTCCTTCATTCGAACGAGAACGTCTTTGCCCTTGATCTGGATCTCTCGGTTCGCTTTCAGGCTGAACTCTACCTCTACCTTCCCAATACCTTCAACTTCTATAACTTTCGTCATACCTTAACATCTCCTTACACACTTCAAAACTTCATGCTGTATACGTGTCTACTGCAAGTTGCCCGTCGCCTCTGATCGTGATGCTCTGTTTCATGGCGTCCTCGCCGCCGGAGACGTCCTGAGATTCCAGGATGCACTGCCCGACGTATACCCGCTTGTTCGTGGAATTGTACGGATACCACCACACAAACAGATCTTTGTCGGCCAGGTAGGCGAAATAATCCTGAGTCGGTGCGTCTTCGGTGCAGATCCACCACAGATCAGTCGTGATCGACCACGACGCCCGGCCCGCTATGAACTCGTCCCACGTAGAGGCCATGTCGGACGTGTCGATCAGCTTGTTATTGACGCTGATTTTTGAGGAAGTACACGCCAAGACTTGGACCGGGGCGAATCGCTTTCCGGCGACCGTGACCTCTTCCTCGGCACCGTTCGCTTCGGTGAACGTTATTTTTCCGAGAAGGTAGTCAACCGTATAATTGGCGCTGGATTCGAGAACGGTATCAACGTCGACCGTGAGCGTTTCGCCTCGATCCCAGTTCCGATATCCCCAGGCGGCCTGGTAGACGGTGTGGTCTCCAGAATCCACTAGGACTATATCTTCCATCGCCGTTGAAACGGCGTCGGGATCGCTCATATAGAGCGCAAAAAGCTGAGGTGAGACAGCCGAAGTCATGACGGCTCACCACCTCAGCTCTCTCGAGCGATCGCGCCAGATCCCCGGAGGGTGAAATCAACTTCCATCGCACCTTCGCTGCCGGAGACGTTCCAGCTCTCGATGAGTGCCGTGCCAGTGTACCAGTCGTCGCCTGTCGAATTCAGCAGGAAATGGACCGATACGGCGGTCGGAGTCCCGAGGATGGCCGTCTCGATGGCGGCCTGCGCGGTGCTGGCGTTGATGAAATTGGCCTTTCCGCTCATGGTCCAGTTCCCGCGACCGGCGATGAGTTCTTCCCAGCCGGGAACGTCAAAATTCGATACGTCGATCAGCTTATTGCTAATGCTGATCTTCGCGTCTTTACACTCTGCAATCTCGTTGCTGTTGTATTTTATCGAAGCGAAAACGCCCCGAATAGCCGAAGTTGTCACCTGTCATCACCTCAGATTTTTTTCATCACATCAAAGTCACAGTACCATTTCACGATCCCCGTCTCGGAATCCAAATCGAGTTGAGCCGGGGGGTGCAGAGCCTTGCACCACAGATACCAGGTATTGCTTTTCGTCGAGTTTGAGATCGTGAGCGTTGACCTTATAGCTTGGATCAAGGTCTCCGCTGTCTGCTGATTGCTGTTTCTCACCTGGACTTGGAATCTTGGGTATTCGTAGCCCTGGGGGTCGTCGGGCCGCCCGCCGTAGACCTTCAGCATCACGCAATTAACCGGCGTCGATGGGAGGTAGCCATAAAACAAAGTTGCAGCGGTACAGTGGCCCGCCGTAACCAGTGCCGCCCCGATGTCGGTTATCACGCTCAAGGACATTTCCTCCGCTCAAGTTCCTCCAGATCGTCGACCGAGAGCCGGGTTTCGCGGCTACGATGCCAGACGAGGAAAGCGAATACGCACGTTGTCAGGAGGATATTGATTATCATCAAGGTACTCTCCACCGCAAAGATAACGTCGTTTCTCAAGTCCAACACCTCGCAACATACGCAATAGTCCATATGGCGTTTAGCCCCAGGAACCCAACCAGAACCGCATATTTCCGGTTGTTTCCGTCTAGTAGCCATCTGACCCAACACCACGAAATTTTTAGGATAAATAGGTACTCGTCTTGCTCCGTGTTGTGCTGCTTCAGTTCGTCGATCCGGTCCAGGATGAGGGGCTGGATTTTTGCGAGACCCCAGACCATCCGTTTCATCTCGTCGTCGGAGAGACCCTCCGGGCCACCCTCCGTCGCGGCTTCGAGGATCTGGCGGGCCGCTTCGGTCACGCCGCACCCCCGGCAGACTCAAATATCTTGTCTCCAGATTCGCCCTTGCGGGCCCTGCGAGATCCCCCTGTAATCATGGTCTCGCATCCCGCCTATGCTGACACCGCCCCAGCTGTAGCTCGCCCGGCGAAATAGTATCCGTAGCTCATCAGCGTGAGGTCGGTGAACGTCTTCGTGATCGAGTCGGGAACGGTCACTCCTCCAAATGGAAGGATCGCGAACCCGACGAGCGCCCCGGTGGATATCAGAGTGAGGATCAGCCGGGTACTGATCGCCATGTCTTCACCCCCTCCCGAGCTTGATTGCCCCACCGGAAGCTTCTACATTCTTCATCTTCTCGTCCTGGAGGTCTACCTCCGCCTGGCCGAATTTGGCGATCGCGTCGGCCCGGTTATACTTCTGGCCATCGAATCCGACGTATCGGACATCGCCGTTTCTCATCTTCGTGTAGCCTGCGAGGAGCCCGGCCTCGAGCCCCGTGAATGGGATACATCCCAGTGTCCCGTTCTCGTCTTCGGTTATCTCCAGGTCACAACCGC
>Ga0265592_1001386_pt1 | contig 10582 bp, 10 predicted proteins | sample saktaG_7_FD_190141 | JGI IMG/M metagenome (GOLD analysis project Ga0265592, IMG submission 190141) | Saline water microbial communities from Sakinaw Lake, British Columbia, Canada - sak_2010_1_5_120m | ecosystem: Environmental > Aquatic > Non-marine Saline and Alkaline > Saline ... | reverse complement strand
TCCGCGTCAATTTACACTATCAGGAAGGAAAAATCGCTTTATCCGCTCGTTTAATTCCGAGTAAAATTCCTAGCCCGCAAGAAATCGGTTTAAGCGAAAATGTTTACAATTTAACGCATTTGCGCGACGGCCTGATTATAGTTACGGGCCCTTCTGGCTCTGGCAAATCCACAACTTTGGCCGTGATGCTGGATATTATTAATAAAGAAAGGCGGGCTCATATTATTACGATTGAAGACCCGATAGAATATATGTTTGAAGAAAAACAAAGCATTATTGAGCAGAGAGAATTAGGGAGTGATACAATGACATTCGCCTCGGCTTTAAAATATGCCTTGCGGCAGGACCCGAACGTGATTATGGTGGGCGAGATGCGGGATTTAGAAACCATTTCCGCGGTTTTAACCGCGGCGGAAACCGGGCATTTGGTTTTATCAACCTTGCATACGGCTACGGCTCCGGAAGTCATTGCCCGCATCGTTGACGTTTTTCCTTCCCATCAGCAGCAGCAGATTTTGAACCAATTATCTTCAACTTTGCGGGCGGTTGTCGCCCAGCATTTGCTTCCGGGGATAAAAGGCGACCGGGTGGCCGCTCGGGAAATTATGATAAACAACAGCGCTATTGCTAACCTTATAAGGCGCAACCAGGTGGGCCAGATTTATACAGTTATCCAGACCAGCCAAAAGGAAGGCATGATTACTATGAATAAAGCAGTTGATAAATTACTCCAGGCCGGTTTAATCAGTGGAAAAGTGGCCCAGACCAGGAAAAGGGATTTAGAAACCCAGGCGGCATATTTTTAATAAAAACATATGACTGAAGAGAAATGGAACAACATAGTTGGGCAAATTAAGGATAATTTTGAGGTGGAAGACGAAGGCGGCGAGCATCTTGATGAACATGGCGGGATAGATATGGAATATATTGTTTTTGCCGGACCTTTAGGGAAAATGAAATTGGAGTTTATCACTAAGCCAGTAGTATTAGATAAAAAAACCACTTATTCTCGCCGCATTGGCTCAGCCACAAAAGTGGATTATATTTACAGTAAAAGCGAAAAGACCAGCCGTTTAGTCGCTTATAAATGGGATGAGGGCCGGGATGACTGGACGGAGATTGACGGCAGTATGTTTGGTAATGACTAACGGGTATTAGACAACAGTTTATTGCTAATACCCAATAACCCACAATCTAATTATGAGAGCCGTAATTCAAAGAGTAAAAGAAGCTGAGGTTAAAGTTGATGGTAAAACTATAGGCAAAATTAGTAAGGGTTTACTGGTTCTATTGGCCATTCATCAGGATGATACGGAGGATAAAATCGAAAAAACGGCTACTAAAATTATCAATTTAAGAATTTTCGGGGATAAGGATGAAAAGATGAATTTATCAGTAAAAGACGTGGGCGGGGAGATTTTAGTTGTTTCCCAGTTTACTTTGTATGGGGATACAAGCAGGGGCAACCGGCCAAGTTTTATAGAATCAGCCAGGCCGGAAAAAGCTATACCGTATTATAAAAAATTTGTTGAGAAAATAAAGGACAGCGGCCCAAAGACGGCCACCGGCGAATTCGGAGCCATGATGGACGTTAACCTGGTAAATGACGGGCCAGTGACGATCATTATTGACGCGTAATCTGCTACATAAAACAAGTAATAGTAATTTCTAATTTCAAATTTTGAATCAATTTTTAATGACTTAATTTTAAAATTAAGAATTAGAAATTTAATAATTCAATCGAAATTCAAAATTAAAAATTAAGCATTAAAATTATGGAAACACTTTACATTATTTTAGGGGTTATATTATTTATAATCCTAATCAGCTTAAAGCAGATTAACCAGTATGAGCGCGGGGTTAGATTTACCATGGGTCGCTATTCGGGCGTAATGCAACCGGGTTGGAGAATTGTTATTCCTATTTTCCAGACTTATAAAAAGGTTGATATGCGGGTTAAGGCCGTTGATGTACCGGACCAAAAGGCCATTACCAGAGATAATGTTTCGGTATTGGTAAATGCGGTCATCTATTATAAAGTTTCTTTTGCAGAGAAAGCTATAATTGAAGTGGAGGATTTTCGTTACGCTATTTCCCAGTTTGCCCAAACTACGATGCGTAACATCGTGGGGGAGGCCACTTTAGATGAATTACTGGCTAAGCGGGAAAGAATAGCGGAAAGAATCAGGGAGATAGTTGATAAGGAAACTGATGTCTGGGGGTTAAAAGTTAATAACGTTGAATTAAAAGATGTCAGTTTGCCTGAGGAAATGGAGCGGGTAATTGCTAAACAGGCTGAGGCGGAAAGGGAAAAGAGAGCGGTTATTATAAAAGCCGAAGGCGAGGTGGCAGCGGCGGAAAATATGTCTAAAGCCGCCCGGATGTTGGGTAGCGCTGATGGCGCTCTGCATTTAAGGACCCTGCAGTCCCTTAATGATATATCATCTGATAAGTCAAATACGGTAGTTTTCGCTGTCCCGTTAGAAGTATTGCGCGCTTTTGAAGGGTTAAAAAATAATAAGAAAGAATAAAAATATGTCAAAAAAATTAAAAATCCTTGTTGTTTTACTGGTTATTATTCTTGTTTTGTTCTTATATCTGGTCTTGACTTCAAGGCCGCTTGACGGAGGCGCAGGGGTAAAAGTAGATAACCAAGCACTTGTTAGCGACTATAAAGATAGTGCGAAAAAAATTTTGGCCGATTATTGGCAACTGGCGGGGAGTAAAGATACTACGGTTGAGGAAGTTGAGTATTTAAGAAACCAGCTGCTGGGGTTAAAAGGAATCCCAAAAGATTTCCAAGAGCTGCATATTAATTTAGTAACGGCTTTGGACAAACTGAATAATTATTTGGAAAATGGAGATGAGAAGGAAAAGGAAGAAAGCGGGCAGATGGTTAGCCAGGCCACGGCTGATTATGATTGGTTAAGCAATAGGTCTGACAATAATTAAAAATTATGAAGTACAGCCGTCTTTTAGTGTTAATAGCTCCGGTTTTAATTTTAGTTTTCTCGGAACTGATTATTTTTTCTCCCCATTTATTTTTTACTGTTTTGCTACTTGCCAACCTGACGGTTTTAGCGGCCATTTTGGTTTTTCTAAAGGCAAGCAAAACCAAAAAAACTCTGGATACTTATCTCGGGACGGCAATTCTTCCCCTTGGATTTTTCTCCAGTATTTTCGTTTATTCATCTTTGGCCGTGAATAGATTTTTTATCCAGTTTTTATTTTTTGCCGGCGCCGGTTTTATTTATTTCTATCTGCGTTACCTCTACTATTATTTAGTCCGTCCGGAATTTTGCTCGGGAGATACCCTAAAAAACATTTCTTCTTTAGGAAATTTTTTTATAATATTTTTTTCCGCTTCTGCGATTTACGGCCTGCAATCTTTTCTAAACCTGCCGGTTTGGCTGTTGATGATTTTTATGCTTATCGTAATTTTTCTGGCAGCTTATCAGATTATGTGGGCGAACAAGATTGAAATGAAACTGGCTTTTGCCCATATTCTCGTAAGCGGCGTAGTTTTACTTGAAATAGGCTGGTCAATCTCTTTTCTGCCCTTGAACCACAATATAGCCGGATTGATTCTGACTATCTGTTACTGGGCGCTGACTGGTTTGTCTCTTTCTTATTTGAATGATAATTTAAATAGAAAAATTATAAAACAATATCTTATTTTTGGTTTTCTTGGTATTTTAATAGTGTTATTGTCTGCCCGCTGGATGTAGTAATGGCCAGCTAAAAAATAAAAGGAAAAATGAATTTTAAATTTTATGAAGGGAAAAATAAAAAAAATATTAGAGAAAAATAAAACCGCGGTGACTTTAGTTTTAGTTGTAATTTTGGGGTTGCTGGCCGGTGTGGTAGGAGCATTAGTTGCTCGGGTATATATATTTGACGACGTTTACAATATGCCCTTTTTTGGCAATATCAATTTTTCCGATAATGGTTATAAGGGAGCAAATTTAGTTATCCAGGGGGCGAAAAAAGTAGTGGTGGAGCAGAATGTAAAGGTCGCCGAGATTATGGATTCCGTAAGCGGCAATCTGGTTGGTATTTTCAAAAAAATTAAAATAGCCGATTCCGGATTGAAATTCAATTTGGAAAATTATTATAAACTGAACCAGGCGGCAGGCTTTGGTTTAATTATTACCAGCGATGGCTGGATTATAACCGACGCTTTGCCAAAAAATTTAAATTATGAGAGTACCCTGGGGAATTATGTGGTTATTAACAAGGAAAAGCAAATATATAAAATTGACAAGATAATAAACGATGTTTTAACCCCCTTTTCCTTTGTCCGGGTAGAGGGAGTAAGGGATTTTCCCGTCCGGTCTTTTGCCGAAGAGGGGACAGCCAATGGGCAAATGGTGATAGCCACCACCTGGTCAGGGGATAGCTATCTGACTTCAGTCATTGGGCACAAAGAAGAAGGTTTGTTAAAATCCAGCGATAATTTTTCCGATGAACTTATTTTAGCCGATAGTTTTGATAAAGGTTTAAAGGAGGCCGTGGTGGTTAATTTAACCGGCAACGTTGTTGGTTTAATTGACAGTCAGGGAAAGGTAGAGCCAATAAATCATTTTCAGTCAGCTATCCAAAGCTTATTAAAGAATAAAAATATAAAACGTCCGAGTTTAGGGGTTAACTATTTAGATCTATCTCTTTTGACTAAAGAAAATAATAAATACAAAAAAGGCGCTCTCATTTATCGGGGCGCGAGCGGGGTGAGTATTATAAAAAATAGCCCGGCGGATTTAGCTGGTTTAAAAGAAGGCGATATTATAGTCCAAGTAGATAATACGGAAATTAATGAAAATAATAATTTAACGGATGTGATTCAAAATTATCTAGGCGGTGACAAAATAAATATTACCTATTTGCGGGGCGGAGAGAGAGAAGAAGTAGAGATAGAGTTAGGGGAGACAGTAAAATAGGAAGTAAACGCATAATGCCTAGCGCATAACAAAAAGCAAAAAAACAAGAAAGCAATCTCAAGGAAAATGATTCGTTGTCCTTGTTATTTCAGACAAATGCGGGAAAGGACGATTTAAAGTTCCGGGGGTCTTTTTAGATAATTCCGGAACTTTTTTCGTTTTAATTTTTCGGAAGTTATGGTATAATATTAACAACTTTAAACCATATTAGGTTTTTTTATGCTATAGAACGTTTTTTCTGATATTCGTAAACCTGCCCCGTTAAATATAAAGTGATTTGAATTAAATTATTCTAATTTATAAGGATAATATTTCTTTAGTTGGGGGGATAATAACTTATTTAACGGGGTGAATAATAGATTTGTCAGCCAGAGGCTGATCCGCCTTTGGCGGATAATTCGTAGACCATGAGAATAAAATCAATTAGACAAGTAAAAAAACTGGCAGGCAAGAGAGTGCTGTTGCGAGCCGATTTTAATGTTCCTCTGGAGGGAGACAAGGTTAGGGACGATTATAAAATAGCGGCGGGTTTACCCACTATCCGTTTTCTTTTGCGCTACCGGGCGAAAATTATTATTGCCAGCCATCTGGGCCGGCCGGAAGGAAAAAAAGTTAAAAAATACACTCTTCTCCCGGTAGCTAAACATTTAAGCAAACTTTTAGGGGTAAAGGTGGAATTTGTAGACAGCTGCCTTGGTTTTAAAGTTGGTACGGCGGTAGGGAAAATGGAGGAGGGGAAAATTATAATGTTAGAGAATTTGCGTTTTGAGAAAGGTGAAGAAAAGAATGATAAAAAATTTGCCCGGCAGTTAGCTAGCTTGGCTGATATTTATGTCAATGACGCTTTTGCCAATAGCCACAGAAGGCATGCCTCTATGTCGGCTATTAAAAAATATTTACCGTCTTATGCCGGGCTGTCGCTATTTGAGGAAGTGGAGAATTTAAATAAAATCATTCAGCCAAAGCCGCCATTAGTAGCGGTAATTGGCGGGGTAAAAATTGGAACCAAAATTTCTTTTATTAAAAAAATAAGCCAGAGATCATTTAAGGTTTTGCTTGGCGGAGCTTTGGCTAATAATTTTTTCGCAGCCCGGAGAATGGAAATTGGCAAATCTCTGGTTGATAAAGAAAGCGTTGCTTTGGCGAGGAAGTTAAGGGCAAAAAATATTCTTTTGCCCGTTGACGTTGTTGTGAGTGACAAGAAAGACGGCAGCGGCGAGGCCGAAGTAAGGAACACTTTTAAGGTAAAAAAGAACGAGATAATTTTAGATATTGGCCCCAAGACTATGAGGCTGTATTGCCGGATTATAAAAAAAGCCCAGACAATTATTTGGAACGGGCCGATGGGAATGTCCGAGGCAAGGCATTTTAAATATGGCACCCTGTCAATCGCGCGGGCGATTGCCGCCCGTTCCCGCGGCCGGGCGTTTGGCGTAGCCGGCGGCGGGGAAACGATTGCGGCTTTAAAGATGACAAAAATGGAAGATTATATGGACTGGATTTCAACTGGCGGCGGGGCGACTCTGGCTTTTTTAAGCGGAGAGCCGATGCCCGGTCTTGAAAAGATTGTTAAATAAATTATATTAATTATTAACTATGAATCTATGGAAACAATTATAATTTTTATTTTTCCAACTATCCGTTATCTTGGCTTGTTAATAGAAGTCATTGGCATTTTAGTGGTGGTTATTTCCGTTTTTATTGCTTTAGGCCAATTAATCAAAAGTCGGGATATAGATAATATCCGCGCTAAATTGGCCCGTAACGTAATTTTCGGTTTAGAGTTCGTTATTGCCGCGGATATCTTACTAGTAGCGGTAACGAACAATTTTAGTGAAATCCTTCAACTAGGTGGTATAGTTTTAATTAGAATTTTGTTAGGTTACGCCATGCATAAGGAAATTTTAAAAATAAAAAAATAAAGAAAGTAAGATAGCAACAAGTCATTATAAATAATAGTTTTGTTACGTAGCAGGCTACGTAACAAATAAAATAGAAAATATGGAGAACAAAAAGATATTAAAAGTTTTTGTGGCGGTTTTTTTAACCGTCGGTACAATTTATCTAGCTATCTTAAGTTGGAACGCGATAAAAGCTCACGATTATATAGGAGTTAGTGAAGAACAGCGTCATTCAATTACGGTTATTGGCGAGGGTGAAGTAATCGGCGTACCGGATATAGCCAAAATCCAGCTCGGATATAGCGTAGAAAAAAAGACAGTAGCCGCGGCCCAGACTGACAATACGGATAAGATGAACGCGGTTATAAAAAAAATGAAAGACGATTTTAAGGTTGATGAAAAAGATATAAAGACGATAAATTACAGCATTTATGCGCAGTATGACTGGAACAAGGGTACGCAAATTTTCCGGGGATATGAAGTGAGCCAAAGCCTTGAAGTAAAGTTAAGGGAAATGGAGAAGGTAAGCCAAATTTTAGACACTGCCGGCGAGTTAGGATTAAATCAGATTGGCAGCTTAACTTTTGAAATTGACGATGAAGAGGCCCTAAAACAGGAAGCCAGGATTAAAGCCATAGAAGCGGCCAAAACCAAAGCCGAAGATTTAGCTAAAGTAGCCGGAGTTAAATTGGGCCGGATTATTAGTTTTTCCGAATCCAGCAGCCAGGTTGCGCCAGTCGCTTATCGTTCTAGTTATAAACTAGCCGAAGACGCAGGCATGGGTGGAGCCGCTCCGGAAATTGAAGCTGGCAGCAGCGAGATAAAAATAATAGCGACGGTTGAGTACGAGATATTGTAGTAATTTTCAATTTACAATTATCAATTATCAATAAATTTTCAATTGAAAATTGCAAATTGGTAATTGGAAATTAAATAATATGCCTAAAATAAAAAAAATAATGGCGCGGGAAATTTTAGATTCCCGCGGCAATCCGACAATTGAAACGAAAGTGGAGCTGGATAATGGCTTGTCGGCTAAAGCGAGTGTGCCGTCCGGGGCTTCTACCGGAGAGCACGAAGCTTATGAACTGCGGGACGGAGACAAAAAGAGATATGATGGTTTAGGGGTTTTAAAGGCAGTCGGGAATGTTAATAACAAGATTTTTAAAGTTTTGGTGGGCAAAGAGGTAATTAAGCAGGAGGAAATTGACAAGGAGATGATAAAATTAGACGGCACGGATAACAAAAGTAAACTGGGCGCTAATGCGATTTTATCTGTTTCTTTGGCTTGCGCGCGGGCAGGCGCCCTGGCCGGAGGCGGGGAGTTGTATGAGTATCTGGCTAAAATTTATGGATTCAAAAATCCCCCCAACCCCCCTTTTCGAAAGGGGGCAAATTTTCGAATGCCAACGCCGTTTTTCAATATTTTTAACGGCGGCAAACATGCGGACACTAATTTGGATTTTCAGGAATTTATGATCGCGCCTCTTAAATCCTCCCTACCCTCCTTTATTAAAGGGGGTAAGGGGGATTTTGCCGAAAAGGTAAGGATGGGAGCGGAAATTTTCCATGAGTTAGGCGGGGTCTTAAAAAGGGCCGGGTTTGATACTGACGTCGGCAGTGAAGGCGGCTACGCTCCGGATATAGTTTCTTCTGTGCAGGCGATTGAGTTAATCCTGGCGGCGGTTTTAGAAGCCGGCTATACGCCGGGGAAAGACATTGGTTTGGGCATTGACGTCGGTTCCTCTGAACTTTATAATAAAAGGGCGGAAAAATATATATTTAAGCTGGACCAGGCAAATTTTACTAGCAACACCTTAATTGGTTTATATTATGAATGGTTCAGGAAATATCCGATTATTTCTCTGGAAGACGGCTTGGCTGAAGATGACTGGGAAGGCTGGCGGGAGTTAACGAAAGAGCTGGGAGAGGAGATGCTAATAGTCGGGGATGATTTATTTGCTACTAATATTAATCGTTTGCGGCAAGGCCTAAAGGGAAGGGCGGCAAATACGATTCTAATAAAGCCAAACCAGGTCGGGACATTGTCTGAGACCATGGAATGCGTAAAGTTTGCTCAAAAGCATAATTATAGAGTAATGGTTTCGCACCGAAGCGGAGAAACCTGTGATGATTTTATCGCGGATCTGGCCGTAGCGGTTGGAGCCGATTATATTAAGGCCGGTTCCTTGTCTCGGGGAGAAAGAGTGGCAAAATATAATAGATTAATGGAAATAGAGGAAGATATAAAAGATAAAAAATAAAAAATAAAAGATATCGGAGATTGCTTAAGATTTTCACATTTTTTATACGTGTATTTTATATTTTATTTTTTATATTTTATTTTGTTAAACTGATTATTTATTAATATGATAAAAAAAGAAAAAAAACATAGTAATTTACCGATGATTTTAGTAATCCTTGACGGTTGGGGTATGGCCAAACCCAATAAGGGCAATGCGATAACTTTAGCCGAAACTCCCACGATGAACGGCATATTAAAGAAATATCCCTCTACCCAATTACATGCCCATGGCCGTTACGTAGGATTACCGTCTGAGCAGGACGGCAACAGTGAAGCCGGGCATATGAATATCGGCGCTGGCCGGGTTGTGGAGCAGGATGCGGTAAAAATTTCTAAAAGCATCAACGACGGAACTTTTTTTAAGAATACGGCCCTGTTGGAAGCCATAAAACAGACTAAAGAAAATAAATCCAAGATGCATCTCATGGGCATGCTGTCTAACGGCATGAGCGCCCATAGCGAACCAGACCATATTTTGGCTTTGCTTACCTTACTTCAAAAAAATAAAGTTAATGATATTTATTTCCATTTATTCACAGACGGTCGTGACTCTCCAAAATACGCCGCTTTAAAGTTAGTCGGAGACATGGAGCGCAATTTTAAAAATAAAGAGAAAATTGCCACAATCATAGGAAGATTTTACGCTATGGACCGGAAGAAAAAATGGGAAAGGACTAAAAAAACTTATGACGCTTTACTCCTGGGCAAGGGCAGGCAGGCGGAAAACGTCAGAGCGGCTATAAGCGAGAGTTATAATAAAGAGGAGAATGATGAGTTTATTGAGCCCTATATAATAAAGCCGGATGGACGGATAGAGGACGGGGACAGCGTCATATTTTTTAATTTGCGGTCTGACCGGGCCCGGCAACTAGCAAAGGTTTTTGTGCAGAAAGATTTTAATGAAGATAATCCCGGTTCTTTTAAGAGGAGCAAGGTTTTAAAAAATTTGTGCTTTGTAGCCATGACTGATTTCGGCCCGGATTTAGATTCTATCGCTACCGCTTTCCCCAGCGTTGATTTAAAACAAACCCTGCCCATGGTATTATCAGATATAAAGCAGCTTTATTTGGCGGAAACGGAAAAGTACGCCCATGTCACTTATTTTTTTAACGGCGGTTATTCCGGCCGGGTTAATGGCGAAGACCAGGCGGTAATTGCTTCTCCGGATGTTAGATCTTATGATGCCACGCCGGCTATGGAATCAAGGGAGCTTGCCAAAACCGCAATTTATGATCTTAAAAATAAAAAATATGATTTTACCGTCCTTAATCTTGCCGCGCCGGATATGATCGCCCATACCGGCAATCTAGAAGCGGGGATAAAATGCTGCCACGAAGTTGATAAATATCTGGGGCAGATTATAAAAGCTTATCTGGGAGTCGGCGGGACCGTTATCGTAACCGCCGACCATGGAAATATAGAAGAGATGATAAATTTAG
>Ga0265592_1001381_pt1 | contig 10600 bp, 3 predicted proteins | sample saktaG_7_FD_190141 | JGI IMG/M metagenome (GOLD analysis project Ga0265592, IMG submission 190141) | Saline water microbial communities from Sakinaw Lake, British Columbia, Canada - sak_2010_1_5_120m | ecosystem: Environmental > Aquatic > Non-marine Saline and Alkaline > Saline ... | reverse complement strand
AATATAGTCATATCTTTTACTGTCATTACAAATAGCCTCTTGTAAAATCTGTTGCATGGCATCCGGTGCTTCATCTTCTATTACCATCAGTATTTGAGCTATTCTATTTAAACAGCCCCAATGACCATCAACATGGATAATAATACGCCTATCAATTTCGGGAAGATTCCAATTAGGTTTTACCTTACGTAGAATATCATAGGAACGCAAAAGTAAATCTTGTTCCGCAATAGCACTCCACATGCTTTTAGTCAACGATCTCTGTAAAAATATCTCTGCAGTCCCATCATCCATTGTCTTTCTAAGATCTGGACTCTTGTTGATGTGATCTATAACACATTTCACATTCTCATTGAGAATTTGACCAAGCCTATATTTGCCAAAAAGCTTGATACCGGGCATGATTTTCTGCATTGCAGGGAATAAATTTAGTTTTTTTCTTCTTTCTACTTCTTTTTTTCTCATTGTATCTGCAATTCCTTGAAACTTTTTATTCATTCGTTTTTTAAACTCTTCGAAATTTTCCTGTTCTTGCTTTTTTGTAACTGTACTATCACACATAACTTTTCCCTCCCTTCGCCACGCTGTAGCTTCAGCGGAAGCGAGTTTGTCTCAACTCTTGAGACAAACCTTGATTTATGTAATTACACAGGTAATTACATTTGAAAAATTTTCAACGAACTGTTGATGACGAAACTGTTAACTGAAAACTGATAATTGTTAACTGACTACAATCGTGATAAAATTAAATTGATGAAAAAAATAAATAACAAAATTTTTAGAGAATACGACATCAGGGGAAAATATCCTGAAGAAGTTAATGCGGAAACTTTTTTTGTAGTCGGGCAAGCATTTGCACGATTATTGAAAAAACACTCTAAGAAAAATACAGAAAACGCACTATTAAAACATCCCAAAACTGTCGCGGTATCAAGAGATATGCGGAAAGAATCCACAGAATTGGCAAGAGCTTTCGTTAATGGCATTCTATCAGAAAATTTGAATGTTGACTACTTGGGGCTCACATCTTCCCCTCTCCTATTCTGGACAGTATCTCAACACAAATACTTGGGAGGAGCCATCATTACTGCTTCACATAATGTATCTGGAATCAACGGAATTAAGCTTTGTTTACCACATGTTGAGCCATTTGATACTCAGAATTTATTGCAATATACTGATGAAACTACGGTGCCTAAAACCCGCCTTCGTCACCTTACGGGTGACTACGGCGTGGCAAACCCGCTAAATTCAATATCAGATTATAGTATGGTGATAGCAAAACTTCAAAAAAAGTGTTACATGGCAGAGTATGTTGAGTTTGTAAAAAGCTTTTTCACGTCTAAACAAAATGTGCGAGTTGCCATTGACGCTGCGTGGGCAACTGCAAGCGAAGAAATTCCATATATTTTTAATCAGACTAATGTTGATTTTATCCCACTATGTTTCGGACCGACAGAAAATTTTTCAGATAAAGACATCAATCCCGCCAACAAAGGTGCTTTGGATGATCTAATAAGAACTGTCAAAAAATTTAAAACTGACATCGGAATAGGCTTTGATGGAGATGCTGATAGAATATTTTTTGTAGATGAAAACGGAAATATAGTTGATCCAGAAATTATTTCCATTTTAATCGCATCAACTTTTTTGGAAAACAATCGCGAAAAAAACAAAAAAATAGTTTTAGATTCACGCGCAGGATGGACATCTCAAGAGGCCATCACTAAATTAGATGGACAAATTTTCATTTCAAGATCTGGTCATCTAAATATCAAAAAAGAGATGTTGAAACAAAAAGCAATTTTCGGAGCAGAAACATCTGGACATTATTTCTTTAATATCGGCAAAAAAAAGCAATACATTCCATCTGACAACGCGATGATTGCTATGATCAAAATATTGAACATCATCAGCGCGTCAAAATTACCCTTTTCAAAGATCATAAAAAAATACAAGAGCTATCCTAAAAGTGGAGAGCTCAATTTCAAAGTTTCTAATCCTCAAAAAATAATCAAAAAATTTATTCAACATCTACCGAGCTGTAAATCAAGTTCTACATTTGATGGATTAAGTGTTGAATATGATGACTGGAGAATAAACGTCCGTCCATCCAACACGGAAGACGGGGTGCTGAGGGTAAATGTAGAAGCGCGCACCATCAGCACATTAAAAGAAAAGATAAAATTGGTGAGAACGATTGTACGAAGTTAAAAGTCCATAAAGTTTATAAAGTCAAAAGTACGACAAGTAACGACGACGAACGGACTTTCGACTTTATGGACTTTCAACTTTTGACTTATACCCCGTTCCTGCCGGTATCAATCTTCCAATAATAACATTTTCTTTAAGTCCACATAGATTGTCTTGTTTTCCAGAAACTGCTGCTGATGTAAGAACTCTTTGAGCCTCCTGGAATGAAGCTGCGGAAAGAAAACTGTCAGTTGAAAGAGATGCTCTTGTAATTCCTGTAAGTAATGCCTCACCCACAGCGAGGTTTTTCTTTTTCTCTTTCAATCTATTGTTCTCTTCAACAAATCTAGTTCTTGTCACTTCATCACCTTCCAAAAATGATGAATCTCCTGAATCAATAATTCTGATCCTAGAAAACATTTGTTTCACAATAATTTCAATATGTTTCTCTTGTAGGTTTTCTCCTTCAAGAGTATAGATCGTTAATATCTCTCTAAGAATATATCTTCTTACTGCTTCCGCTCCAGAAACTTTGAACAGCTCTTGTAGATCAATATTTCCATCAATTAACGGCTGACCCGGAGTGACGAGATCTCCTACTTTTACATTTGGTATTATATTCAAAGGAATTATAATCTCTTTTTCTTTTTCTGTCTTATCGTCAAAGATTATAATAGTATTATCTTTAATTTCTTTTACTTTCCCCTTAATATCTGAAATGCACGCACGTCCTTTTGGAGATCTGCATTCAAAAATTTCTTCAACACGAGGAAGACCATGAGTGATATCTCTACCTGCAATACCTCCAGCATGGAAAGTACGCATAGTCATCTGTGTTCCCGGTTCTCCGATTGATTGTGCGGTGACAATCCCTACAGCTTCTCCAATTTTTATCAACCCTCTTCTTCCTAAGTCTGCTCCATAACATTTTCTACATACTCCTCTTGAAAGCTGACATGATAGGACAGATCGGACTCTTAACGAATCTGGATTTGCTTTATCAATCGCTTCTTTCATATCTTCAGTAATAAGAATTCCTTTTTTCACAACAATTTCGCCAGTTTTTGGATCTTTGACATCTTCCAATAATATCCTTCCAACCGCTCTATGTCCAAGAGTGTATCCTAAATCTTCCGCATCTTCTTTATTTAATATAATTCCAGTTTTATCTTTACAATCTTCCGCCCTGATTACAACATCTTGAGCAACATCAATAAGACGTCTTGTTAAATATCCTGCTCGAGCAGTTTTCAATGCTGTATCAACTAAACCTTTTCGCATTCCGTGAGTTGAGATAAAGTATTCAAGAACATCCAAACCTTCTTTGTAATTACTTCTAATAGGCAACTCCAAAGTTTCCCCAGATGGGTTAATCACAGGACCTTTCATACCGCTCATCTGACATAACTGGCTAATGCTTCCCCTTGCCCCAGAATCAATCATCACAGAAACTGTATCTTCAGGATCAAGATTGTCTTTAACCTCTTTCGCAACTTCATCTCGAGCGGCAAGCCAAATTCTAACTATCAAATCTTTCTTTTCAGACTCTGATAAAAGTCCCATATCATATTGCTTTCTTATCGTATCAGTTTTTTTGTCGGCCTCATCAACAATTTCCGTTCTTTTTAATGGTTCTTTTAGATCATCCATCCCCCATGAAATCCCCGAAAGAGCAGCATATTTGAATCCTATATTTTTAACTTTGTCCAACATCGCAACAATTTCTGACTGATCACATAAATCAATGCTCTGTTCAATGAGTTTGGATAATTCTTTTTTCCCAACAACTTCTTCTACATAGCCTAACTTATCTGGCAATTGCTGATTGAAAATAATTCTACCAACAGTTGTGTCAATTATTTGTTTATTTATTCTACATTTTATTGGGCTTTGAAGATGAGTAAACCCATTTTCATAAGATAAAATTGCTTCTTTAGAAAAAGAAAATGCTTTGCCTTCGCCTGCTAAACCACTCTTCTTTTGAGTTAAGAAATAGCAACCCAAAACGATATCCTGTGTCGGACAAACAATCGGCTTTCCTGTCGCAGGCTTTAACAAGTTATTTACAGCACACATAATTTCCCTTGCTTCTCTTTGAGCAGCTTCGGTCAAAGGCAAATGAACAGCCATCTGGTCTCCATCAAAGTCTGCATTGAACGCTGAACAAACCAATGGATGGACTTGAATAGCTTGACCTTCAATTAATATCGGCTGGAACGCTTGGATACCTAAACGGTGAAGGGTTGGGGCTCTGTTTAATAGAACGTATTTGTTTTTGATTACTTCTTCCAAGATACCCCAAACTTCATCAGTCTGTTGTTCTATTAAATGTGACGCACTTCTTACATTATATGCTAATTCTTTTTGAATAAGCTCATGTATAACAAAAGGTTTGAAAAGTTCCAGAGCCATCGCTTTGGGAAGACCGCATTGATGTAATTGTAGTTCAGGACCGGAAACAATCACGCTTCTCGCAGAATAATCTACTCGTTTTCCCAAAAGGTTTTGTCGAAATCTTCCTTGTTTTCCTCTTAACATATCTGCAAGAGATCGCAACGGACGTCTCTGCCCTGTTGAAGCAACGACTGATGTTTGCCCTCTACGCGCAGAATTATCAATCAAAGCATCTACAGCTTCTTGAAGCATTCTCTTTTCATTTCTGGTGATTACTTCTGGAGCTCTTAATTCCAAAAGTTTCTTTAATCTATTGTTTCTGTTAATTACTCTTCTATATAGATCATTCAAGTCAGATGTCGCAAATCGCCCACCTTCCAATGGAACCATCGGACGCAAGTCGGCAGGAAGGACTGGAAGAATTTTGATCATCATCCACTCTGGACGAATACTTTCTTTGATAAATCCTTGAACAAGTTTCAATCTTTTTAGAATTTTGTTAGCATTAGCTCCAGATGCTCCTTCGGCTTCTTTTTTGAATTCCTCTTCCAATTTTTTCAAATCCGCTTGTGAAAGAAGATCGTGAATCGCTTCTCCACCAATACCAGCTTTGAATATCTGTCCGTATTTCAAAGACAAATTGTAATATTCAACTTCAGAAAGAATTTTTTTTGTTTGCAACATCGTTAATTCTTCTTTTGTCTTGTTCTTGTTCGCTTCAAGAATTTTCGCTTCAGCGCTGGATGGTTTAAGACCTTTCATTTTCGCTTTCCATTCCTTGCTCAAGGCTTCCAAAGCATCTTTACGTGCTTGCTCATCAACTTGAACAATAATGTAACTGGCAAAATATACAACATTTTCCAAATCTTTTATAGAAAGTCCAAGAATCATCCCGATTCGTGATGGCACTCCACGCAAAAACCAGATGTGCGTGACAGGAACAGCAAGAGCAACATGCCCCATTCTTTCTCTTCTGACCTTTGATGTAGTCACTTCTACTCCACATCTATCGCAAACAATTCCCTTATATCTAATTCTCTTGTATTTTCCACAATAACATTCCCAATCTTTTGTTGGACCAAATATCTTTTCTGAAAACAAACTATCTTTTTCTGGCTTTTGAGTCCGATAGTTAATCGTTTCAGCTTTAAGAACCTCCCCATGAGACCACTCAAGAACCTGCTCCGGAGAAGCAATTTTCAATTTTATTGAAGAAAAATTATTTGTAGCCATATGCGAAAGTATTAAGTATTAAGTATTAAGTATTAAGTATTAAGTATATCGTAATTATCGTTCCGTCGTTTCTGTTAATTCTTAATTCTTAATTCTTAATTCTACTGTCTTTAACAAAACAAATAATTTTTAATCACTATTAATTAATCATTTAATTCAACATTAATACTAAGCGACTTCAATTCATTTACTAAAACATTGAATGTTTCTGGGATGTTTGGATTTTGGATTGGGATTCCTTCAATGATTGAAGTGTAGGCTTTTGATCTTCCAAGAACATCATCCGATTTAATAGTAAGCATTTCCTGCAAAGAGTGTGCAGCTCCATATCCTTCTAATGCCCATACTTCCATTTCTCCAAATCTCTGTCCTCCAAGCTGTGCTTTCCCTCCAAGTGGTTGCTGAGTGATGAAAGAATATCTACCAATAGATCTCATGTGGATTTTATCTTCAACAAGGTGACAAAGTTTCATCATGTATGTAACACCGACAGTCACTCTCTGTTCAAATTTTTCTCCTGTTCGTCCATCAAACAAAGTTGTCTTCCCATCAGTATCAAATCCAGCTAATGCCAACTGTTCCTTAATAATTTTTTCTGGAACACCATCCAAAGGAGGGCTTGCCACTGTTTGTCCAAGTTTTTTCATCGCCCATCCTAAATGAGCTTCAAGTGTCTGTCCGATGTTCAATCGGCTGATAATACCTAATGGGTTCAAGATAATATCTACAGGAGTTCCATCTTCAAGGTATGGCATATCTTCCTCTCGTAATATCTTTGAGATCACTCCCTTGTTTCCATGACGACCAGAAAGTTTATCTCCAACAGATATTTTCCTCAATTGAGCAATACTTACTTGAATGGTTTTAATAATCCCACTTGAAAGTTTATCTCCCTTGTCTCTGGAAAATATTTTAACATCAACCACAACACCGTGTTCACCATAACGCAAACATAGAGATGTATCTTTGATATCCCTTGCTTTTTCTCCAAAAAGAGCTCTCAACAATCTTTCTTCGGCAGTTAGATTTCCTTCTCCCTTTGGAGTAATTTTTCCAACCAAAATATCTAAAGCTCCTACTTTTGCCCCTACTCTGATAATTCCCTCTTCATCCAAATTCTTCAACCTATCTTCACCCACATTTGGGATGTCTCTTGTGATTACTTCTGGCCCAAGTTTTGTGTCTCGGACATCAACTGTAAAGTCTTCAATGTGTATTGAGCTAAACCTATCTTCTTTCACAAGTTTTTCAGAAATGATCACAGCATCTTCAAAATTTGATCCTCCCCATGACATGAAAGCAACTACCAAATTCTGCCCAAGCGCCAATTCTCCCTTATCTGTCGCCGCCCCGTCTGCCAAAACATCTCCCTTTTTCACGGTATCACCTTTTTTCACAATAGGGTGCTGACTGATACTTGTGTCCATGTTTGATCTCTGAAAACTTGCCAATTTGTAATTATGTAAAGATTTCTTTGCTTCTGGACCAGTCTTCACAGCTCCTTTTTCTTTAACAACAACATGATCAGAATCAACTTCAACGATTTCCCCGTCTACATCTGAAATAATAACTTGACCAGAACCTTGAGCAGCTTTCGCCTCAACTCCTGTCCCAACGATTGGAGCTTGTGGTTTAATACAAGCGACAGCCTGTCTCTGCATATTAGAGCCCATGAGAGCTCTGTGACCTTCATCATTTTCCAAAAATGGAATCAATGCGGCTGCCATACTGATACATTGCTTTGGGGAAACATCCATATAGTCAACATTTTCTGGGCTAACAATTCCTGATTGTCCTTTTACTCTTGCTTCAATATCATCTGATGCAAAATAGTTTTCTTCAGTAAGCTCCACCCCACCGTGAGCAATAATGAGCCCACTTTCGTCATATGCATCTAGATATTCTATTTCTTTCGTGACAATAGGTCTGATTTTAATTTTTTCTTTTCCTAATTCTGCAATTTCTTTACTAATTTCATCTGTAATAAATTCACCTTTTTTGAATAATAATTTCTCTGAATCACTAAAAATATCTTCTCCCAAAATTTTTCCAGCAGTCTCTTTCGCATCATTAGCAACTTCTTTTCTAACTTTTCTGTATGGAGTAATCAAAAAACCAAACTTGTCTAATTTCGCATAGCAAGCAAGATGTCCTACCAATCCAACATTTGGACCTTCAGGAGTTTCAATTGGGCAGATTCTTCCATAATGACTCGAGTGAACATCTCTTACTTCAAACCCTGCTCTTTCTCTTGAAAGCCCACCCTGTCCCATCGCATTAAGTAATCTCTTGTGTTCCAACTCTGAAAGAGGATTGTATTGATCCATGAATTGTGATAGCTGGCTTGATGAGAAAAATTCCTTGATCACACCAACGATCGGCCTTGGGTTGATAACGTTAAGAGGAGTTGCTGTTGATGTATCCATCGTTGAAAGCCTGTCATTGATGTTTCTTACCATTCTGGATAAACCTAAACGGAACTTAGTCTGCACCAATTCTCCCAATGCCTTCACTCTTCTGTTTGATAATTGATCAATATCATCTGGCTGTGATCCCGGAGTATTGTTTAATGTAATAATTTTCTTAATCGTTAGAACGACATCTTCTGCTCTTAAAACTCTGAATTTCTTATCAAATGGATGATTCAATCTAAATCTTTTGTTCATCTTGTATCGTCCGACTCTTCCTGTATCATATCTTTCAAAGTCAAAAAACATAGATTCAATCATCTGTTTAGCATTATCCGCTGTCGCTAAATCTCCCGGACGAATTCGCTTGTAAACTTCTTCGTATCCTTGCAATTGATTTTTAGATGTGTCTTTCAAGATTGTCGCCTGAATATATTTCTTGTCTTTATGTGTATCAACATCTTGAAAAAGTTCTAACAGTTCTTTGTCTGACCCATAACCAAGTGCTCTCAAAAGAGATGTGACAGCAACTTTTCTTTTTCTGTCCACACGAACAAAAATTGCCCCATCTGATTCTGTTTCAAATTCCAACCATGCTCCGCGATCTGGAATTAATTTTGCTCCAAACAATTTTTCACCTTTTGCTTCATTGCATGTAAAAAATACTCCCGGAGATCTGATAATCTGAGAGACAACAACTCTTTCAACTCCATTAACGATAAAAGTTCCTCTCTTAGTCAGAAAAGGCAACTCCCCCATGTAAACTTCTTGTTCTCGTGTTTCTTTTGTATTTTTATTCGTCAATCTAACATTAACTCGCAAAGATGCTTCGTAAGATGTGTTTCTTTCTTTTGATTTTTCCTCATCATATTTCGGCTCATCTAAATAGTAATCCAAAAATTCTAAAGCTATTTCCTTTGAACGATCTTCAATCGGTGAGATCTCATCAAATAATTCTCTAAGTCCTTCTTCTAAAAACCAATAATAAGAACTTCTCTGTATCTCCACCAAATCTTCTGGCAAAGGAAGCGCATCTTTAATTTTTGAAAAATATTTTCGAGCCATATTCATTTAAACATCTAAACATTTTAACAACGCCATCTCGCCGTAATTGTCTTGAACTCTGATATAAATGATTAAATGATGGACTATGATACGACGGTAACGTCATCGTAATCATAGTAGTCAGTCAAATCATTCTAATCACAGTTCAAGACAACAAAAACGAAAAACCGACCTTAAAATCGTTTCGTAAGTTTCGTAAAATACTAGGTTATTAAATTGTAGCACTTTCTCTTCAAGAGGTTTCCTTACTTGCCAAGAGAAGGCTTAAAAATAAATCTTTGTGTTTATACTGTTTACTGATATTAGTATAGACGAGGGGGGATTTTCTGTCAAGGGAAGAAAAACGAATCAACACTAATGCAGAACGAATGTTCACAAATCACTAATACGCATTCGTAATTCGTGTTAATTAGTGATTAGTGTTGATTCGTTCTGCATTGGTGACAATTCGTCTATTTTACTTTTAACATCTCCACTCCCCGGATTCAATTCCAACACTCTTTCAAACGTATTGATCGCTTCTTGCTTCTGACCATTTTTTGTATAGCATAGTGCCAAACTGTAAAGTGCGTTGGAATATTCTGGAAATATTTGGATGGACTTCTTGAAATTTTCTATCGCTTTTTCAATGTTGTCACTATTAAAATATATCCTCCCTGTCTCAAAAAAGATTCTCGCATCATCCGGCTTGCGACTAGAGATCGCTTCCAATTCTCCAATTGCTTCATCAGACATCCCTGTCTTATCTTTCACGATCGCTAATTGAATTTTCGCCTCCTCATATCCGCTCTTCAATTCCAAAGCTTTGTTTAATACCTCTTGAGCAGATGCATTATCGCCAGTTAAAATATATGCTTTTCCCAATTCAGTTAAAAGAATTGGATTTAATGGTTCCAGTTTAATTGCAATCTCAAACGATGACAACATAGCACTTTCTGCCTCATCTACTACTGAATAAATATCTCTATAAACAGACCCTCTTAATTCCCACGCGCTCACACTATTTGGAGAAAGTTTAGTCGCCATCACTGCGCTGTTCACAACTGCCTCTGCAAGATCTCTCATCAAATTCGCGCTCTGCTGAGATGGAGCCTTTTTAATTTCCTCCTTGATTTGTGTAAGATACACTCTGGTCAATGCAATAGGATAAAGAGAATTTTTCTTATCCAACTTTGTCGCATTGATAATTATCGCCTGTTTATCATTCGCTGAATACTCCGTTTCACTATTAGCAATTTTAGCAAAAGCAACATTTGCTCTGTACTTCCCTGAAACATTTATCAAAAACGCTACAAACAAATCGGAAG
>Ga0265592_1001377_pt1 | contig 10610 bp, 17 predicted proteins | sample saktaG_7_FD_190141 | JGI IMG/M metagenome (GOLD analysis project Ga0265592, IMG submission 190141) | Saline water microbial communities from Sakinaw Lake, British Columbia, Canada - sak_2010_1_5_120m | ecosystem: Environmental > Aquatic > Non-marine Saline and Alkaline > Saline ... | reverse complement strand
AAAACTTTGGATGAAATGAAAGAATTGATAGAATATTATCTTAAAAATGACGAAAAAAGGCAAGAGATAGCAAAAAAAGGGCAAGATTTCATACTTAAATATTTCGATTGTAAACCACTTGTAAAAAACATATTAACAGTATTAAAAACAGGAAAATCCAATTATAAATGGGACGAAATATATTAAAATGTTAGAAATAAATAAAATTTATTGTGCTGATTATTTAGAAACAATAAAAACATTTCCAGGTAATACCATTGATTTGATTTTAACAGATCCACCATATGGAATAACAAAAAACAAATGGGATATTATTCCAAATTTTGAAGAAATGTGGAATGAATTTAAAAGAATAAGTAAAGAGAGTTGCGTGGTTATAATGACTTCTGCACAACCATTCACAACTGATTTAATAAATAGTCAACGAAAATTATTTAGATATGATTTAATATATGAAAAAACATTAGGTAGTGGATTTTTGAACGCAAAAAGAATGCCATTAAGGTATCACGAAGAAATACTTGTGTTTTATAAAAAATTACCAACATACAATCCTATTATGACAGAAGGAGTAAGAAAAAAGGGAATATGTAAATCTTCTGACAATGGTGAAAATTATGGTAAAAGAACAAAGTTTAATCAAACATACGATGATAAAGGAAAAAGATACCCAAAAAGTGTTATAAAATTTTCTACTGGTAATAGAACAAAAGAAAAATACCACCCAACTCAAAAACCTGTTGCATTGTTTGAATATTTAATTAAAACATACACAAATGAAGGAGATTTGATTTTAGATCCCTTTGCAGGAAGTGGCACAACAGGTGTAGCCTGTAAAAATCAAAACAGAAATTATATTTTAATAGAAAAAGAAGAAAAGTATTGTGAAATAGGAAAAAAGAGAATAAAAAAATTATGATTACAACTAATAAATTTATAAAATGCGAAAGAGGTACTCTTGAAGAAATAGAAGGTAGACTTAAAATTGGATTTGTTAGATGTCCAAAATGTAATGGTTGGATTCCTTTATTCAAAGATGAAATGACAAGCGACGGAAAATCTAAACATCCACTTCGTTGTGTTTGCGGATTTATTGATGTTTTTAACATAGAAGAACGGGACGAAGAATAATAAATATGTTAAAATATATTACAATATAAAAAATATGAAAATCACAACAATATTACAAACTTGGAAACGTCCACAATATTTATCCGAACAAATAAATGCGATTAGAAATCAAACTATTAAGTCAGATAAGATAATAATCGTGATGAACGAAGGTGGAATTAAATTTGATTTATCAAAATATAAAGATTGTGAAATTATTTATTCTTCTGTCAACAGAAAATACCACTTTAGGTTCGCCGTTGGGTTGGTTGAGGATTGTGATTATTTGTTTTTTTATGATGATGATACTATCAGCGGAACAAAATTTTATGAAACTGCGATTGATTTAATAAATAAAAAAGAATGTGTTGCAGTTGGCAACGGAAGAATTTTATATCCAGAAGAAAAAAAATGGGGTTGCCCAGGTTGGGGAAATCCTTGTGATGACGCAACAGAGGTTGATTTCGGTGGTCATTGTTGGGGAATGAAGAAGGATTATTTAAAATATATGTGGTATGATGATCCTAAAATATATTCTAATTGTGAAGACATGCAAATATCTTTTAATTGTTTTCGATTTAATAAAATAAGAACGTTTGTAACCCCACATCCTATCAATGAAAGAGAAAGGTGGAGTAGTTTAAAAGGAAGTGTTTATGGAAGTGATTCTGTTGCATCTTGGATAACAAATAAAAATCATTTTCAAGAAAGATGGGAAATTATTGATAAATATATAAAAGAAGGGTATATTCCATTAATAAAAAGAAATGTGTAAAACAGGTAATATTCCTCGGAATAAAAATAAAAAAGGACTTCGAGTAGCTTGGAATAAGGGGTTGCCAAAAGAGCAACAACCTTGTTTTGGTAGAAAACAAACAGAAGAACAAAAAATAAAAGCATATAACACAAAAATAAAAAATAATCCATTGATATTTATAGAATCTGGTAAAAAATGGGATTATTAAATATAGGAAGAAAAAGACCAATAGAAGAAAAGGAAAAAATAAGAAAAACAATGACAGGAATGATAAGAACGAAAGAGCATTGCGAAAATATAAGTAAAACTTGGACTAATCGTAGAGATGAAATAGAAGAAAAGGAATATCAAAAAATACATCATTGGTTAAAAAAAACATATGGCAAAGCAAGTCATTGCGAAAATTATGACAATAATATTTTAAAATTTAAATGTAATGGCAAATTAAATGGATTTGAATGGGCTAATAAAAGAGAATGTCCATATGAAAAAAACATAAATTATTTTTTTCAGTTATGTAAATCTTGTCATCAAAAATACGACAGACAAAAAATAGAATAAATTTCTTTAAATGGGGTTGATTTAGCCCCGAAAATTCCTAAGACGACCAAAACTACCTCTTTGCTATTATAGTGGCTCTTACACGCTCATACAACCCCGCAAGTGGCATCAAATAAACAACACGATGACAAAATTATTAGATAACAACATAAATACTGAAATATATTGGGATGAAGTATATAAAAACGAATTTAAGCACGGAAAACATCGTACTGATTTAGAAAGATTTGAAAAGGTTTCTGGTATGATAAAAGACGGAACTAATGTTATTGATATTGGTTGCGGTTCGGGTGAATTTGTCCAATTTCTTCACGAAAGAAAAAAGAATTGTAAAATAACAGGAATAGATTTTTCAAAAGTAGCAATAGACGAAGCAAAAAAGAATTATCGTGATTGTGAATTTTTCGCTGGTGATGTAATGTCATTATCTAATTTTTCAGATTTAGATTACGCTGTTTGTTTTGAAACAATAGAACATCTTTCAGAGCCATCTGCTTTTATAGATGAAGTAAATAAAATTTTAAAAAAAGATGGTATTTTCTTTTTGTCCACGCCGTATAATAATATGGTTTCAGGCGGGCAAGAACACATAACTTCTTTTATATTTCAAGATATGGTTGATTATTTTGAAAAATCAGATAAATGGATACCCATTATTATTATGAGATATAGTGCAAATTTAAAAAATATGATGGTTATAACTAAAAAAACATGAAAAAAATATTCTTCGATTTAGGTCCAGGAAAAAAATTTAGTGAGTCATATAATAAAGATTTATGGGAGGGGTATGAAATAATAGGATTGGAACCAGATGCAACCCGTTATGCAAATTTAAAAGATAGTTTTCCTGGAATATTATTAAATCTTGCTGTGTCAGATAAAAATCAAGAAATTTTTGGGATAATACATGATACAAGCGGATTTATTGCTGGGGGGTATCCTGGATATACGGAAACAACAATGGTTAATGCAGTTACTCTTGATTCTGTTTATGAAAAATATGGACCAGCTGATGAGATTATTATTTGGGCGGATATAGAAGGGTCGGAATTAAAAATGTTGAGAGGAGCAACAGAAGTTCTTAAAAAAACTAAAAAAATAATTGTTGAATTACATACTTGTCCGAAAACAACAGAATGGTGCAACTCCACTGATGTTTATAACTATCTTATTAACTTAGGTTTTGTTCCTGATAGAAAAGAAAAGCCACAAACAGAAATAGATTCTTGCTATGACGCAACTTTTATTCGTGAATAAACATGAGAAGAATAAAAACAAAAAATATAAATACTTCGGAATATTGGGATAAATTTGCGACAGATTCTTATACTGAAAGTGATATAAAGAGAGGTGGGAGTATTTGTAAATTTAATACTATATGTGATTTGATTCCAGAAAATTCAAATGTGTTAGATATTGGGTGTCTTAATGGAAATTTATATCCTTTTTTAAAAAACAAAATAAAATCTTTCACTGGGGTTGATTTATCCGAAAAACTCATAGATTTAGCAAAAAATAGATTCCCCGAACAAACTTGGATACAATCGGATAGATTAAAACTTCCATTTGAAAATAAAAAATTTGATGTTGTTACAATGCTTGAAACACTTGAACATGTAGATGATCCTCAATCTACTATAAAAGAAGCTGTTCGAGTAATTAAAAAAGGTGGCATTTTACTAGTTTCTGTTCCAAACGAATTAAGAATTGAAGATGATGCACATATTTGGTCTTTCACTAATCAAGATTTATTTGATATTTTATCAGAGGTTAGTACTAATGTTCAAATTTTGAATACTTGTTCTAATAATAGAAATATAATTGGAAAAGCAATTATAGATTTTGTTGCTTATTTATAAATACATGAATAACAATACTTTACATATTATTGGAAATGAGTTTACTAGAAATATACAACATCCTGAAGAATGGTGGGAGCATAGGTTAAAAATTTACGAATACTTTTGTTTAAACAGTATTAAAAATCAAACAAATAAAAATTTTATATTGTTGATGACATTAGAATTCGTGCCTGTACATATTTGTGAAAAAATAAAAGAAATACTTAATAGAAGTGGTTTAAAATATATATTATATGATGTTAAAAATAGTTGTTTTTCTGAAATATTAAAACCGCATATTGAAAAATATAAATATATCTATCACACAAGAATAGATTCTGATGATTTGTTTCATAAAGATGTTATTAAAGAAATTCAAACATACGATTTTGAAAATCGCAGGGCGTTGGTTTTTCAAAAAGGATATTGTTATGATTGTAGAGAAAACAAACTTCGTCATTATTTTATGCTTTCTCCTCCGTTTTCTACAATAATGTATCCAATGAATGTTTATATAGACGAACAAAAACAAAAAGAATATAAAAAGTTTAGAAGTCATGATACTCTTGTTCAAAATATGCCATATTTTGTTTTATCAGAAAATAAATTTATAGTTAATGTCCATGGAACAAATAGAGTAACGACATACGAAAGCAATCGAAGAAACAGGCACAATGACGAAATAGATATTCCGATTTCTGAAATAGATAATATATTAAAACCATTTGGAATAACCCCACAAACATACAATGAAAAAGTCAAAAAAAATTAACATTTTTATCGGTGGGACACGACCAGAATTTATTAAAGCATTCCCTCTTTTTAGAAAGATGAATTTTTTTGTTATAAATACAGGTCAGCAAAGAGAATTATCTAAAACGATGTTAGATTTATTTGATATTGTTCCAGATATAGATTTAGATTTGATGACAGAGGATCAAACTATTTGTGGATTTTTATCAAGAGCAATTAAAGAATTGGATGAAGTAATCAAGTCGCAACCATTTTGCAGAATATGGGTGCAAGGAGATACTATGTCCGCGTTAGCGGGAGCATTGGTAGCAAAAATGAATAAAATAGAACTCGTCCATTTAGAAGCGGGGCTTAGGTCTTTCGATGATACAAATCCGTTTCCAGAAGAATCAAATAGAGTTTTGATAGATCAAATTGCTGATATTATGTTTTGCCCAACAGATGGAAATGTTGCAAATCTTAAAAAAGAAAGAGTAAAAGGAAAAATATATTTAGTGGGAAATACTGTCGTAGATGCTTTAGAAATGTTTAAAAAGAAACTACCAAAAGAAAGACCGATAAAAGAAAAATATGTTTTAGCAACAATACATCGGCGCGAAAGTTTCGGAAATGATATTGAAGAAATTTTTAAAGCTCTGAAAGAATTATCAAAAACAATAAAAGTTGTTTTACCAGCACATCCAAATCCAAATGTTCAAAAAGTAATAAAAAAGATCGGACTTGAAGTAGTCAAACCAATGAATTATAAAACATTTTTGTGGCATATGAGAGATTGTGAATATGTTATTTCAGACAGTGGTGGTCTTCAAGAGGAGGTACCATCGTTCAAGAAAAAAATAATAGTATTGAGAAAAACAACAGAAAGACAAGAAATTATTGAAAGTGGTTACGGAATACTGATAAAGAAAATGGAAAAAAACTACATTCTAAAAAAGATAAAAGAATTTAGCAAAAAGAAAATAAACATAACTTCGAATCCATTTGGCAATGGTCGGGCAAGTGATAAAATAATAAAAATTATCAAGACATATGAAAAATAAATACAAGATATGTGTCATTATGATGACATACAATAGATTTTCATATATCAAACGAACTATTGAGAGTTTATATAAGCGTGCTGGTAATAGTTTTGATTTGTTTATATTTGACGATTATTCGGATAAAGAAACACAAGAAAATTTAAAAAAACTACAAAACAAATACAAATTTAATTTATTTACTAACATTTCTAGTATAGGAATATATAAGAATTTATATTCTAATCTTAAAAATATACCAAATACATATGATTATTATGTAAAATTAGATAGTGATGTAGAAATACTTAGTGATAACTTCTTTCCAGAGATATTAGAAACTTTTAAATATCCCGAAAAAATAAGTGGAATAACTCCAAGAGTTGAGGGTGTACAAAATAGCGATAGATACGAAGCTAAGATTGAATTTTATGGTGGCCACGCAATAAAGAAAAACGCGCCAGTTGTATATGGTTGTTGTTTTATTTTTCCAAACGAAACGTTTAATTCCTTTAATCAACTTTCCAATAAAGAATTAATGAATTCAAGAGAAAAATGGGGAATAGATGCTTTGTTATATAAACACGCCCTATCTTTTGGTAATTTTTTAATAGTTGAAGATGTTAGTGTGTATCATATAGATAATACATACGGTCAAAGACGTATCTATCCTAACTATTTTGCAAACAGAAAAAGATTTTGTAAAATGGATATAGATGACGTTTGGTATTTGAAGGCTTCTAAGTATATATTTCCTAAAGTAATAGATAAAGAAAATTACGTAAGAATTAAAAAAATGTCTTCTGGGTTTAAAGATTTTTGTAAAAACTGCAAATTATTTCTAACTCACAATATAGATATAGAAAAAAAAGTAGTCGAACAAAAAGAAGAAAGCATTAAAATAAAAAATTTAACTACTATTATGAAAACAGTATTTAAAATAACGTCACCTTTGAATTTCTCGCCCGACGATAATATAGCACAAGGCACTTCTGAATATTTTCCAGAAATACCTGTTTGGGCTAGGAATAATTCAAATATTGTCATAGAAAAAGAACAAGTTAGAGAGGAAGAAGAAATAATATCAGAAGTTTCTAATGTTGTAGAAATGAGTGATAAAAAAGAAGAAAAAAACAAGATTGAAAATCCGATTAATGAGATTATAGAAAATATTAAAAAGAATTCTCCAAAAAAGAATAAAAAAGGTCGCAGAAAAAAAATAAAAAAAACTAAAAAATGAAAGTTAAAATTAAATTTTTAACCCCTATGATGAAGAATGGACGGTTACGCAAAATTGGCGAAACAATGGAATTAGATGCCACTTCTGCTTTATTGCTGGCTGAAAAAGGTAATGTAACCATACCTGGATATAAAATTGAAAAGGTCGAACGAACAATAGTAGAGAATATTTTAGTGCCTGAAAATGGCAAATAAAGAAATATGAATACAACAAATATAGGAAAAGTCCCTATGAAAGGGCATATTAAGATTCAGTTGAATGGCGAAACAGTGGTTGATAAGACAAATACATTTACTGCTGTCGGAGACGCGCACGTGGCCGATCAGTTAGCCGCAACACCTGGTGAAGCATCGATGGGTTGGATGAGCGTTGGTTCGGGAGATACTCCTTTTGCAACATCTAGCACAACTCTTAATGATGAGGTAGATAGAAATGCTTTGTCAGCTGGTTATCCTGAACAAGGAGCTGGAGCGGCAGACAACGATGTAGTGTATAAAGCAACCTGGGCCGCGGCAGATGCGACGGCTGCAATTGCCGAGGCTGGAATTTTCAATTCCTCAGTAGCTGGAACAATGTTAGCAGCGAGCACATTCCCTGTTATAAACAAAGGTGCGTCGGATGTTCTGTCAATTACCTGGACGATTACTTGTGGCGCGAGCTAATAGTAAGCAATAGTTAGTTAGATAAGTATATATAAGTATAGATAAGTATCTAATACTTCCTTACTCTAATAAAGTAAGGGGGAAAGAGAGTATTAATATGAAAAAAATAACAATCGGAATACCAATGTCATCTGATATGGTGCATAGAAAGTTTATGCAATCGCTGATGTCATTAAAATATCCACAGGGAGTTGAAGCTGATATTAATATTGTGTCAGGATACCAACTTCCGTTTTCACGAAATAGAATAATCCAGCACGCCTTAGATTCAAATTCAGATTATGTGTTTTTTATAGATGCAGATATGGTTTTTCAACCTGATGTATTATTAAAATTATATGCTCACGATTTACCGATGGTTAATGCACTTGCTTTTCGGCGCACTTCTCCAAATTATCCTTGTATTTTCAAATGGATGGAAGAAAATAAATGTTATGAAACTGTTGAATACACATCTGGATTATTAGAAGTTGATGCAACAGGAATGGCGTGTCATTTAATTAAAACAGAAGTTTTTAGAAAAATGGAAAAACCATATTATTATTATAGAGATAACTTATTTAGTAGTGATTTAACATTTTGCGAAAACGCTAAAAAGTTAGGATATAAAATAATGATAGACACTGACGTTAAAATAGGACATATTGGCGCGGAGCAAGTAATAACAGAGGAGTATTATTTAAAATATTTATCAGAAGATAAGAAAAAAGAATATAATGATAATATGAAACAGTTTTTAAGCAGTAAAGAGAATTGCGCAAGATGAAAATCTATTTATCAGTATTAAATGAGGGAGTTATACGCAGTGAATTGGCTATAAAATTAATAAGGTGGGTAGCAACGTCAAAATATCCTGTATTTTATGAATCGTCTTTTGAAAGACCTATTGAACATAACAGGAATTTAATAGTTCAAAGATTTCTTGCTTCTGATTGTGACTATCTTTTGCAAATAGATAGTGATGTCGTCCCAGAAAATAATCCTATCTTATTGGTTGATCATATCAAAGATATAGTTACTTGCCCAGTGCCGATTTTTCAAGAAAAGGTATTCTATAATAATTACATAAAAGAAAGCGACCATTTAATTCCATTAGAAATAAAAGAGGCACGAGGATTAGTAGAAATAGAAGCAACAGGAACAGGAATCTTAATGTGTTCAAGAAAAGTATTGGAAGATATAAAAAAACCATTTGAACGGTTATATGATGAAAATGGGTTGGCTATTTATGGATCAGATTTGTATTTTTGCGAAAAGGTGAGAGAAAAAGGTTATAAAATATACACAGATACATCAAATATCTGCAAGCATTATAAAACATTAAATTTAAAAATATGACAAATTTAGACAAAGAAATAACAAACATCAAAACAAGAAAAGCATTTACAAAATCTTTTATTTCCGAAGAAGAAAAGAAGGAATTATTAGAAAAAAAGGTGACCGGAAATGATTTACCGAAGGAAACCGTAGGTAATATTATTTTAAATTGTATCAGTATGGTACCAGTAGAATCTAAATTAGATGGGTTTTACTCAAACGCAATCGCACAAATTTTATTTGGCACGGAAAGAGAAATAGAATTTAATGAAAAATTTAAAAAATTCTTATCTTCTCATTTAGAAAAATCCATTATAAAAATGGTAAAAAAAGGAGATAAAGAAGAATTTCAAGGTCTTTATTCTGGTTGGGTTATTTCTCAAGTATTAGAAGAATTAGGAGAAAAGTTTGACTAAATAAAAACTTTTTATTTATGGCTATACAACTTCCGCAACCAACTGATAAATTAAATTCTCCTGCACATAGTCTAAGCCACAGAGTGTTTGCTAATGATAACGAGGCACCAGCACTAACAGTTATTGTTGATGAAAACGGAAATACGAAAATAGGAAACAACGAAGAAGGAAATTACAATAAAATAGATAACTCGGGTGTAACTACTCTTATTGGTACAGCAAAAAGACGTTTAACAACACGTCCTATGCTTATAGCTTCTAAAATAGCAGCAACCACAAAACCAACAACTATTACATATGGTGCGTATGTTGGATATTCTTTACCTTTATATGCGACAGATGAAGAATTGTTTTTCAGAGAAAGTGTACCAGGGAGATGGGACGGAGAAAGTGATATTACTTTTAGAGTTTATGTTGTATTGAACTCCGCAGAAGATGTTGGCGATAAATTTAATATGCAATTAAGTTGGGCAAACAAATCTTGCAATTCTGGGGTTATTGCAAACACCACTACTGATGTTGAAGTGGAAACCACTATTTTAGAAAGCAGAAATGCTCAATATTCTATATATTGTGTTGATTTTACTATTGATTGGGATTTACTTGATCCAGATATTGCTGATGGTGATATTCTATCTGGAAGATTAAGAAGAATAGATGCGACTACAAATGAAATAGACGGCGAGATAATCGTAATAGAATGGATAACTCTTTATAATGTTAATAAAATGTTTAAAGCATAATATATGGAAATAACAAAAACAAAAGAGTGTATAAAGTAATTGATGACAACAAACTAAAAGTGAATTACTTACAAATAGGTGTTTCTGTATAAACAAATAAAATTACAAATACTATAAAAATATGTTAGACACAGTTAAAAACTTTTCAAAAGGAACAGTAAGTACTGGATATGATGATACAGCAGTAACTA
>Ga0265592_1001366_pt1 | contig 10685 bp, 10 predicted proteins | sample saktaG_7_FD_190141 | JGI IMG/M metagenome (GOLD analysis project Ga0265592, IMG submission 190141) | Saline water microbial communities from Sakinaw Lake, British Columbia, Canada - sak_2010_1_5_120m | ecosystem: Environmental > Aquatic > Non-marine Saline and Alkaline > Saline ... | reverse complement strand
AGCCCCCTGGAGAGAAGACACAACAACTTCTAAGCCCTATTCGATATTAATTAAGTTTATTAAAAAGTGTTTAAACGGATACAAGGTACTACAAGCAATCAACCCACCCGAAAAAGAAAAAAGAGAAAAGAAAGAGAAGAAAGAAGTAAAAAAAAAAACCAGTAGAAAAAGTAAGACAAGAGACTAAGGAATCTGAGAAGTAATCAAGATTGATTTTGTAAGCAAAACCAAGTAATATTTTGTAACTAGCATACTTATTTAGTTTGTTTGATAGTTATTTATTGGAGGGGTTGCCTGGAGGAGCTGCAGAAAAAGCGTTCGGCGCCTGCAGCAAAATCGGGAATTGCAACATTTGTTGTCTGCCCCTTCTTCCTTCTTACTTTAACTCTAACATTTCCTTTAATTTTGCTTCGACACGTAGGAAGGGTATAATACTATCTGCATTTGTGCGTTTTTTATATGCTTTATTGGCGGGGTAGTGTCCCTTTGACTTTGGTGAGTTTTTCTCCCTGAATTTTATTTCAATCAAGTTGAATTCATCTTGGTCTTTGAATAGGATGCCAAGATAATCCTGGATTTTTTGAGGATTGACGTCTTTACATAGAATTATTTTTGAAACGTTCGTCAAGTGGTTTCTGATAAGATAGTAAAGTAGAATACAGTATAATCTCTCAACGGGGCGGACTATCTTCCCCTTATATCTTCGATAATACTTCTCTTTTGTCTTGGCTTCGATACGAACCGCCCTTTTTACTCTACCAGTCATCCAGAATCCAAGAGTAGAGGGTGTGTTCCTGCTAGTTAATTGACCACCCACATCCACATGAATGACAACACCGGGTTTTGATTTCATGGATTTAGTATTATGAAATCTCAAAGATATTAATCATCAGTCAGAAAACGTATTCCGAGTTATGCAGAAAAATTCCAACTGAAAAACGCATTACTGCGCCCTAATTTGAATGAGAGCCCCGGGAGAGAAGACACGCAAACTCCCAAGCCCTGATATTATTCAATTAGGAGAATAGGATTAAAATCCACTCCCCACCCCAGTTCCCTATATCTTAAGATACTTAAATTAAACGCCTCGGACATGTATTCATTTTTGGTTCAGAATGCAGAGTAAAATACCTGAAATCTTAATGTGAAATAATACTGTTAGAAAAAGGTCTGATTGCTCGGGTTTGTGTCTATGGAATCATTGCTCTACCGAAGTGAAACCTGGGTTTCCGCTCAACCTCCCGAAGGAAATCAGGGCAATCCGAAGATTATTCCACCACAAAAACCAAACGAGTAGGTCAAAAACCCACCGCATGACAAATAAAATCTTCCATAAACTTTAACTTGTTTGGTTTAGGGCTTTTTTGAGTGTTTCTCCCAGGAGTGAGTAGTATTCTCCGAATCCTTCCCAGTCTCCGTCTCGTATGAGTGATTCCGCTTGAGAGTATTGATCATATGCTTTACCTAGTAATGTTTGCCGGTCCTTGGGTTTTTCTTCTTCCACACTTATTGTTATATTCTCTCCTTTGTAGAGTGCTGTTAATACCTCTGGCAGTGTCTTGGCCATCACCACCTTGTTGCCAAGCGAGCCAATAACTCGCTTTAACTCGGGGATTCCCATGTTTTCCGCTTGGATGTAGAGTGGCTCGACATATAGTACCCCGCTGCCGATTGGGATGACGATTAGGTTGCCGCGTAACACGTTGGAACCTCGTTGACTCCAGAGGGTGAGTTGCTGGCTTATCTCATCGTCTTGGTCTATGCGTGCCTCGATCTGCATTGGGCCGTATATGAGAGAGTCTTTGGGGTATTTGTATACAATGAGTTTGCCGTAGTCTTGGTCGCTTTTACCCACCATCCAGCTTATCATGTTGTCTCTTCCACGTGGCGTGAACGGTTGCACAAGGATGAACTGGATTTCTTCTTCACCAGGTATTTTTGTTAAAATGTAGTAGGGCTCCATTTTTTGGGTGGTTCCCTGCCCATATACTTCATTCGGTATCTCCCACTGGTCTTCACGATTATAGAATACTTGAGTGTCGTTCATATGGTATATGCTGTATAATTCTGTCTGTATCCTAAATAGGTCAAGGGGGTAACGAATATGTTTTTTTAGTTCCATTGGCATATTGTCCCAGAGTGTGTAGACACCCGGATACATGCTGGAGTACATTTTTATCAAGGGGTCTTCCCCGTCTACTACATAGAGGGTGACTCTCCCATCATATGCGTCTACAACTGCTTTAACAGAATTTCTGATGTAATTGAAGTCATCGGTAGGCTGGCTATAGGGATACTTGTCCGTGGTTGTGTAGGCATCTATTATCCACATTAGTCTTCCATCAACTACTGCGATGTATGGGTCGTCGGTTTGTTTGAGGTAGGGGGCTATCTCTTCAACTCGTTTCTGTATCTGTCTGTCTGTCATAATCCGGGAGTCCTCTGTGAGGTATTCAGACAACAAGAGATTCATGTCCCCTTCCCTGACTGCGAAGACGATTTTTTTCAGTAGGTTATCGAGTAATACGCCGCCCAAGCCGCTATAGCGGACGTTTTTATTCACGTCCCCTTGAGGGTAGTCGAATTCTTCCTGGGTAGTGTTCACTAACACGTAGTTGTGTGTCAATTCTCCGTAATAAATTTCGGGCCGAGAAAGTCTAAGGTTCTCTTCATCTGTTTTCGGTGGAATGTCCTGTATAATGTAATCGGGTTGTCCTTCTTCATTGACTTGGTTAACGTTATTGCCCACCACCCCATAACCGTGCGTATATATGATGTGTTGGTTTACCCAGGTCTTGGCTTTACCAGACAGTTCATCAATGTCTATCTCTCTTGGAGACAGCATAAGCTGGCGGTATCCACTTGATAACTGGTAGCGGTCTATGTCAACATCATTGAAGCTGTAGTAGCTTCTAATCTCCTGCATCTGCCGATAGATAGCCTTAAGTGGCCGCCAATCCCATAGCCTGATGTTTTTGATTTGTTCAGACTCCGGTATCTCATCTTGTGTCTGTACTTGGCTGATGAACCGTTCATCCACTGAGTCGAGCCCGTATCCAAATTGCGTGTACCTGATGTTTGTGTCTATGTACGGTTTTTCAAGCTGTATCTCGCTGGGCAGTACCCTGTATTTCTGGACGATAGTTGGAAGGATAGTAAGGCCCACTAGGGATACAAGCAAGTATACCATTACTGCCGCCTTAACATAGTTGATTTTTCCAGTGAAGCAGACCGCTGCAGCCAAGATTGCAAAAGCTGACGCAAGCAACAAAGCAGGCAATGTTACTGTGACATCGGTATATGTCGCACCAAAGACGATGCCCGTGGATGAATAAAGCACCTGATAACGTGCAAGCAGGTGGTTGAATGCAAGTGTTAGGAAAAACAACCCCAAAAGTATAAACCCCTGTTTTTTAACCTTCTCTGAGAGTTTCATGCCGGCCTGACTTGGCAACCCAGATATCACCAGTCCATCGCTGACTGTGTCTTGTGTCACCTGCGGAAGCACTAAATCACCCTTGATTACATAAAATGCCCCCACAGCTACCGCTGAAAGGACCAGACTTGCGAAAACGAGATTCACAATCTGTTTGAGGAGGGGGTAACTGAATACATAGAACCCAATGTCGGTGTTGAAGACTGGATCTTGTTCATTGAATTTGACACTGAAAAAGTGTTGGGCTGCCGTCTGCCATCCTCCACTAACCATTAAACCGAGTATTAACGCCACACATGCTGTTGCAACCACCCATTTTTTCGGTGCCCTAGCGTAAAGAAGATTAAGTGATGGTAAGATTAAGATAAACACGGCGACTCCCAGTCCGTAAAGCACTTGAAAATAGAGGGTCCTCCAAAAGACTTGTTGAAAACCCACAGCTTCAAACCACAACAGATTACTATACAATAGCAAAAGCCTTGGAGCAAACGAAACAATGAATATAATCACCCCCAAAATTACCATCCGCTTCATATCACCGGTTTTAAGACTGCTCATAGTAAGTAAGATATTAAGTCGCCCTGCATTAAAAACACATGTCTTCCATACTCACGTTACCGGCCGATCGCTTACAAATCCGCTGAATCTCGATGCTGAAATGCTCAATCCCATAGAGGAAGAGGATGAGTCCAGGGACGATTGCGAAAAGAAGCTCCCCGTTAGCCAGCAAATCAAATATCATTGCTCACCGGGATTCTTTTTTGACTTCCTGGTAGAAGTCTTTTTTTTCCAAACCAATTTGAATATAATTCCGTATTCTCACGATGTCATCTAGTTTCACAATCTCCTGGGTCTTTCCTCTTATCTCGGAAATCAGTGGACCTTCAATTATGAAAACCTTTTTCCTTCGTTCTTTTGTCAAACCTATTTCTCTTACCGTACCGAGTTTAACTTCATCAGAGCTTGTCACATCCAATCCAATGAGTTCCTTGGCCCGGTAGGATTCTACAGCCTCCTGGCATTTTTCGTATACAAGAAAAGAAGCTATTTCTCAGACTAACCACTCTCTTTTTTTATCCCACTCTAATAGCTGAATGCAGTAAAAAGGTGGTTCCCAAATGATTTCGAGGAAAATAATTATCTTAATTTTATTAATTGTTCTTATTGCTGGGGGATTTGCGTACAAATTGTTAGTCGTTAGAATGTCTCATAATATGCAGGCTACATACACAGGTCTTCATCCTTTCAAACTGATTTTAGGTCAAATGAGTATAATCACTCCGGAGGGTACTTTTCGAGGTCGTTTTATTAACACACTAAATGAATCTGTTAGAATAACAAAGCTGGATTTAACCAATATTGAATGCTCTTATGGTCATCGTTCTTTATTTAAGAAAATTAAGTGTTTGTTCCACTATCGAACTGGCCCCTCTTGCAAGGAGAAACACTACATGATAATTGGTGATAAACAATTTGATACCTTCCCTTATGTGGTTGGTCCAGAAAAAGAATTTATATTAACATTTCCCAATTGTGAAACCTTTAAAAACAAGCACGAAGGAGATTGGTATTGGGTTAACCTATCAATAGAATATTCAGTCGAAAACAAAACAAGTTTAAGTTGGGGGATAATAAGTAGTTTTTATCGGTGAAAACTGAAGTCTCCGTCTGAAATTTATTCTTGATCTTTCTTTTCTAGTTCAATTAGAAATTTTTTATAATCTTCTTCTGAGTCTAAAATGAAGGGTATTGCTAGATTCCCACATTTTTGACACGTATATGAGGACATGGGAGTTTTCTTCATCCAATTTTCCATATGTTTCAGCCCGGATAATTCTTTACTCCCACAGATGGGGCAAGCAACAATATCTTTCATAATCAGTGAGTACAATTATGAAAGTATCTCTAAAAGAATAGGACAAGCCCCGGGAGGGATTTGAACCCTCGACGTGCAGATGACTTGGTTTCTCCCTTTGTTGTTCAGGTGCACTCAGCCGTGAAGGCTGATGTGCGCTCTTTCTCGTCGGGAAATTCCGACTTACAAGTCTGCCGCTCTACCAGACTGAGCCACCGAGGCAACTTTTATTAATGTTTGGTCAAAGGTGTGGAATTCCGCTTCGCGGAAGCCCCACTTGGCATCGTGTACATTCACCAGAACACTTTTGTTCTGGGTCATCGTCTTAGTGCGTCTATGTTATTGGGTGTTTATTTTTTAAAAAGGAGTTTAGTTTGTGTATACTAGTGCTGTGATTGCGGTTCCGTGGTTTTCTTTGGGTATTTCTTTTATGCTTGTGGTTTCGGTTTTGTATTCCAGGATTTTCATGTTGCGGGCGTCGGCCATTTCATCGAGTTTTTCTTTTAAGTGTGTTTTGGTGATGTTTGTGTCGCTTGTTTTTCGGGTGTCTTCGGCGACGAGGCCGAATCTTTCTTTTGTTTCGTGTGCCTCGCACATGGCCCAGGCTACTCCCGCTGAAACTGATTCCCCTTCTTCGCCGTCATTTCTTGCGAGCACGCAGTGTGTGATGGAGCCGGGGGGTATGCGGGCGTATTCTATTGGTGTTGCGTATGGGGGGAGGATGCTTGATACTGGGACGAGGTTGCATTGGTCTATGCGGGCGGAGACGAGGGCTTTGTCGAATGCGTTTAGCCTGCTAGTCGTACTTAACCCTGTTCCGGAGGTTGTGAAGAACTTTTTGTAGAGCATACTAGTTATATTTCTAAAGAGGTTAATAAGGTATTTGATGATTCGCATGCCGGCTGTTGCTGGACAGTTTTACCCGTACTCTCCCGACGTTTTGTTGGGCGAGATTGCGGAGTTTATGGGCGAGCCCAAGCAGAAGAAGAGTGTTTTGGGTGTGATGGTTCCGCACGCCGGCTACATGTATTCTGGAGGGGTTGCGGGCTTGGTTTACTCTCAGATCGAGCCTGCTGACACGTACGTGATTTTAGGGCCGAATCATACTGGATTAGGGCTTCGCTTCTCTCTTATGAGGGAGGGATTGTGGAAGACTCCTCTTGGGGAAGTAGCTGTAGACTCAAACCTTTCCAAGGAGATTCTTTTGAAATCCCCGCTCGTTCAAGAGGATGAGTTGGCTCACCAGCGCGAACACTCCATTGAAGTTCAGCTTCCGTTTCTACAGTATTTGAGCGAGGGATTTATGTTCGTGCCGATTTGCGTGGGACACATGCCCTTAGACGATGAAGCTTCAAAAGACTTGGAGGTGGTGGGTAAAGCCTTGGCTTCCGTGATAAAAAATTACGGTGGAAAAACAGTTATCGTCGCCTCGACAGATCTTACTCATTATGAGTCGCAGGAGTCGGCGAAACTCAAGGACGCTGACGCCTTGGAGGCTGTTTTGAAGCTCGACCCCGTAAAGCTTTTGAAAGTCGTCTCTGAAAAAAATATTTCAATGTGCGGTGTGCTTCCGACAGCGATCATGCTTTACGCTTGTAAAGAGCTTGGTGCAAGCAAAGCCGAGCTCGCAGGCTATCAGACTTCGGGGGATGTTACCGGCGACTTAAGTCAGGTGGTGGGGTATGGTGGAGTCTTAGTGTTTTGAATTCAGCCTCCGAAAAACCAGCCTAAATAACCCCACGCGTTGTTTAGCGTGTAGACTAATGCGATAAGAAGAATAGTCCAAAATATCAAGACCCCTTTCGGAGTTGTCTTAATATAGTTGATCAAATTTTCAATCAGATACGATAATCCTTCACTGTCATCAGACATTTTCCTTTAGTAATATGTTCGAGTAATAAAAAATTAATGCCCTACTTTTTATTCTTTGATTATTTCTTTTAAGGGTTTGAATTCGAAGTCTTTGAGGAGGTTTCTAAGTATTTTTTCGCTGCGATTCAACCCCCAGTAGTGTATTAGCCTTGCCTTTCGGCTGCACGGAATCTTGGGGTGATCCGAGTCGAGCTCCCAAGGGTGCATGTAGATGACTGTCATACGCCCTTTCTTGTTCTCTTTTTTCATGATGGATTTTGTGAGAGAGTATGGTTCGTTTCTAAGGAATAATCCCCCTCCATAGGGGACTCTAAAACCTAGAAAGGATTTGGTGGAACCTGGAGCCTCCCAGAGGCCGTTACTCATTTTCGTCAGGCTTGTGGGTTTTGACGGTGCGTTAGGGTTTACGATCCTGGAAGGGTATATGCTCGAGTCGTATGAGAATCCCTTCTCCTTCAAGACGTCGAAAACCCAATTGCAGTCGTCTGTCACTGAAAAGTTAGGCGCCCTGTAACCAATGGGTTTGACTCCGCAGGCGCTTTCGATTGATTTTACGGACGCGTCAACATCCAGTGTGAACTCGTTTTCAGTCATCTCGTAGACTTTCTGGTGTCCGAAGCCGTGGGAGCCCACTTCATGACCCCCCTCAAATATTTCGGATGCGAGTTCAGGGTGTTTCTCACAAACCTTGCCCAACACGAAGAAGGTGGCCTTAGTCTCGTATTCGTCGAGTATCGACAAGACTTTCCGTGTTTGGTTGACTACCCTGGATTCGAGCTCATCCTCCCTGTCTGAGACAACATTTCTCAAAGAGTTTACTTGAAACCACTCTTCAACGTCAAAGGTTAATGCGTTCACTTCTTCTCATCCCGCTTAATCTCGTGCCAGCGCCTAATAATCTCGTCGGGATCGCTAATCCTCTCACCCCCGAACACGTGGGGGTGGCGCCTCACAATCTTCTCGTTCACGTCATTTATGACATCCTCTATAGTGAAAAAACCCTCTTCCAATGCAATCTGTGAGATAAAGACGATATTCCACAAGAGGTCTCCAAGCTCCTCCCTCAGATTCGGGTAATCCTTCCTGGAAATAGCCTCTAAGACTTCATCACTCTCATTTTTCAAGTGTTTGGAGAAATCCTCAATAGTCTGCTCCTTATCCCAAGCACATCCTTTAGGCCCCCGCATGTACTCCATAAGATCTACGAGCTCCTTGAATTTGGATCCTGCGTCCCTCACCATAATTAATAACCCTCCTTTGAATAATAGCTATTGTTATGATTGGAAACTCAGAGCTAATATTCTTACTAGCGCTTTTCCTCATATTATTCGATGGAAAACGGCTTCCAATGTTCGCTCGATCGCTGGGTGAGGCTGTCTCAGAGTTTAGGGGTGTTTCGAAAAAGGTTTTGGAGGATTTCGAGGATTCACCTGTAGAGGAGGTCGAGAGGAGAGAGTTTTCCGGCTGATTTTTTATTTATTTCTTGATTGTCTTACTATTGTTTATACTATGAAAGTTAAGGGCATTATCTGGGTGTTGGTTATTGTCGCCTTAATCTTTGGTGTCGGATTGTATGTCGCCGACATGGTCAAGAAGAATCCGGGAACGATGGAGTGTGTTTTGGGTGTTGGGCCTAGCAAGAATCCCACGCTCTGTTATGGTTGGCGGCAAAGCGACGGGCCGAGCATCCTTATTTAGGTTTAAAGGAGCCTGAGTATCTGGTAGATTACTATCGCGGCGATGATCACGTCGTCTGCGAGAAAGAGGATCCTCTTTGCAGTCTCACGCCAGTTAGTTCTCCCTCTTTTCCTTTCTTTGATGATTGTTGTGACTCCACCGTCCTCGTCTTTTTTATAAAGCTTTTAGATAACTAACGGTACTTTGCATGAAAAAGATTATCGACTTTGAAGTGTTTGACACTGTGGACGGGAATTTCGCTGTGAAATTCAAAAAACCGTTGAAAAAGTATTCGAAGGGTTTTATGTTCGAGCTTCGGCTTGGGGATTCTTCAGGGGAGATTATGCTTAAGGTTTGGGGTCCCGATGATGAGGATTCAGTCAAAAAAGTCTATGATTCCATTTCCGCTGATGATGTTGTTCATGTTCTGGGTGAGGTTTCAGAGTACCGTGATGTGAAAGAGCTTGCCTTAAATGACTTGTCTGATATTAGGGTTTTGTCGCCTGTCGAGTATGTTAAGGGTGATTTTGTGAAGGAGAGTGAGAGGGAGATAGAGGAGATGTTTTCCGAGCTTGAGGGCTTTATCTCGTCGGTTAAGGATCCTGAATTAATCAAGGTTTTGGGGGTTTTGTTTTCAGACGAGGAGCTTGTGAAGGCGTTCAAATATTCTCCTGCCGCATTATACAAGCATCACGCCTGGATTGGTGGTCTTCTCGAGCATACTCTTTCAGTTGTTGGGATTTGCGAGAATGCACTAAAGATTTATCCCGGACTCGATAGGGATTTGGTTATTACGGGTGCGTTAATCCATGATATCGGAAAGACGCGGGAGTTTTCCGTCACAACCAACATCAAGCCTACTTTGGAGAGCAGGCTTGTGGGACACGTCGTAATGGGTGTTGAGATTCTACACAACAAGATAGTTGATTTAGACATTTCCGACAACCTTAAGGTTAAGCTTAAGCATATTGTTGAATCACATCACGGAAAGCTTGAGTGGGGAAGCCCCAAGACTCCTGCATTCCCCGAAGCCTTGTTGATCCATCACGCCGATTACTTGGATGCTAACCTCACCTACATCACGGAGCGGGTGAAGGGGGCTAAGACTGATGATGATTTCACCTATCTTAAGGATTTCGGAAGCATCTACTTGAAGTAGATTTGCATTCTTTTGTGGTAGGATATATTTAAGTCTTACTCCCAATATTAGGCCATATCAAGATGAGTGTCGAAGAACTGGTCAAGGAGATAACATCCCTGAAAAAAGAGAGGAATGCCGTTTTATTATCCCACAATTATCAGTTGCCTTCCGTCCAAGATGTCGCGGATTTTTTAGGGGACTCATACGGCTTGAGCAAGAAGGCGCAGGAGATTGACGCCGACGTCATAGTTTTTTGCGGTGTCAAGTTCATGGCCGAGACCGCGGCAATACTATCTCCGGATAAGTTGGTTGTTATACCTGACATTTACGCTGGATGTCCTCTCGCCGAGATGATTTCCGTTGCAAAGCTTCGCGAGCTTAAAGCCGCACACCCTGATGCCGCCACTGTAGCGTACGTTAACACTAATGCTGATGTGAAGGCTGAAGTCGACGTATGCTGCACGTCATCTAATGCAATAAAAGTTGTGGAATCACTTGATGCTGAAGAGATCATTTTCGTCCCCGACAAGTATCTCGCAAACTACGTGTCGACTCAGGTCGACAAGAAGATTATACCCTGGGAAGGTTATTGTTCAACCCACGTGAAAATATTGGCCGACGACATTCTACGGGAGAAGAAGGCTCACCCGAAAGCTTGCGTCATGGTCCACCCTGAATGCCGTGCCGAAGTCATAGAGCTTGCC
>Ga0265592_1001363_pt1 | contig 10710 bp, 15 predicted proteins | sample saktaG_7_FD_190141 | JGI IMG/M metagenome (GOLD analysis project Ga0265592, IMG submission 190141) | Saline water microbial communities from Sakinaw Lake, British Columbia, Canada - sak_2010_1_5_120m | ecosystem: Environmental > Aquatic > Non-marine Saline and Alkaline > Saline ... | reverse complement strand
TGCCCTCGTCTTTGGATTTCTCTGCTAGAAGTTCCATGTTCTCGTTGCAGCACACTAGAGTCCCTCCTCCAGAGTACAAGACTTCGACTATGTTCCCGCAGACATTGCATTTGTATACCTCAAGTTTTTCTTTAGTCATCTCAATTCACCTCAATTGAATTTTTTCGTTGAAAGATACTTGAAAACGCCGAGACTCGCAATACAACCCTGTCCTGCAGCAACAATTATCTGGCGTTCAGGAACACTCGAAACATCCCCTGCAGCATATAGTCCGGGAATACTTGTCTCACAGTGTTCGTTTATTTTTATTGCACCCCCCTTGTCAAGTAGGATTTCCCCACTCTCAAATTTTACCTTAGGGGGGTTGGGCACCCACCCTATCTCGATGAAAACACCCTGAACATCCAAGTTTTTCTCACTTCCAGATTCCTCTACCTTAATCCCGGATACGAAAGTCTCGCCGAAAACCTCCAAGGTCTTCGTGTTTGAATGAATCTCGACATTATCGGAATTTCCAACTTTACCGATCATGATGGAATCCCCCGTAATCTCTCTGTTCAGTGTTATGAGGTGGACTTTGCTCGCAATCCCCGTAAGCTGGAGTGTCGCGTCTAAGGCTGAATTACCCCCTCCGACCACTGCAACCTCTTTCCCCGAAAATATTGGGCCGTCACATATTGCACAGTAAGTCAAGCCCTTATTCTTGAATTCCGCCTCCCCTGGAATGCCGAGTCTTCGAGGTTTACCGCCAGTTGCGACGACAACCGTGCGGGATTTAATCGACCCCTCACCCGTATTAACTCTGAACAAGTCGCTTTTTTTCTCAATGCTTGATACAGACTGGTTTTCATTTAATTCAACGTCAAAATGCCTTAAATGGTCTTCGAAGTGTTTTGCAAGATTGGGGCCAGTGATAAACTGGAATCCAGTGTAATTTTCAATGTCTCCTGACAGAGCAGCCTGACCGCCAATGTTTTCACTAATGACGAGCGTCTTAAGGTTTTGCCTCGCAGCGTATACTGCGGCAGTGATTCCTGCCGGCCCGGCCCCGCAAACAATTAAGTCAAACATCCTAACTTTACGCAAGAGCTTCGTCTATTGCCTTCTGGTCGAACCCGATGATGATTTTTCCTTCAATGTCTAGGACGGGAACTCCCATCTGACCTGACTTTTTAATCATTTCTTGAGCCGCTTCCTGGTTTCCTCCGACGTCTAAGTTTTCGTATTCTATCCCCTTACTGTTAAGGTACTCTTTAGTCTTCTTGCACCAAGGGCACGTGGGAGTCGAGTAAACCATAACTTTCTTGTCTGCCATTTTTCATTCACCACCAAGTGTTTCATGTTTCAACTTAATCTGATTAGCAAGCTCTTTCAATGCCCTGTAATCCTCTTGCCTCGGAAATCCTTTAATGACGACAGGGTCGATAACCTCGACTTTAAGGTTGGGGATCATCCCGGTAAGTGTTTCCACAAGCTGCCCCCCCCAACCATAAGAGCCGATTATGGTGGCATATTTTGCCTTAGGCCTTAATGCATTGGCGAGTACTGTAGCGTATGCTACTGCCGGGTGCGGTCCGTGCAGGACCGTTGGAGAGGCGATCACTATCGTCGCCGCATCCACCAATGCAATAGCGAGATCTCCCACATCCGTTTTCGTGAGATTAAACGGCTTGACTGTGATTCCCGCGTCAACAAGCTCGGAGACTAAGTAGTCTACCATAGCTTTCGTAGCCCCCCACATTGAAGCGTATACTATTACGACTTTGTTTTTCACTTCGTCGGACGTCCAGTCCTCGTAGGCTGAGAGTATGAACTCTGGGTTATCGTATACTGGACCGTGGCTTGGGGCAATCAATTCAACCTTTAAATCCCTCACCTTCGGAATGTGCTTTTTGATTATCCCCCTAAACGGCATCATGATTTCCGCGTAGTATCTTTTCGCAGCCTCATAGACCAGGCACTCGTCAGTAGCGTACAATTCACTCGAAGCCAGGTGGGAGCCGAACAAATCGCACGTGAAAAGAATATTATCCTCCTCAAGAAGGGTTAGCATGGTCTCCGGCCAGTGAACCCACGGCGCGAAAACAAACCTTAGAGTCCTATCTCCAAGGGATATTGTTTCCCCGTCCCCGATAACCTTAAACCTTCCATCGTCAATGCTCATCAAGTCCTTAAGCATTTCCTTGCATTTAGCGTTTGTGACTACTTGAGCGTCTGGGTATGCCTTCAAGACTTCCGGAATCGACCCTGAATGGTCTTTTTCAGCGTGGTTCGCAATAACGTAATCCAGTTTTTTAACACCCAACTTCTCAAGGTTTGAGAGAAGCTCCCCAGACTTTTCAGGGTCAACAGTATCAATGAGCGCTGTTTTTTCACTCCCCTCGATTAGATACGAGTTATAGCTTGTACCGTCCGGCAGCGGGATTAATTCATCGAATAGTCGCCTATCCCAGTGTTGCACTCTTACCGAGTGGATACCATCCCCTAATGATCCTGTCACATCAAATCACCCAAAATTCCGAATTCACGTTGTTATCGTCTTAAAGTCGTAGTAGCTTCCAGTTTCAGTTACAAAATCAATTTCCCCTTGAAGAATCGACAAGTGCTTCTCCTCCTCGGAAACGAGCTGGCGGAAAAGATTCCTACATTGTTCGTCACCACACTGCTCTACTATTGCCGCATAAAGGCTAATGCTTGCCCTCTCAGCCTCAACACCAATGTTTAATGCGGCAAGATTGTCGGCACCCTCGTCTGCGATTCCACCATTAACCTCTTTTTTGAAAACAGTATCTTCCATCTCATCGTATTCAGGGATTTCAACCATCACAGTCAAGTCAAACTCCTCGACATCAAGATTTTTTTGAAGCCACTGCTTGTGCTTGACCTCCTCATCGGCCAGAAACCTGAACATCGCTTTCCCCTGTACGTCGTAAGTCTTACCTTCAGCCTCATTATAGAACGCGTAACCGAGCTCTTCAAGCTCGATAGCCTTATCTATCGCTTCCCTTAAAGTTACATGAATCATATCTTATCCCCCCCACTTAATCCTTGATTGCTTTTCCTCGAAATGAAGGATAGTCCTGTGGCCGAACTCCTTCTCGTAGTCTAAAAAATAGATTTTTTCAGGAACAACTTTAATCCACACATGATGGTCTGGAACTCCCCCATAATCTTTCGCGGAAGGGAATCTATCGGCGTGTTTGTGCCTTAATTCATCTTCATGGTCCTTGGGCACCATCACAGCCCTACCAACTAACTGGATCCCCTTGATTCTCCCGAAGTCGTCGTAGTCTTCATCAATCGTTAAGGCAATCTTTGGATTAACCTGAATAGTCTTGACTTTATCAGTTATAGGGTCAGCCTCAAAAAATAATTCCAATCCATCATTTATGTAATATACAGTGTGAGCGCTTGGCACATTACTCCGAGACAAAGCTATCGTGCACAGTCTATGGCTGTTAATGTATTCAATGATTTCTTTCTCAAGATCATCAGTTACCATCTTTCGTATTCTAATGTATATTACTTCTTTAAAATACGTACAGTTTCCGTACAGTGACCTTAAAAATCAGTATTTCTCGCAAAAGACTTCGAAGTAGCTTTCCGGGTGATCGCAGGAAGGACACTTACCTGGAGGGGCATTTCCCTCATGAGTGAAACCACATTTCCTGCAAACCCATGTAACCGGTTCATCCTTCTTAAAAACAGTGCCCCCTTCAATCTGCGCTAGGATTTCCTTGTATCTTCCCTCATGATGTGCTTCGGCCTTGGCGATCGCCTTAAGACGAGCGGCAATCTCTGCCAAACCCTCTTCCTCTGCAACCCTCGCAAACTCTGGGTACATGCTAGTGAACTCAAAATTCTCACCCGCAATCGCAGCCTTAAGATTCTCCACAGTAGTGCCAACGGTAGTCGGAACATCCGCTTCAACAACAATATCTGATGCCTCATCACCCTTAAGCCCGTTGATAAGCCTTAGAAGCCACTTCGCATGCTCGTGCTCATTATCAGCCGTCAAAAGAAAAATCTCAGACAACTGTTCATAACCTTCTTTTTTCGCGGTTTTTGCGTAAATCGTGTATCGGTTCCTCGCCTGGCTCTCACCTACAAAGGCTTTGGCCAGATTCTCAATAGTCTTTTCCATTTTAAAGTCTTTTAAATTAGGTTCAACATATTTAAATAATTCAAGGTTTATAAGATTACTTTCAAAGTTAATTTGTATGAAATCGAAGAAATTTTTTGTATTAGGTTGTTTGTTACTTTTTTTCTCAGTTGTAGCTTCTGCTGAAGGTGATTCAAGCGGTATTTTGGATCGAATAATCCTTTTTCTAAAAAGCCTGTTCGGAATGGGCGGTGATTCCGCTTCCGAGGAGGTAGTCTGTAATCCACCCTACATTCAAGTTGGGGCTGAATGCTGTTTGGACCTGAATTCGAATAACATCTGTGATGAGGACGATAAGGTCAAAACGACAACAATCACTGTCACAACAACTGTTTCAGCAACAACTTTGTCCACGACGACTCAAACAATCACCACTACCTCCCTTACAACTACATCCTCATCCTCAATGACGATGCTCGTCATACGCTGCACCGTAAACAGTGACTGCGGTTTAAGAAGGGAAGAGAAAGTCTGCTACCGCGGAGACGTCTACATGAAGTCTTATAACCCGCTCTGCAAGAACCCTGGGGAAGCCAACGCGTACTGCCTGACCAAGGAAGCTTTCGTCGGCGCGTCGCTTCAAAGCGAGCCCAAACCCACCAAAGAGTGTATGAACGGGTGCAAAGACGGAGACTGCCTTTGAAAAAATGAATATTTAAATGTGTCATACCTCATATTTTATTAATGAGGGGATCGGTTAGGGTTCTAATACTGGTTGTTTTTGGATTTATGATTCAGTCTAGTGCTGGGTTTTCCTCGTCGCTGAATGAGTATGAAAACGTTTTTGAATCAGGTTGGAATCTTTTTTCAATTCCTCTTATCATTTCAGGACAGCATTCCCCCCCCAAATCACGACTTCTACCACAACGGTTTCTAGTTGGACTTCCACAACCACTCAACCTCCTCAAGTGGTCAATTCTAAGCCTTCTAATCATTTAACGGTGACGACGGACGAAAACGGCTTCATCCAATTCGATTTCAATGCGTCAGACGACAACGGTATTGTGAACGTCAGCATATCTGACAATCGAAACGGGAGTTTATCCTATGTGTTGTGGAATACGAGCGGGATTTCAGGGGTTTACAGTCTCTTCGTTTATTTTGGGGTGGACTATGATTCCGGGGGAAATTCAATAGTCTGGATTCCGGGAGCATTCGACTTTCAAGGTAACGAAGCCTTCGGAACCTACTGGCATCTCTATATTCATTCAACAACGTCGTCGACGACTTCGACGATAAATTAAACCCTTGTTTACACAATGCATGATTGGCTGAAGCGGCAACGAAATATCAGTGGAAGTGTGACTCTTTTTTACAGTAAGAAGTTTACTATCATGTATCCGGCCATTATGGTCATGAAGCTTACGAACCATATTGTGTGGTTCCAGGCTCTTACGTCTTTTCCGTCGAGGTGGGTGAAGGGCATGATTTCTGCGGCAGCCCACAAGCTTGAGGTGACTGTGATTAGTTGGTAGACTTCTTTGGGGTTTTTGTAGTTTAGGTAGGCGAAGGTCATCATTATTATGAATGAGAATGCTGGAGCTGCGAGTTTTGTGAGGCCGTACTTCCATTTCGCGATTGGGCCATCCACTTTCTCCATGAGGAATCCTTGTATTGAAAAAGGGTGGCCGAAGTAGCCTGTGATTAGTGTTATCGCAGAGCCCCCCCACCAGAAGTGGTATTCGATGTGTATGTTGCAGAGTTTCCCGACCATCCTGTGTGAGACTTCGTGTGAGAGTGCGGCGAAGAGGCAGAGCGCCCAGTTTTGGAGGAGTTTCGTGAAAAATACTGTAGTGATTCCGAAGAACGTGAAGGTTATGGACAGTCCCAGGACGAAGGAGGCGCCGAGTACGGCCAACAATTCGTCGATTTTTATTGGGCCCCACATCCTGTGGAATTCCCTGACCTTCCTTTTCCGCCTTCCAAAGTGGAGTGCCATGAACTCGAACACGGTCTGAAGCAGGCTTATAAGCCACATCAATCCCACTCCCGAAGCCATCGCAACGATCGGGACGTACTCTTCCGGGAAGAATCTTTTCAAAGGCGAATTCTTCGCGGACTCGTGCACAAGCTTGTTTCTGCTGCGCGGGTGGGCGAAAACCGAAAAACCCATGTCTTCAGTGCTCCCCTTAGTAAGGTTGATTTGCCCGAAATAGATGCTCTCCACCTCGGTTTCCGAGGCGTTGCCTATGAATAGCCCGCTCAGGTTGTTGTGGCCTGGTCCCCCCAGTAGGAAGGCTGCGCCGGGCCTTAGGAGGATCTGTTTGAACGATTCCGGGCTGTCGTCAAGGTATATGGCCTCTATTTCCGAGACTTCCACGTCTAAGTCGCCTCCGGACTCGACGTAAGCTTCGGCCGTAGTCCCCAGCATTCCAGTCTGGAACATGTCCATGATGCTGCGTTCCACCAAATCCATGTCTGAGCCATAGACTATGTAGAGTATGGGTTGGACTGTGATATTCCCTGAGTCGTCGAGAGGCACTTCAAACTGCAGCTTGAACTCCTGCCTGAAACCATCCAAGTCGAGCATCTGCGCGCTGGCGAAATTGCTAATCGATAGAATTATGATTATGCAGGTCAGATGGATTATGTTTTGTCTATTCGAGCTCATCTTTGATTAAAATATCTGTTGAATAAAATAGTAACAATAATCTTAAAAATGAAACCTGACGATATTAGGGGGATAAAGACGGATTACGTCCGGGGTAAGATCAAGGGAATGCTTTTAACATCTAAGATTGAAGAATACATTGAAGACTTGATAGCGCTGGAAAAAGCAGTTTTAAGCGGTTCTACCGACTGGAATATCGCCCGGAGGTGCGAGGGAGTTAAAAAAGATTTCCTAGTCGAGTATCTGGAAATTCTAAAAGAATTGAATCCCGAGAAATACGGGGACGAGATTTTTCGTTTGAGCGAGGACAAGAAAGTGAAAGTGGATTTCAGCCACAAGCACGTTGAGGAAGAGAAAAGGAGGATTGAGGAGCTTCGCAGGCTGTGGGCGGAGATGGGGGGTAAGGTTTAAGCGTCTTCGTCTGGCTGACACACCCTCTTGTACACGCCCTCAACGTTTTTCAAGACGTTTTCCATGCTGTCATCCAACTCTTTTATGTGGTCTTCCATCTTCTTGGTGTGTTCGTCCTGGGTTTTTAAAAGCCGGTTCAAAAGCTTCGAATGCCGGAAAAGGCCGTAAAGGATTACGACTTCGATTAAAATCACAAACACGCTCGTCACGATTCCGATTACTTCAATTGACTCCATCTTAGATTTTAAAGATAATGTGTCACCTACTATAATAGTGTATTAATTATCAAGAATGAAACCATCATTTAGGATAAAAAACCTCCACCTCCTTGGCTTAAACATAATTCTCGCAAAGCCTTTGTTTCTCTCGTTGAAACTCACAATCCTATGGAAGCTAGGTTACATCAAAATATGATCTAACTGGATTACTCAACTTTTTCGAACTGGTCTTTACCCACCTTGCACAGAGGACACAACCAATTATCCGGCAAATCCTCAAACGCAGTTCCCGGCGCAACCTCAGTCTCAGCGTCGCCTACCGCAGGGTCATAAACGTAACTACACACAAGACAAACATACTTTCCATCAACTACTTCATCCATACAAAGTCACCTCAAAATACAATAACTGAAGAAAACTATAAAAATAAAAAAAAAATAAGTTAATACAATGAGAATAAAGAGAGGGTTGGCTGGGAGGAATATTATTAGAATTATTTTTCTTTCCGTTAATGCTTTCCTTCTTTTTTTTCAAAGAAAGAAAAAGGTTAGCTGGGAGGCGGATTTGAAATCCCGCAAACTTTTAAAAAAAGTTTGATCAAAATTTTCTTTCTTTTTCGTTAACGTTTTTCTTTCTTTTCGGAAAAGAAAGAAAAAGGTTAGCTGGGAGGGAGATTTGAACTCCCGTTCTTCGGTCTGCAGCCGAACGCCTAACCGGGCTTGGCCACCCCAGCAAACTTTATAAAAAGATAGAGTTATTATGCGGGTTTTATCTATTTAAAAACTTTTTCTCTTTTGATTTGAGGGATTCTGGTATGATGTAGATTTCGTCGGTTTTTAAGTCGTAGATTATGGGTAGGAGCAGTATGCCGCCGCATGTGATTTTCTTGTGGACTTTCGGGTAGTATACTTTCAGAAAATAGAGCATCCTGTCGACTTGGATGCGCGCGCCTTCCTCGATTACGAGAGTCTGATAGGCATCTTTTGTTAATTTCTTTTTCTTTCCCTTCAAGTATTCTTCTACTCGAAGTTTCGCAAGGCCTCCCCCGTTTTCAAGCATGTAGTATTGAATTTCTTCCTCCACACATTCTTCAGTAAATAGTGTCGAGTATCCGCCACACTTCGTGTGGTGTACTATGGCCACGACTTCAGGTTTAAGATGATTTAATGCGTAGACGAAGGCCGGGATCGCGTCTTCAGTGAAAAGCCCTCCCACGTTTCTAACCTGGAAAATACTCCCCTGTTCAAGTTGGCCGAAAATGACGCTTAAGTCCAATCGAGAGTCCGAGCAGCAGAGTGAGAGGATTTTCGGGTTCTGGCCCTTGGATATCTCCTTGATTTTCACCCCGATTTTACTGTGGTGTGTTCGCCAACCCGAAAGGATTTTCCCGAGTATCCTCCTCTGGGAAGATTTATCAACCTTGAAATCCTTTTCACACCATCCTGCGAGCAATCCTTCCTGAACTCTCCTCTGGGTTTTCATTGTTGATTGAGTTAATATTTTGTCTGTAATCCTAAAATAAAGGTTGTGGACGGCGCGCGAGAGGCTTTGCCTGAATACTTTAAGATTTTGGGTGGGGGGCGTAAGGCAAGGTTTCTGGAGTGTGACAATCTTGAGGATAAGGTTTTCAAAGCAAAATCATTCCTTTCTTCTTGCATGCTTTGCGAACGCCGCTGTGGTGTTGACCGGACAGCTTCCGAGCGGGGTTTTTGTGGCGTCCTTGAGCCGCGGATTTCCTCGAAGTTTCTGCATTTAGGTGAGGAGGCTGAGATCATCCCGTCGTATACTATTTTTTTCTCAGGGTGTACGTTTCCCTGTGTATTTTGTCAGAACTGGGCTATCAGTCAGAATCCTCGGGGAGGAGTCGAGTTGCACGCTGAGACTCTAGCAAGCATGATAAACAATATTTCGGCGCGGAACGTCAACTGGGTGGGCGGGGATCCCACTCCGAACCTTCCGTTCATACTTGAAGTCTTAGCCTACGTCGAAAAAAATATTCCTCAAGTGTGGAACAGCAACTTGTATTTGACTGAAGAGTCGATGAGTCTTTTGGATGGAGTCATTGACTTGTATCTTACGGACTTCAAGTACGGCTGCGACGAGTGCGCGGTCAAATACTCGCAGGCTAAAGACTATTGGAAGATTATCACGAGAAATCACTTGGAAGCTCGAAGGCAGGTTGAAGTCATCATCCGCCACCTCGTCCTCCCAAACCACGTCGACTGCTGCACTAAACCGATTCTCGAATGGATTTCTAAAAACCTCGAGAACGTGCGAGTGAACATTATGGAACAGTACCGTCCCGAATATAAAGCCTGCGATTACCCTGAAATTAATACTCGGCTTTCGACCAACGAGTTTCGGGAAGCCTTAGACTATGGGCGGGAGCTTGACTTAAATATCGTAAGATGAAAGTGAAGTTGATTTGCGTTGGAAAAGTGAAGGAGGGGTTCATCAAAGGTGGGATTTCCCACTACTTGACCCGGCTTAAGACTTCGCGACTAAAAATCGTGGAAGTCGCCGACTCAAATCCTGAAAAAGAAGGGGCGATAATCCTATCGAAGATCAAGGAGGAAGACTATGTTATTGCTTTGAGTGAAAAAGGAAGTTCTACATCCTCAACCGAATTCGCCTTTATGCTTTCTGACGTTGAAAAGAATTTCGTCTTCATAATCGGCGGCCCTGACGGATTGGACGAGAAAGTCATAAAACGTGCTAATGAAGTAACCTCACTTTCTAAAATGACTTTCACCCACGAGATGGCCCGGCTAATCCTGCTCGAACAGATTTACCGGGCCGTGCAGATAAACGAGGGACGGCCGTATCATAGATAAGCTGTTTTTTTTTACTTATTCACGTATTTTAGATATACTTTGAAGAATTTGTTATAGGTTTTCTTGTATTTGTCGAGGAAGAATCTCTCTAGGTTTGTTGTGTATCCTCTATGGAAGTCTTCAAGGCTTTTGATGTAGGATCGTCTTTGGCTTTTACGGATTATCAGTGGCGGGTATTTGTTTTGCATCAATATGGTGTTTGCAAGAAACCTGCCGACCCTTCCGTTTCCGTCCGCAAACGGGTGTATCCGTTGAAATCTACCGTGGAATAAGGCTGCAACCTTCAGTGGGTTAGCGTATCCGCTTGTTTTTTCATACCACTTGATTAGTTCCTCCATCTCCTCCTCGACATCCTCTGGCGAAGTCAACTTGACTCGGCTTCCGACAATGTAGTTTGGATACTTCTTGTACCCGGTCCGACTGTCTATGTCTTTCATAAGAATCCTATACATCCCTATGATATCCTTCTCGTTT
>Ga0265592_1001362_pt1 | contig 10714 bp, 10 predicted proteins | sample saktaG_7_FD_190141 | JGI IMG/M metagenome (GOLD analysis project Ga0265592, IMG submission 190141) | Saline water microbial communities from Sakinaw Lake, British Columbia, Canada - sak_2010_1_5_120m | ecosystem: Environmental > Aquatic > Non-marine Saline and Alkaline > Saline ... | reverse complement strand
GATATTCCGATTATTTTGATCACAGGATTCTCCGACCTTCTTGATGACCAAAGTTTATTAGAGTACGGAATCCTGGAATTGATCCGGAAACCTATCAGAAAGGTGATTTTGGCCCAGGCAATATCCAATATCCTAACGAAACAGGACAATTAAAAGGGGGACCAATGGCAACGATTCTGGTGATTGATGATGACACTACGGCACGGACCGTCATAGTGGAAATGCTGACGGAAAATGGTCATCAGACAGTTGAAGCTTGCGACGGCGCAGAGGGATTGGAGCTTTTCAACGAAAGCAAGTTCGACATTGTCATCACTGACATTATAATGCCCAACGTCGAGGGTATTGAAACAATAATAAAACTCAAGAAAAGTCACCCTGCGGTGAACATAATAGCTGTTTCGGGCGGCGGAAGGATCAGCGCCGTCAATCACCTCTCGTTAGCGGAAAAGTTTGATGTCAACAAAACCCTGGTCAAGCCTTTTAGAAAAGATGATCTCCTCAAGGCTGTAGCCGAAATACTCGGGAGTTAGAAGTTCCTTCGCCGGCAGGATCATAGGGGAATAGGCGCATGACGGATAAAATGGACCGGAACGAGAAGGGTAACAGCAACAGTCCCCTACGGGACGATGCTGCGGATAAACTCGGGAGTTCTGAGGGGCTGGCGTCGGAACTCAAAGATAAAACTCCTGAAAAGATCATACACGAACTCCGGGTCCATCAGATCGAGTTGGAGATCCAGAATCAGGAACTCAAAAGAGTTCAACTCGCATTAGAAGAGTCCAAAGACGAACTCCAGGACCTTTATGATTTCGCTCCTGTTGGATACTTTACCTTATCTAAAAAAGGGATAATCAGAGATGTCAACCTGACGGGGGCAAGTCTTCTGGGAATGCACCGTCCAAAATTGATTGGACGGGGTTTCGGGCGCTTTGTCGCTCCCGAGGCCGAAGGCCAGTGGTATGACTGTATTATGAGCGTGCTTGAACAGGAAGAGAAGCGGTCTTGTGACCTTACGCTCAACCGTGAGGACGGTTCGTCATTTTCTGCCCACCTCGAAAGTATTCGAACGGATGCTCCAGTTGAACCGGCGGATGTCAGCGAAGGCGCCTACGTGGTCCGAATGGCGGTAATTGATATCACCGAGCGCAAACGGTCAGAGGACCAAATCAAGCTAAATGAGTCCCGATTACAGAGTCTCTATGACATTTCTCAATACAGGGCCAAGAACAACCAGGATTTTTTGGATTTTGCCCTTGATTCCGCCATTAGGTTAACTGGAAGCCAAGTTGGCTATATATACCATTACGATGCGGACAAGCGACAATTTATCCTTAATACATGGTCGAATGAAGTTATGAAACAATGCGAGGTCGCTGAACCGCAAACTGTCTACGCACTTGAAAGAACCGGTATATGGGGCGAGGCTGTCCGGCAAAAAAAAGCTATTATACTAAATGACTTCCAGGCCCCTAATCAACTCAAGCAAGGATATCCTTCGGGACACGTCGAACTCCTCAAATTTATGACTGCGCCTATTTTCCAGAACGACAAGATCGTGGCGGTGGTTGGCGTTGCAAACAAGAAATCGGATTATGATGACTCCGATGTCAGGCAACTGTCTCTACTTATGGATTCGGTCTGGAGAATTATCGATCGCCGCCAGGCCGAGGAGCAGGAAAAACTGCTATCCACAGCGGTTGTGCAGGCGGCGGAGTCGGTCATCATAACTGACGCATCGGGGATAATTCAATATGTCAATCCGGCACAGGAGAAAATTAGTGGATATAGTAGCGCCGAACTGATCGGACAGACGCCCAATATTTTCAAGAGTGATCAACACAGTGACGATTTTCACTCGCACATGTGGGAATCCATCAAATTGGGTGAGGTATGGTCCGGGAGATTTATCAACAAGAAAAAAGATGGGACTGAATACCATGAAGACGCCACTATATCTCCTGTTTACGACAAGTCAGGGAAGCTGACGAACTTTGTGTCGGTCAAACGCGACGTAACCAAAGAGACTGAACTCCAAGAGCAGTTGTTTCACGCCCAAAAGATGGAGGCCGTAGCTAGGCTTACGGCTGGTCTGGCGCATGATTTCAACAACCTGCTTCAGATAATTCTTAGCAACCTCGACGTGATACTGTCGGAACCGGTATTACCGGAAAAGATTAGAAAGAACCTCGGAGATATAGACAGAGCTGGAACCAGAGGCGCTGAACTAGTTAAACAGATGCTCGTATACGGTAGAAAGGTCCCGTTCAAACTACGTCCGGTTAATCTGGCCAGACTCGTAGCGCAGGTCACGCCTTTACTCGCCGGAACCTTTCCAGCGATGATCAAAATGGAGATTGTCACGGATCGCGACCTTTGGGCGGTAAATTGTGATCCCACACAAATGGATCAGGCATTGATCAATCTTGCGATAAACGCCAGGGATGCAATGCCGGAAGGCGGCAAACTGAGTATACGAACACAGAACATTGTGTTGGATGAGGAGTTTAATTCCTACCCTGGAATGAAGCCTGGACTCTACGTTCTTCTGTCAGTGACGGACACTGGGACAGGCATGGATCCAGAGATCGTCAAGCATATTTTTGAACCGTTCTTTACCACCAAAGAAGTGGGTAAAGGGACAGGACTAGGACTCTCTGTTGTTTATGGAATCGTAGAAAAGCATGGCGGCAGGATAATTTGTTTCAGCGAACCGTCTGAAGGCACGACATTCAGGATCTACCTGCCTGCGATAGAGGAAATCCCTGAAGAACAATATTCCGGGAATAAAGAACCACCAAAGGGTCGAGGTGAAACCATACTCCTGGTAGACGATGAGCCGGACATCACTAAACTTGTATCTCTATGGTTGAACAAAGCCAATTACAGCGTGATCACGGCTTCAAATGGTGAAGAAGCTTTAGAACTTTACGAAAAGCATCGTGAAGGAATAAAACTGATCATTCTCGATATAGTCATGCCTAAGATGGATGGGAGTGTGTGTCTTCGAACCCTATTGACAATGGAACCGAAAATTAAAGTCCTGGTGGTAAGCGGGGAGCTAAATGAAGGGATGGCTAAGGATTCCAAGGAGGCAGGTGCGAAAGGGTTTATCAGGAAGCCCTTTGATATGCCCGAACTCTTGACTACGATTCGTGAGGTTTTGGATAAGGATATTCCTGGACATATGAATGCCGGGGATGGGCGACAGGAGGTGTCTTGATGCATCAATAGGCATGGGCTACATTCAAGATATATATATCCCCGCTATCTCTGCCCGGGGATGATCACCGGAAGACACAACCCTGACATGGAATTCGGAAGACAACTAGGAGTAGACCATGAACACCTCTAATTCATTCAATAGTCAGATCCCGGTCATGAAGCGGTACTTAGCCATCATAGTGATAGTCTGGACAGTGGCGGTGGGGGCTTCGTTTGTCTGGAACTGGTTTGAAGTGGATGCCAAAACGCTTGAAGCAGCGCGAATTCAATCTAGGAGTTCATTCGAAAAAGATGTGATGTACCGTAGATGGAATGCCGGACATGGGGGTATTTATGTTCCTGTCACAGAAAAAATCGCCCCGAACCCGTATCTCCAAATACCACAACGAGACATTTTAACAACTTCAGGGCAAAAACTAACACTCATCAATCCCGCTTTCATGACACGTCTGGTCCACGAAATTCAAGAGGAACAATCAGGAACCAAGGGTCATATTACCAGTCTAAATCCGATCCGACCCGAAAACAAACCTGACGAATGGGAAACCAATGCCCTGAAATCTATTGAAAAAGGGCAAGGAGAGGTGACTTCCGTAGAAAATCTTCGTGGGATTTCTTGCATGAGGTTAATGAGACCGCTAATAACTGAGGAAGGCTGCCTCAAGTGTCACGCTGCCCAAGGATATAAAGTAGGTGACATTCGTGGTGGAATAAGCGTTGCTGTTCCAATGGGTCCCCTATGGAACGCGGAAAGAGGAGAGTTAGTCGCTCTGTCCATAGGCCACTGCGCATTGTGGTTGTTCGGTTTGGTTGGGTTAGTATTGGGCGGTAAACGCCTAGTAAAGGGCATAGAAGGGCAGGAGAGAGCGGAGAAGGCATTAAGGACAAGCCATGAGGATCTCAAAGAGGCCAACTCCATGATCATGGATAGCATCTATTATGCCCAAAACATCCAATCAGCTATATTACCGTCTGCTCAGAAACTTGGTAATCTCTTGGATGATTACTTCATCATCTGGCAGCCACGCGACGTGATAGGGGGAGACCTGTATTGGTTGGATGGAAAAGACGATGAATTGGTTCTGGTAGTGATGGACTGTACTGGACACGGGGTGCCGGGTGGAATTATGACCATGATAGCGGCTACGTCTCTGAATAGGGCGATTCATGAAATCGGTTACCAAGACCCTGGAGCTTTACTAGCTCGAATGAACGTACTAGTAAGGGACACATTGAGGAAGCGACAGGAAGGTAAACTTTACGACGATGGTTTAGACATGGGGATTTGCCATGTTAACAAAAAATCTCGTAAAGCAATCTTCGCAGGCGGTCGGATTTCACTATTTCTTTGCTCCGACGGTGAAGTAACTGAGATCAAGGGCGATACTGAGAGCCTGGGTTATCAATCTTCTGATCCTGACCACCTCTTTCACAATCATCATATCGAACTTTCGGCGATGGCTGATCTATATCTAACAACTGACGGTTTGATAGAGCAAATAGGTGGCGACAATAAACTCCCGTTTGGGAAAACTCGATTTAGTCAGTTTATTCTAGAAAATTGCGGCAAACCACAACATGAGCAGCGACTTGCGTTGCTTGACACTTTTCTTGATTACAGACGAGATGAAGATCAGCGTGATGATGTCACAGTCTTTGGAATCAGAGTCTAGCGAAACAAGAGGTGCAAAGTTGATACAGTTCAATGTTCACGAATTCTACGTCGATTTGAGCGGAAAAGGTATAATCTTTTGCTTCAGCGGTCCCATATCTCAGGATGTCATAGAGGGAATCGGTGGCACCCTGAAACAAAAGATGGAAATTGAGGATACAGACCTTAACACTTCTCAAAAAGTCTTTTCGATCTTTGTTGAACAGATGCAAAACATTGTGAATTATTCGGCCGACAGGGTAATTCCTGAAGACCGGCAGGAGGGGGAAATCCGTATCGGCATATTGATAGTCGGCAAGGAAGATGGCCATTTCTACGTCTTGTGTGGCAACAAAATAAGTCAAGAAAACGCAGAGACGATTCGCCCCCAACTTGAAACACTGACTAGAATGGATAAAGATGAAATGAAGCAACTTTATCGAGAACGCCGCAAAATGGCCGTCCACACAGATGAAAAAGGAACAGGACTAGGATTTATTGACATAGCGAGGAAAGCAACTGGCCCGATAGAATTTGATTTCTTACCACTGGATGGCGATTTTGTCTTCTTTACCATCAAAGCAGTAATCTGAGGTGATGACAATGGAACCTATTACAATTAAGGCTACAAAATCGAGTCCGTTCATTCACGTAGATCCCGCGGCTCATCTTATACAGATCATGGGCGAGTCATACCCTGAAAACGCTGCTAAATTCTATGGGCCAATACTGTCATCAATTAACGAATACTTGAATTCATCGGGAGCCTCCAGAATCACTGTAGATATGCATTTAACATATTTTAACAGCAGCAGTTCGAAAGCCTTGCTAAATTTTCTCGAAATACTCGATAAAACGGTGTCACAGAGCAAAGATATTGTAGTCAACTGGTGTTATCATCCTGATAATGAAACAATCTTTGAGGCTGGAGAAGAATTTCGAGATGAGTTCCCATCCCTGACATTCAACTTTATAGAAAGATCCTCAGAGGTTTTCATGGCTTGAACTCCGGTATTGTCAAATGCCACCGGGCTCAGACGCATAACAGACAGAAGTAACATCTGTTTTCGTGTCTGGTTTATTTAATAAAACTGTTCATCCCCAGCAATCATGCCAAGGAGTCATAGTGACATGGATGAGATAGACCTTTTCGAACGAGAACGAAAGGTACTTGAGACAGCCAATGCGCTTCTGGCAACGGCCGCAGACAACAAGAACTCTTGGTATGATCACTATGAAAAACTCCTGAGTGAATTCGAAAGAGTTGTGAGCCAGAGTAAAAGGCTCATTAGGCTTGGCGACATTATGCAGCTAAAACTCAACACCTTAAATGAACAATTTAGGGTTGAGGTTGAAAATCACAAGAAAACCCAAGCAGAAAAAGAAGCTTTTCAGGCTCAGCTTTTTCAATCCCAAAAACTGGAAGCGATTGGCACGCTGGTCGGTGGAATAGCCCACGACTTCAACAACATGCTTCAGATAATCCTTGGCTATTCTCAGCTCCTTTTGGATGATAAGAAAAAGGGAGAAGCGGGCTACAAAGAACTTAAAACTATAATTGAAACAGGAAAGAGTGGGGCCAATCTCGTCGAGAATCTACTAGCTTTCGGTCAACAAGGTCAGATATTTCCAGTTCCATTGGATCTCAATCACCAAATCAATCAACTTTCCACGCTAATATCTCATACTCTTCCGCATGTGGTTCAAGTTGATCTGGACTTGATCGATGGACCAACAACGATTCGTGCGGACCATGGACAGATAGATCAACTTGTCATGAACCTCGCAATCAATGCGTCAGAGGCCATGCCAAACGGTGGCCGCCTCAAGATCGCAACGACGAAAGTCTCTCTGGACGATGAATATTGCAGGACCCACTATGGGTCTAAACCCGGCGGCTATGTCATGCTAACGGTTTCGGATACCGGTCGTGGAATGGATCAAGAAATTCTGGTTAAGATATTTGACCCATTCTTTTCAACAAAGGAAAGGGGTTCTACAAGGGGAACCGGGCTCGGCCTTTCTGTGGTTAAGGGGATCGTACAACAGCAGGGCGGTCACGTTACCTGTGAGAGTGAGCCAGGTAAGGGAACAGCGGTCAAGGTTTACTTCCCTGCCATCGAAGCGCCTCTGACAACAGCGAAGACTGTTCTGCAAACAGTTCAATCTGAAGGTACTGAAACAATTTTAGTGGTAGAGGATAATATACCGGTTGCTGAATTGGAGCGGAGGTTTCTGGCAAACGCCGGTTACGAAGTCATTGTGGCTACCAATGGGCAGGAGGCCCTTGATATTTATCAGACCAGAAAGGAAGAGATGTCTCTGGTCATTCTGGACCTTCTCATGCCGGAGATGTCCGGCAGAGACTGCTTGATGGAACTGCTAAAGATCGACCCGTCAATCAAATTGCTCATAGCGAGCGGTTACGCCCCGGAAGATGAGTTACACAAAGAGATCAGTCCCCTTGTTAAGGGATTTTTGCACAAGCCGTTTGGGATGATTCAACTTTTAGACGCAGTAGGGTCAGTTTTACATAGTAAATAGGGTGCCAGCCACAATATCCTGATAATATATTGATTTGCTTAGTCCCGAAACAACAGCGCGCTCACGTCCTGGACTATTCCAGTGGCGGTAAACCAAAATGACTACGAGCCGCTATTATAGCCAAAATATCATCATTGCCGAGGTCGGAGAAAAAATCTTCTGGTTCATCCCACGGGCGACACAACTTACTAATCAGCGAGTTTAAGGCTTCTACAGGGTCAATTCGGGCTTCTTTAGCCATTAAGGTATATATTTCTTTGCCATTGCTAATTGCCTCAACCAAAAGGGACAAATATGGATCTTTCGTAAGCGTTTTTAGGTTCGGATTTGGGCCTGTTCAACTGTCAACTGATACGAACCGGGCCATTGCGGCAGTTTTATAAAAAATCCGGTCGGAATTTATGGATGATTTCATTTTTGAATCCGACAGACTCCTAGCTGATTTTCAGCAGAGCTGCTTGGGATTGGAGACAAAGTCATGAATATGACAGGAAATAAATCGGTCGCGGGAGTGTACAAAACCCACACTGCAGCGGAGGCTGCTGTCATGGAACTACAGAAGGCGGGGCTTGATATGAAGACGCTTTCTGTGGCGGGTAAGGACTATCACTCTGATGAGCTTGCCGTCGCATACTATAATACTGGGGACCGGATGAAGGCCTGGGGAAAGATAGGCGGTTTTTGGGATGGGCTTTGGGGATTGCTGTTCGGAGCCGCCTTCTTTTTCGTGCCAGGTATCGGCCCTATTGCCGTAGCGGGTCCACTGGTGAGTTCGATAGTGGGAGCGTTGGAAGGGACCGCCGTTGTAGGCGACGTCAGCGCTGTAGGCGCAGGATTATTGAGTATGGGCGTTCCAAGAGACTATGTCATCAAGTATGAAACCCTGTTAAAAGCCGACAGGTTCATTGTGATCTGTCACGGCGCCAGAGGGGATGTAGCGAAAGCCCGGAGCATTCTGCAGTACACAGAAGCCACGGAGGTCAACATCCACGACGGAGGCGGCCAGACCAGCCGTGTAATACTATTTTCCAAAAAGGACAAATAACACTGCGGTCTCCGGTAATATGTCAGCAATCGTTATGAATTGTGAAGGCTACTTTCACATTCGTAATTCGCCTCCAGCCTTTATGACATATCCTTAAAATATTAAGAGCTATTCTCTCACTGCCTCTGAGCCGCAACTTATTTATAATGGTTTTAATTATAATGTTGCTAACTTATTCCCTGTAAATTTAAATTAGCTTAGATTGGGGCCAATCTTCTGGGAATGCCCTGTCCAAAAATAATCAGACGAGGTCTTGGGTCCCCTGAGCATTACTCCCCTCTTGGAACCTGACTTTTATTGATCCGCCGTCTACGCCGGCAATGTGGAAATACTTTCGGGAAGAGATAGGCTCACGAAAGCGGATCAGCCTACGACAACAAATCCTTTGCCGCGGCATTTGAGACAATCGAGATATGGATTGGATGAATCGTCACCTGAACCGTTGCAATCCGGGCATGTGACAACCGGTTCCGATGGTAACGGTACGTAGCCTTTGCCGCCGCAGCCTATGCAAGTAAATGTCTTAACAGCCCCTGTTCCTCCACAGTGCGGACAAGGCCTGTATGGTTTTGGAACATCAACGACCCCTTTGCCATCACACACGCTGCATGTGGACCGCCACGACAATATGCCAAAAGGGTCTTTCCCTGTTCCTTTGCAGAATGAACAGGTTATTTCACTCATAATCTTTCTCCTGCCGGTCTAGCGTCGGCCATCGATTTTGATCAGTGTCACAATCCGATGGCCTTGGCTTGACCAATGGTTTTCATCTCTTGTCTTTTTTCATGCCTGGCAATGATTGCTCTTGAGCTTTAGATCTCTCGGCGTCTGCTCTTGCTCTTGCCTCCTCCAAAGCCTTGCCCTTCTGTTCGGCTTCCATGCGGAGCTTTCTTTCCTGTTCCGCTTTAGCCCTCTGTTCAGCCATCAACCTGGCTTTACGTCCTTGAGGAGAAAGGCTCGCCAAAGCAGCCCTGGCTCCGACTAAATCATTGACGTTATCTTTCCTCATTGCGGCGACATTGTCTTCCAACTTGTTTAAGAACTTTGTCCTGTCCGCCTTCGTTACCTTGGCCATTTTTGTATGTTCGGTCCTGAACCCGTTCATCATCACCTTTGTTTCTTTTTTTCCGGCGTTGACAAACCCGATAACGTCACCAACGAAAATGGTGTTCTCTCGCTTCGTGGCCTCGCCCATCGCCTGTAGGTCCTTGTGATAACCGGTCAGGAGACCGGACACATGGTTGGCCACGTCTGAAACGAACTCAACGTTTGCCTTTTTTGTTGTGGCGGCCATTTCCGCATGGGCTTTATCAAAGGCATTCAGGAAACCGCTAACTTCCGTATCCAGACTTGACACGAATTTTTTCCGATCATTCTTGGCCCGAACCGCCATATTGTTTTGGTCTTTCCGGAACCCGGCCCTCATTCTAGAAACCCCGGATTTCATTTCCGTGTTTTCTTTATCGAGTTGAGACCCGAAAACCTTACGGGAGTCCCGCAAGGTTTCAATCTCTCCGCACAATCTGGCGATGTCCTCAGTCAGGTTGCCCATATACTCCTCCTATAAGAAGTTAACCCGACTGAATTCCCAACCTCTTCCTGTTGGATTAGGTTGCTCGTTTGTGTCGGGTTTCTCGACCCCAGAGCTTCAGGGGTAGCTTAGGGTAGCTCCCCCATAGCCGTTGGGATTCTAGAGGCAGACGCCTCACGCAGGAGCGGCGGCGCTGGCTGTGAGACCAATAGCTTCGGCGTATTTCAGGTAGGTCTCGACTGATGCGATGACAACCCTCGCCTCGATTGAGAGCAGCTCGATACCAACTAATGAGACCTTCACCCACGCGTCGATCACAATACCTTTGTCCAAAATCCTGTCCACAACCTCAGCGAGGCTGGAAGAATCAGTCGATTTTGCTATCTTGGCCATTTTCGTCCCTCCATTTGTTTGTTTTCGCCTGAACGGCTTCAGAAAGGTTAGAATGCCATATCCGTGCCATAATTGACGGCTCTTGCACGTCATATCGAGCAAGCGTGGCGAAAAGAGATCCATCCGGGCCGTCTAATAGATTGCACACTTCATTCAAAATGACGTCGCTCGTGTTTGTCTTTTCTATTTCCGAATCGCTGTAAGTGTGTATGGAATCAGATGGTGTTATGTGGAGTCAAATCTATGGAACTGTTTCCGTATAGAGGCAATCCGAGTCACGACTGGAGTTATTCGGCTTGGGGTTCCGGCACTGAGCGCGCGATGT
>Ga0265592_1001359_pt1 | contig 10736 bp, 12 predicted proteins | sample saktaG_7_FD_190141 | JGI IMG/M metagenome (GOLD analysis project Ga0265592, IMG submission 190141) | Saline water microbial communities from Sakinaw Lake, British Columbia, Canada - sak_2010_1_5_120m | ecosystem: Environmental > Aquatic > Non-marine Saline and Alkaline > Saline ... | reverse complement strand
TGGGGTACGGATCAGAAGGGTGGTTTTCTGTTATTAAAATTCCGTGTCCTCCACCACCTTCTGTGTCTTCTGTATAGTAAATAATACAAACAAAAACTTGACAAAACCCCTTATATTTGTAATGATACATACATATTCAGTGAAACCAAGGTCATCAACCAAACCGAGAGGGGTAAACATGCACTGGAAAGATGTTTTAGCGCGCACAGATCTAGTAGGGGGAGATATTAAGTGTCACAAAGGTCAATCCATCTTCCGTGGACCCATTGAAAGGATTAGGCTCAGGAACGGATTTATCCACATCACCACGAAGTGGATGGCCGAGATGCCGGTGATACATCAGGGGGGCTCCAAAAAATGGAAGTTGTCCAACCCGGAGCACTCCTCATTGATCATCAACCCCAAGAAGGCAAGACTGCAAAACGTCCAGCAGAACAGAGTGTTGTACTTCACCCTCCCAGGAGTGCTATACGTGATCTTCCCCAAAGGTGAATCCAAACTTGACCCCACGGAAGTGGAGGGTCTCGAGGTCTAACGACCACGAGCACCTTCCCCCAACCACTGAATGACCCGCCAGATTTTACTTGGCGGGTCATTCTTTTTTTCGCGGGGGTAATAGGGGGTGTCCCCCTATCTATAATTCTAATTAAAATAGTACGTACTATAGACCGTACTATAAGTACGTACCAAAGTACGTTCTAAACTTCCGTGTCCCCCATTACCTTCTGTGTCTTCCGTGTTAAAATTCCCAAAAACACAACCAAACTAGCCAGCAATCCCGGATACATTGGTTCAATATTAAACCAATAAACTGGCCAGCCATAGTCTAGGTGTGTGTAACCCCAGACCAACCAGACTACAGCAGTGAGACTTCCAAAGATGATGCTATAAAATGCCGCGCTTGCTGGTATTTTTTTCTTGTAGAAGAAACCAAACAAAATTGGAACAAGAAGAGCTGAAATACCAACAGTGCCGATCGTGTACCAGATGCCAATAATTGAGCTGGCAAACAAAGCAATGATGACAGAAAAAACTAATGTTATCACTACTCCAATTCTAGTTGCTTTCAATTCTTGCGCCTCAGTTATATCAGGCCTCAAAACTTTTTTATAAATATCATGCGACAAAGTCATACCCCCGAGCAAAGTAAATGAATCGATCGTACTCATGATAGAAGCCAGCAAGCCGGTAAAAAATAATCCAACAAAAACAGTCGGCAAAACTGCGGTTGCAAAAGTTGGCAGGGCTGTGACCGGATCTAACTCTGGCATAGTAGCTCTGGCATACATACCGATGGTAGTAGTAAAGACATCAAACACAAGCCAAAATAAAATAGAAATCAAAATTCCTTTTTTGGGAATACTGGAATCTTTTGTCGCATAACAGCGTTGATAAAAACTTGGATCAACGAGAGTCCAAAAAGCGATAAAACCCCAGACCAAAATCATCTGCGTAGTCCACTCCCCTGTTAAGGCAAAATGGCTGGCTGGCAAATTGGCTTGTAGAAATTCTAATCCACCAAACTGAGCAATAGCAAAAGGAATAATAAGACCAACACCGACAAACATTAGAAAAAACTGAATCACATCGGTTATTACATCGCCTACAAAACCACCACGATAAGTATAGAAAAGTGTGATAATAGATCCGAGTACAATTCCTACCCAGGCTGGCCAACCAAACATTAGACTAAATATTACGCCGAGAGATAAAATATATGGAGCCGGTGTGACCAAGAGAAAATTAAAAATCGCGCCGAGTAATCTAACTTTTTTATCATAAAATTTTTCTAGCTGATCAGAAATTGTATAGAGATTTGACTCACGAATTTTTCGCGCCAAAAAAAATGCAAAAAATAAATAACTGGGATACCAAAAAAATCCTTGCGTTAACCAATTTACTATTCCGTAATTGAATGACAACTCAACAACTCCCATAGTACCACCATACCAAGTACTGACCAGCGTGGCGACAAAAATCGGCAAGGTCAATCTACGCCCAGCCAAAAAATAATCTGGCACATTGGTTATTTTTTTCTTTACAAAATAACCAATGAGGATTATTGCTACAAAATATATTCCGATGATTGAATAATCTATTGTTGAGAGGTCTGGCATAGTGGTTTTTACAATAATCCCGAGCGAGGTCACCAAGCGTGAGCGCAGGTGAACGACGAGGGATCTTTCGAAGGAAAAGCATTATGAACCACATCATCAAGATGTATATAAATATACTTTTTCTTTTAAGAAATTATAAATTAATTAGGTTTTAGTAAATAAAAAAATTAAAGTGTCATTGCGATGAGTCCTGATGAAATACAGAGCGACGAAGCAATCCCAGTATAGTGGCAACGTTGCAAGTAGACTGGGATTGCCGCGTCGTTATTTCATACTCCTCGCAATGACAGATTTTTAATCCCTCGCTCTAATAACTAATATTCTCCCCGACTCCAAATTTATTTTTGCCTTATCACCGTCGAGCCTATTACAAATACCAAACCAACCAAAATCAACATCTTTTTCTTTTACATTCCATTTTAACCCTTCATAATTTAATCCGTGAACTAATCCAAACGGGATAACAGACACAATATCATTTTTATTTCCAATAATCTCACAAAAATTTTCCACTAATTCAATCTCATTTTTTTCATCAATTATTTTTGCCTTGATCCCATTTTTTATTTTTGAAAGACTTATTATATTACCAAGTGTGTGATCCATCCTATCCCCCATCGCACCAATAATAAAAATTTCTGTTGGGTCAAATTCATGAGCCAATTTTATTGCCAATTCCAAATCAGTTTTGTCTTGATCTGGATCATTTATTATTTGTGTTTTATCATTTTTGGCTAATTCTTTCAAAACTTTTTTATCAGCCGAATCCAAATCACCAATCACAAAATCAGGCACGACTTGCAAAGCCTCGCAATGATTCACTCCCCCATCGGCACAAATAATCATATCAGAAACTTTTATTAAATTCTGATAAAAATCCGGCTGATTAATATTTCCATTTACTATGATTAATATTTTCATATAAATTTCTGTCATTGCGAGGAGTATGAAATAACGACGCGACAATCCCAGTGGAGTTGCAACGTTGCTGATGCACTGAGATTGCTTCGTCATGTATTCTCATTCCTCGCAATGACACAATAAAACAAAAAATCCCTATGACAAGGGAAATCAAAAACACTATCTCAACCGATTCGTGTAGATTCGTGTTAAGATCTGTGGTCTGTATTCCCTTTCGCTAGTATTACCTAGATCAGGTTCCAAGGATACTTCTCAGCCCCAAAGTGGAGCGCTCCTAACAGTGTGTTTATTTTATAATATTTTTGAAATGGAGTCAAATTATACAATATCTAATTAACTTTATAAACTTTATACTTTATGAACTTATAAACAAAAACCACCCTATCCTCCTCGATTTATCTTCAATATTTGAAAACAAATCGAGTCGCGGGTGGTTTTTGTTTACCACTGGACCCTTGCTCTCTAATAGATATAGAAGAGCGGAAGGACGTAGTAAGAAGGAACCAATTTCATCCCCTAGTTGAAAGGACCAACAAACACCATCTCATCATAGATGGGGTCCCCGTAACCGGCCTTCTGGCGGGCTTTTGTGTTCTCAAAATGAATCCGATGGACTCGATGAGAGCGATCCTGCCCATTGAGACGAGGTCTCCCATAGGCCGTATAGAGTTTGGGTCCCTGTACTGGGGTCAAATACAGTGTCTCAAAACTTCCCGAGTCCACCTGCAACTGCATTCTCGTGACCATACGATACTCTGCAATGGCTTGTCGACGAGCGCTTTCTCCTGCAACTTCAGCCTGTTGCACAACCACTTTGGGTATGATAACCCTCTTGTTGCCTCCTCGTTGCTTCTTCCTCTTTTGTTCGGCAACTTGATCCAAAATTCTCTGTCTAGTAGCAGCTTCAGCAGCCAAACCCACTTCTTGTTCTCTCTTTGCCTCCTCTGAACTAACCCTAAGAACACGAGCAACAATTCTTCCAGTACTCATAAACACCCCCTAGGTGCTACAATGGTTGAAATAACCAGTCCCCCCATGAAACTGATTACTAAAAAATAGTACCACACCAAATAAGATTTGTCAACCGTGTGTTATTTAAATACATAAACACACAAACACAAAAACATTTAAACAAAAAAACAAAAACAGATAATTTAGTATTATCCGTTTATAGAAATATTATTTGTTAACTTATTTAATATTTTTTAAGCTATTTTTCAAATCACTCATCGTTTCCACTTTTACCAACTCTTGTCGCAATTCTTTCACTCCTTCAAACCCCTTGAAATAAAATAACAAATGTTTCCGAAAAGTTTTTAATCCAAATTCTTCACCATAATGCGCCAAATGCAACTCAGCATGTCTTAATACAACTCGTCTCAATTCGTCACTTTCTACTTTATACTTTCTACTTTTTCCTTCAAATACCCACGGATTTCCCAAAGCTCCCCGCCCAATCATCACCCCGTCCGCGCCCGTAATTTCAAGACACCGCTCAATATCTTCACTATTTTTTATATCCCCATTGGCAATTACTGGAATACTCAACAGCTTCTTCACCTTCCCTATCATCTCCCAATTTGCCTGACCTGAATAACCCTGTTTTTTGGTCCTTCCATGTATTGTAAGCACATCCACACCAGCCTCTTCCAAAAGTGGTGCAAATCGCAAAATCTCGTCTTCAGAACCCCAACCAAGCCTGGTCTTAACACTGATTGGAAGCCCCAAATCGACCTTTTTTAGAGCTTTTACAATCGCTACGGCCCTTTCATGGTCTTTCATCAAAGCTGCCCCAGCTCTGCCTTTTTGGGCTATCTTTGGCACCGGACAACCCATATTGATGTCTATCCCGTCAGGTCGCAACACTTCCCCCCTAATAAGGGGGGATAAAGGGGGGTGTTGGCCAACCAAAATCTTCGCCGCCCCTACAATCACTTCCGGATCACTTCCAAACAACTGCAACACCACCGGTCGCTCAATTTCTTCAAACTCACACATTTTCAAAGTCTTTTCACTCCCCCGCACAATCGCCTCGGCACTCACCATTTCGCGAAATATCACAAATGGACGCAAAAGGTTCCCCTCTCCTTTACAAAGAGAGGGGTCAGGGGTGAGGTTCACTTCGCGACAAATACGACAAAACGGCGCATCGGTATAATCTGCCATTGGTGCAAGAGCTAAAATTGGTTTTGGTAATTTTGTCCAAATCATAGAGGACTTTTTATATTTTTAATATTTTGATTACTCACTTGAGTATATAACTGGGTTGTTCTTATATTAGCATGGCCTAATATAGTTTGTACATATCTCAAATCAGTTCCATTTTCTAATAAATGAGTAGCAAAACTATGTCTAAGTGAATGAAAACTAGCTTTTTTCTTTATTCCACTTCTACTTAAGCATTTTGCAAATATTTTTTGTGGGGTAGCTGTTGTCAACTTACCACCTCGTTCACTTTCAAAAATATATTCATTAATCCCACGTCCTATAATATATTTTTTTAAAATTGTAATTAACTTTTCTGGCAAAATTGTGATTCTATCTTTTTTTCCTTTTGCTCCCTTAATATGAATACAATCGCGATCAAAATCTATATCTTGAACCTTTAAGGAAACAACTTCACTAACTCGTAATCCACTTGCATATGCAAGCTTCAACATTGCACGATGCTTATCATTAGTTGTACTATAAAAAATAAGTTCAATTTCATCTCGACTAAGCACAACTGGAAGTTTTTTAGATTTTTTAGGATGTCTTATTTTTTCAAAGTTTTTTCTTTTATATATTTGGAGGTAAACAAAATTTATAGCATTAGCATAAAGAGATAAAGTTTGTGGAGCACTCCCCTGCTCAGCTTTAAATAGCAAAAACTTTTTTAATTCCTCGTAATTCAAATCTCTCGGTGGTTTATTATAATAATTATATAAATTTCTAACAGCACTGACATAAGACTTGATTGTTTCAAGACTATAGTTGCGTAATTTCATCTCATTTGTTATAATTTCAATAAGTCCGGGCATATAATTGGGGATAATAATATTCCCATTATACTACAAAATCAGGATCTTTTGAAGAATGATTTTGTATATATACCAGTTATACGCAATTCAAAAAATATTTTTCTTTTATAAGGAATTTTGACAGGCTTTTTTAAAGGGGAATAAATTTGTTTTTTTATTTATTAGAAAGGGGTATAAGGAGTTTTCTCCGCTTCGCTCCGAAAACGATTTATTTAATTTATTTTTTATTTATCTATTGTTAATTGTATTTGACAAAATATAGTTATGGGCATATGCTTAAAATAGAAACTATTTAAATTTTATATAAAGGTCGAACGATCATAAATTAATTTATTTTAACTAAAAAACATATGCCACGATTTAACGGAACTGGCCCTATGGGTTATGGCCCCGGCACTGGCCGAGGATTAGGCCCTTGCGGCGGCGGTCAAGCTTATGGCCGCGGGGGTGCTGGTCGAGGACGAGGATTGGGTTGGAGAAGGTTTTGGGGATATTATCCTGCTCCTACTCCCACCAAAAAAGAAGAAACAGAAATGCTTTCTGAAGAAGCAAATTTATTGGAAGAAGAACTTAAAACTATCAAATCCCGTTTAGCCCAACTTAAGGGTCAAAAATAATCTAACAAATATTATGAAAATCGCAGTAAGTTCAACAAACAAAAATATTGAGAGCGATATTTCCGATGTTTTTGGCAGGTGTCCGTATTTTATCATTGCCGAAATAAAAGACGGAAAAATAGAGAAAACCGAAGCCGTAAAAAATGAAAGCATTGATCAAAACAGCGGCGCCGGCGTTTCCACCGCACAATTAATGGCAGAGAAAAATGTTAATGTTGTGATAACTGGCAATGTCGGGCCGAGAGCTTTGGATGTTTTAAATCAATTTAATATTGAGATTTATTCTGGACAGGGAGTTGTAAAAGATGCTTTACAGGCTTTTATAGATAAAAATCTTAAAAGAATAAATTAGTATGAAATTGGTTATTCCGACAAATGGCAAAAATGGCTTGGATGATAAAATAGCCAATCATTTTGGTCGTTGTTCCACTTATACTTTTCTGAATGATAAAGGAGAAGTAATTGAAATTATAGATAATATCAGTGAGCACATGGGAGGAACTGGCCTGCCGCCCGAATTGATGAAAAAGTATGGAGCGGATATTTTATTATGTAGAGATCTTGGACCGAGAGCTATTAACTTGTGTAAAGAATTAGGAATTGATGTTTACGTTTGCCAAGCTGATACAGTAAAAAATATTTTTAAACTTTGGCAAAATAATAAACTTAAAAAAGCGGGCGTTGAAGACGCTTGTGAACAACATAAAAATTAAATTATGAAAATTGCAGTTACTGGCGGAAAGGGTGGCACAGGCAAATCAATGGTGGCGACTTCATTAGCAGTTGAGTTTGCTAAAAATAAAAAAACCGTTTTGTTGGATGTTGATGTTGAATGTCCCAATGATCATCTCTTGCTTTCCGCCAAAAGAGAAAAATTTACCACGATTTATCAAACTATACCCCAATGGGATTTTGATAAATGTAATAAATGCGGAAAATGTGCTTCTGTTTGCAAACAGAATGCGATTGTTTTTGTTAAAGATAAATATCCGGCTTTTGTTAAAGATATTTGCATTGGTTGTAAGGCATGTATCGTGGCTTGCCCGTTTGGCGCTATTTCCGAAAGTCAAAAGGAAATAGGCACGATTTATACTGGCAATAATTATGGTGTGGATTTAATTTTAGGCGAACTTAAATTGGGTGAATTGGCTTCCGGCGAAGTGGTTGCTGAAGTTAGAAAACATTCAGAGGAAATTATTAAAAAACTAAAGTCTGAGATTGTTTTAATAGATTCAGCCGCGGGAATCGGCTGTCCGGTCATTGCCTCGTTGGTTGGCACTGATTATATTGTCGCCGTTACTGAGCCCACTCCCTCTGCTCTGCATGACTTGAAAAGGGTTTTATATTTAGCCAATCATTTTCAAATTAAACACGGGATTGTTATTAATAAATATGACTTGGCGGAAAAATTTTGCTCAAAAATAAAAAAATTCGCCGATGAAAATAATATTAAAATTATCGGTAAAATTCCTTATAAAAAAGATTTCGTAGATTCGACCATAGAAATGAAACCGGTGGTTGAAATTAATCCAAATTATCAAAAAATATTCAGACAAATAATAGATCAAATAAATTCAGAGATAAAATGAAAGAAAAAATAGCCTTAATTTCAGTATTGGCCAATGTATTTTTAGCCGCTGGTAAAATAGTGGCTGGTTTTGTAGCCGGTTCCGGAGCTGTTTTTGCCGAGGGTCTGCATTCAGGCATGGATATATTGTCATCCGGCATAAGTTTTGTCGGCATTAAAATTGCCCAAAAACCAGTGGATAAAAAACATCCTTATGGGCATTATAAATTTGAAGTTTTGGCCGGTTTAATCATAACTATAATTTTATTTTTGACCGGAGGTTTTATTTTATGGGAAGCAGTTCAGAAGTTTAGAAATCCATCGCCGGTAGTTGTTGGGTATTTAGCCTTGGGAGTGATGTTGGTCTCGGCCATTATTAATGAAATTATGGCAAGGTTGAAAATCAAATACGGCAAAAAGGAGAATTCAGCCTCTTTATTGTCCGATGGAATTCATTCCCGAGTTGACGTTTATAGCTCGTTAATCGTTTTAATCGGTTTGTTTTTTACCAAGTATTGGATTTATATTGATTCGGTTCTTGCTTTGTTTATCGGTTTGTATATTATCAAAGAATCGTTTTCGTTGGGCAAAGAAGCGGTTGACTCTTTGCTTGATGTTTCGGCCGGAGAAGAGATAGAAGAAAAAATAAAATCAATCGCCCAAGCGGAAAATATCAAAGTGGATTCTCTAAAGACGCAGAAAAAGGGTTCGGCTGTAACCGCTAACTTGGAAATAGATTTGCCAAGCAATTTAAGCGTAGAAGAGGCGACTAAAATTTCCCATACCTTAAGAGAGAAGCTTATACAATTCATAGAATCTTTGGAGTATGTGGTTATTCAAATCGTCAGTCATGAAATAGAGACCAGTTTTTACAAACCGGATTTTGGCCGTGGTTTCGGTTGGCAGAGAAAAGGACGATTTAAAGATAAAATCCAAGAGGCGTCTGGCAAGGGCCCGGATGGTTATTGCATTTGTGAAAAATGCGGTTATAAAACTTCGCACCAAAGAGGCATTCCATGTTCAAGCTTAAAATGTCCTAATTGCGATATTAATTTAAAAAGAAGTTAATATGCCAAGACCAAGACTTTGTAGAAAAATAAGATTTAATCCAAACATAACTTACTTTAAGCCGCAAGGCGTGCCGATGAGGTTTTTGGACATGGTTGAGCTGACCGCTGAAGAAGTGGAAGCTTTAAGATTGAAAAACGATAAAGATTTGGATCAAAACGAAGCCGCTAAAATGATGAAGACTTCCCGAAGCACTTTTCAAAGAATTTTAATTTCAGCATATAAAAAAGTGACCAACGCTATAATTGAAGGCAAAGCGATTAAAATAGTTAAATAATTTTTATGATAAATAAAACAGATGTTTTGATTATCGGCGGCGGACCCGCCGGAGTAGTAGCGGCCGTTACCACCAAAAAAATTTATCCGTCAAAAAAGGTAATTTTAATCAGAAAAGAACAAAAAAGCATTATTCCTTGCGGCATTCCTTATATTTTTCATCGCTTGAATTCGGTTGACGAAAATGTAATGCCTGATAAACCGTTGATAGAAAATAACATCAATTTGATTATTGGAGAGGTATCAAAAATCAGTGCGAAGAATAAACAGATAATTTTAAGGGATAAAAGTATTTACAGTTATGATAAATTAATTTTAGCTTGCGGTTCAAAACCACAATTAATTCCAATTTCCGGCATAAAAAAAGAAGGAGTCTGGCTGGTCAAAAAAGATTACGAATATTTGAAAAAATTTAGAGAGGCCGTATTAGGAAGTAAGAAGGTGGTTATTATTGGTGGCGGGTTTATTGGAATTGAGTTTGCCGAAGAGTTAAGTAAGATTGATGGTTTGGAAGTCAGTATCGTTGAAATGGCGAATCATTGTTTGATAACAAATTTTGACACCGAATTTGTATTGGCGGCCGAAGAGAAATTGAAAGACAACGGGATTAAGATATACTTTGATAAAAAAGTAAAAGAAATAGGCGGCAATAAAAAAGTAGAGTATGTAAAATTGGATAATGGAGAAAAATTATCAGCCGACCTGGTTATTTTATCCATAGGCGCTTGTCCTAATGTTGATTTAGCCAAAACAGCCGGCATTGAAACGGAAGAAAAGGGTGGCGTATGCGTTGGCGAGTATTTAAAAACAAGTATATCTGATATTTTTGCCGTAGGCGATTGCGCTCAAACCAAAGACTTTATCACTAATAAAAATATTCCGATTATGCTGGCTTCAGTGGCTACCAGCGAGGCGAGAATCGCCGCCAGCAATTTATATCAATTAAAGCTTATCAGAGAAAACAAAGGCACGGTTGGAGTTTTTTCCACTTATATTGATGGTTTGGTTTTAGGAATAGCCGGATTAACCGAGCAAAAAGCTAAAGCTGAAGGGTTTGATTATGTTGTTGGAGAAGCTCAAGCGCCAAATCATCATCCTGGCAGGTTAGCCGAGACTGAAATAATAAAAGTAAAATTGATTTTTTCTAAAT
>Ga0265592_1001355_pt1 | contig 10766 bp, 13 predicted proteins | sample saktaG_7_FD_190141 | JGI IMG/M metagenome (GOLD analysis project Ga0265592, IMG submission 190141) | Saline water microbial communities from Sakinaw Lake, British Columbia, Canada - sak_2010_1_5_120m | ecosystem: Environmental > Aquatic > Non-marine Saline and Alkaline > Saline ... | reverse complement strand
ATAATACATTTCGCAATAGTTCGGGTATAGGTATGGTATGGTATCAGATAAATATTCATTATCCTCAGAAACACTCAAAAAATGTCCCACCGGGATAACCGGTTTTGACGAGATAACCTTTGGTGGTCTGCCACAGGGACGCCCGACGCTTATCGCCGGGGGTGCCGGTTCAGGCAAAACGATGTTTGCCATGGAATTCATTGTCAATGGTATAACCATATACGATGAACCGGGAATCTATGTAACCTTTGAAGAGCGACAAACAGATCTTGTACAGAACTTTGCGTCAGTTGGCTTTGATCTGAACCAGCTTGTCGACGACGGCAGGTTAATTATTGATAACATCTCCCTGAATCGCACCGACTATCAGGAGACCGGTGAATTTGATCTTGACGGTCTTTTTATCCGTCTGAATATGCATGTAAAAAAGATTGGTGCAAAGAGAGTTGTTCTTGATACTGTTGAGGTGCTCTTTTCTACCTTCTCAGAACATGCAATCATCAGGTCAGAACTCCAAAGGCTCTTTGGCTGGTTCAAGGAGAATGACCTGACTGCTGTTATCACCGGAGAGGCAGGAACCGCCTCGCTTACCCGTTATGGACTTGAAGAATACGTTGCCGACTGTGTTATACTTCTCGACAACCGGATAGAGGACCAGGCAGCCACCCGGCGACTCCGTATCATCAAGTATCGCGGCAGCATTCACGGACTTGACGAGTATCCGTACCTGATAGATAGAGACGGGGTGAGTGTCCTGCCCCTCTCATCGCTCGGACTCCAGTCTTCTGCGCCAGCCGAACGCGTATCAAGTGGCATCCCGCGGCTTGATACCATGTTCAGCAACGAGGGTTACTACCGGGGCAGTTCTATTCTTATTAGTGGTGAGGCAGGGACCGGCAAGTCATCAATGGCTGCTGCATTTGCTGCTGCTGCGGTAGCCCGGGGAGAGCGGTGCTTGTATTTTGCGTTCGAGGAGTCAGAGGCCCAGATAATCAGGAATATGACATCCATCGGCATCGACCTGAAGCCTGGTGTTGAAAGTGGGCTGCTACGCTTCTACTGTTCCCGTCCGACATGTTACGGCCTTGAGATGCATCTTGCAATAATGCACAAAATTATCAAGGACCAGAATCCGGATGTCATTGTGGTGGATCCCATATCCAATCTTATCAATGCCGGCAGCGATCGGCAGGTAAAAGCGATGCTCACCCGTCTGATTGACTTTTTAAAGATGAAGGAGGTAACCTCCCTCTATACAGACCTGACCCGGGGGGGTATGGTAGCAGAGTCCACACAGGTGATGATCTCTTCCCTGATGGATACCTGGCTTTTAGTCGGGTACGTGGAGGGGAATGGAGAGCGCAACCGCACACTCAGCATCCTGAAATCACGGGGAATGAGTCATTCAAACCAGTTGCGTGAGTTTGTGCTATCAGATAACGGCATTGATCTTGTAAATGTGTATGCCAGCGGTAACATAGTCCTGACCGGTGCTGCCCGCCTGGCTCAGCAGTCAAAGGAAGAGTGGGATCTTGTCCGTTTCCAGAGGGAGCGTGAACTGAATCATCAGATATTTGAGGAGAAAGAGAAGAGCATAGAGGCTCAGATTGCCAAACTGCAGGCAGAACTGCTGCTCGAAAAGACCCGGTACCGCCTTGTGGAAGAGGAGACAGAGGAGAGCACCCGATCCATCATTGAAACACGAAAAAAGATGGAGCAACACCGCGGTGCCGATTTGTAGTGAGAAAAAATGACAAATGAGGAAACAGACAAAAAATGGGTACTCAAACTCTATGTGGCAGGTCAGACTCCAAAATCCCTGACCGCCTTTGCAAATCTGAAAAAGATCTGTGAGGAGTATCTTCCGGAACACTACATTATTGAGGTTATTGACCTGCTGGAAAAACCCGAACTGGCAGAAGGGGATCAAATAATTGCCATTCCTACTCTTATTAAAAACCTTCCTGACCCTGTTCGAAAGATCATCGGTGATCTCTCCAACACCGAGAAGGTCCTGGTTGGTCTTGATATAGTACCGAGGTGATTTTCAATGGATGAAAATGCCCCTGATCCGAACCAGTCGACTACCCGGACTTTTGAGGAGGCGATACAGGAAGCAGGAAAGGGCACCTATATCCTGACACTCTATATCACCGGTCAGACGTCCGGTTCGCAGCGGGCTATTCGAAACATCAAAAAGATCTGCGAGGAAGAGCTTAACAGCCGCTATGAGCTGGAGATCATTGATATCTATCAACAGCCCGAATTGGCAAAGAATGTGGATCTCGTGGCAGCGCCCACGCTGATAAAAACACTCCCTGTCCCTATCCGCCGGCTTGTCGGTGATATGTCTGACCGGGAGCGGGTGCTTATTGGTCTGGACCTGAAGAAGAATGAGTAATCATCAGAAGACAAAAAGGCAATATGACTGAATCTGACCGTACCTCTGCTGAGATTCTTACTGAGAACGAACATCTGAAAGCCCGTATTAAAGAACTTGATGAGGTGCTGTGGGCGATCCGCTCAGGCGAGGTAGACGCCATTGTCAGCACTCCGGATATGGGAGGGCATATTTTCACCCTGGAGAGTTCTGAGACGCCCTACCGCTTTTTTGTTGAAAATATGAATCAGGGAGCGGTAATTCTTGATAGTGACCTGACAATACTCTACTGCAACCAGAAGTTTGCCGACATGACTGATCAGGATCTCAATAAGCTCGTCGGAGTATCTTTCTGTAATTTTCTGGGATCAGACGATGCAAAGCTCTGCATGACGGGTATCATTCTCCCCCGGAGTGAGAGAGTCTCTAAAGAGATAATTTTTACCTGTCCGGGTCGGGAACCCATGCCGGTCCAGATTGACATAGGATTGCTGAAAGAAGAGGCTGGTTATTACACCTATTCAGCCATTCTGACAGATCTTAGTTTCCTGAAGAAGAATGAGATGATTCTGGAGGAGACACTTTCACTTCTTCATGCTGCCATCGAATCAACAAATAACGGATTGCTGGTGGTAAACACAAATCGAAAAGTCACAATCTCTAATAACCTGTTTGTAGAGATGTGGAATCTTTCGGATTCTTTCATCAATTCGCAGGATGACAGACTGGTCATGAATGCTCTTATCAGACAGGTGAAACGTCCTGAGGAGTTTGCAGCAACGGTGCATGAGTTATATGCCACACCTGATAAAGAAGAATCTGATATCCTCGAGCTTCTGGATAACCGGATTTTTGACTGGTACTCAAAACCCCAAAAAATCGGGGATATCATAGTAGGGAGGATCTGGAGCTTTCAGGATATTACCTTAAAAAAACAGTTGGAAGAAATGATTAAGATGTCTCTTACCGAGAAAGAGACACTCTTAAAAGAGATCCATCACCGGGTGAAGAATAACATGCAGGTTGTCTCAAGCCTTCTCTTTATGCAGGCGAGAAAGACAAAGGATGCCCGGGTACAGGAGATCCTCCTTGAGAGTCAGAACCGGATAAAATCAATAGCTCTTGTACATGAAAGGATATACCAGTCAGAAGATTTTGAAAATATTAATTATACTGAATATATCAGAAAAATTACCCGGGACCTGTTTGAATCCTATCAGGTTGATCCAACTCGTATTTCCCTTTCTATCAATAAAGAGATAGTGTATCTTCCCATTGATAAGGCTGTGCCATGCAGTCTTGTCATCAACGAACTGGTATCTAATGCAGTGAAACATGCATTTCCCGAAGGGAGAACCGGGACCATTTTTATCGATTTTCAACGTCAGGGTGGCACGTATATCCTTGTATTTCGTGATGATGGGATAGGAATGCCACAAGGAATAGATAATACTCATTATGAGACGCTTGGGCTTGAACTCATCAGGGGACTGGTTCGCCAGCTGAACGGAACGATTGAACTGGACCGGACTGCCGGGGCGGCATATACCATTACGTTTCCGGTATAAGAATGATATTTACGGTTATATTACGGTAGTATTTCTATGGTGTGAGCCAATCACCTCATTATAATTTAAGTATATATCAATTGTTGAGGATATTTTGGCTGATGAACATATAGGAAGAATGGTTATCTTCGCTCCTGCCAAAAATCAGGTTTCTGGTGAAGATTCATCACGGCAAGTATATATATTTCTCCTTGTTGCTCTTTTATTGCATAGAGAATACCATATGGGAAACGGTTGATAATGCATTTTCGTGTATTAATAGAGAAGCGGGCATACGCCTCAGGGAACTGGATAATTCGCATTATTGCAACATGAACCTCAAAGGCAAATTCCCTGCCATAGGTCTGACTGAATATCCTCATAGTATGAGACTGCCTGATGAAGTTCTCTTTCTGCATCGGGGTGAAAAAAATAGTTCATTGAGATAGCCTGGTTTCTAACTTCGAGAAGACATCTTTCCCGGATCTCAGGGCAACCGATCCGTTAGTGAGTGAGACTAATCTATTTTCGGCAATGTCTGCCCAAAATATATCTATATCTGGATCAGTTGGTAAGTTCAGACTGGCAATCAACCGGTCAATAAGAGCAATTCGTTCCTGGGCTGGAAGTGAAAGGACTTCCTGTTCAATTTTATGAGATTAAGAAACCATATTTTTCTATAATTCCATGTATCAATTCTCATATATGTGTGTTGGGTAGATTATGAAGAAATTTATGGCATCCTGCCTGTTTATCATCTGATTAACTACGTCATAAATTAAAACCTATATTGACCTCACGAATAACTATTCTTTCACCAGTAAAGGCTCTGTCTATAAATCATGTGATACCATATCATCATGTTCAGGCAGGATGTATTACATGACATTCTGATAGTGTCTATATCACGGTAAGAATTCTAACCTCAGAGGTTGGAACCCAGATATCAGATATGCTGGCAATACGCACTTTGATGGTGCCAAAAAACCGAATGAAAAAGAGAATAGCAGGTAACAGGCATACAAGAGCTGGACGAAACATACTTTTATGCAGGATCCAGATATTCTCATACACCGTGGCAGCATGTTCTGATGAAGAAACCTAAAAAGAAATGCAGACAACATGTGTATAATTTTAAAGAAACTGATATGGGTATTGTACTGCTGATACAGTGCAACACGAGGGTTTACTATGGAATATCCTGATTTATCATTCATACGTGCGTATCGGGAGAATATACTTACGATTGCTCATCATCATGGTGCACATAACCTGCGGGTTTTCGGATCCTATGTCCGGGGTTCCCAGAGGCCTGAAAGTGATCTTGATCTTTTAGCAGATATAGATGATGATAGAAGCCTCCTTGACCAGGCAGCATTAATCCGGGAATTAGAAGAACTCCTTCATGTTACTATTGATCTGGTAGAGCCAGCCTGTCTGCATTGGTATATTAGAGATAAAATCCTTTATGAGGCGATTCCCTTATGAAAGACGATCAGTATTATGCGATTCTGATCCATGAGTATATCCAAAAGATCCGGGATTATACTCATGACGGGTATGATGTCTTTCCTGAGGATGAAAAGACTCAGGATGCCGTTATTCGAAAACTTCAGATTCTTGCAGAAACAACTCAACGATTATCAGAAGAGATAAAAAGGAGTGACCAAACTATTCCGTGGCAGGATATTGCAGGATTAAGAAACATTCTGGTACACCAGTATACTGAAGTAAATATCTCCAGAATCTGGCTGGTTATTGAATCTGATCTTCCTCAGTTATGTACGTTTATAACCCGGAATCTTCATAATGCGTCTGATTATACCAGTGGATAAGGTCATCTAAATGTATGGTTTCCTTCTCCAGAGTACATACTTACAAATTGGATGGCCTCAACTACTAGGTAGTGGCAAAAAACCTTATATGGTTTACCTTAATCGATGTAGCGGGCTCTGTCTGAAAACCAAGTGATACCATATCATCATATTCAGGCAGGATGTAATTACATGGCATTCTGACTTTCATATTTTTTATCACTTAAGGATTCAAACATTAGAGGTTGGAACATGTTTCAGATACTCCATGAAGTTCTGTGATTACAACAGTTCAATCAAGGATTTGAGGTTGAAATGGTTTTTCTGCGTCCTCTGCGGTAAATCAATTCAATTATCAAACAAATGTCTTTTCACCGCCAGAAAGAATGATGTAATGAGGAAAACAGGATTGGCAATATCACTTGAAAAATTGAGAGAGCTTCCTTTCATAAAAGAGGAAAAATTTCTCTCTTAATTGTAGTTGTCGAATAGTAATAATCTGGATTATATGGTAATCGAGCACACTATTTTTGCACAAACCCTATAGGTAAATCAAACCAAACAAGAAATGCATGCCTGCAATTAGTGTTATTCTTGATGAGATCGAGGAACTCGGGATCGAAGACCAGGAATATGTCATAAACATTCTCCAAAACCGGTTACGGGATAGAAAGAGAGCAGACCTCGCATCCAGAGCCCGGGAGGCTATGAAAAACGCAGAGTCAGGAAACGTAAAAACGGGAGGTTTTCAGGAATTATGGGCCGATTGTAATGATTGATATAATCTGGGATGATCGGTTTAGTGGTTATTCAAAAAATGGAAAAAAAAGCATCCTGATCTCATTGACGAATTTAAATTTAAACTGGAATTATTCTGTACAGATCCTTTTAATCCCATCTTAAAAACACATGCCCTGCATGGTGGGTTACACGGATTATGTACCTCACAAATTACATTTCAATACCGATTAGTCTTCTCATTCACAGATTCATCCCGGACCCGGGTTATCCTGGTTACTATCGGAACACAGGAGAAGTCTATTAACCTTTCATGAAATATCATTTACCGGATCTATTAAGCATGTCACTCTACACGTTTTTAATACGAGGAATTCACTCTGCATCACTTTATTAAAGCCCATATTTCTCATTCTTTGCATTGTATTCCTATACCTCACACCGGATATTAAATGAGAGCATTTTTCCAATGGTGGGATACATCCCCACAATTATGATTAATGGCGAAATTTTCCAGGAAGTTTTGTTATTATCTTTATTTTTACCTCTTTCTCCGTCCTCTGCATATAACGTATCAAATGAATCGTCTGACCGTTTGATCATAAACACCCTGACCGCCGATATTGAACAGTTAAAACGCTAATACTGAATACCTTCAACGCTTAGTAAAATACTATTAAAAAGGTTTTGAGACTATCAGAGAATGACAATATACATTTCTCGAGCAATCATATTGAAGCTTAATTCATATTTAGTCAATGATTTCTGCACCATTTTTTTAAGGTTTTTGGGCAAGTATAATTCTCGGACACCCTGCTAGTTGCGATTAGATTTGGTCGTACTGTTAGGTAAAAGACTTTTGATTGACCTTTGTCATATTATTAAATTGAAAACTGAGTTATGCAACAGCCTCACAAGAAGAGTTCTTTATATCATGTTGATCATATCACTGAATAAAATGAATAACTCACCTCCAATCGATATCCTGTCGAAAATAATTCGTGATGAATTCGCAAGACAAGAGATAGTTGTCACCTCAGTATATCTATTTGGTAGTCGTGCCAAAGAAACCGCAAAATCAGACAGTGATTGGGATTTTCTAATTATTATACGTGATAAAATTTCACATTCTTTGAAACGAAAAATAATATCAGGAATAAGGAAATTATTTATTTTTGACTATAACATCGATGCTGATTTTATTGTATTAGCTGAAAAAGATGTTTTTTCAGGAAGCACTGACAAGGGTAGAATCTCATACTATGCCTTACGGGAAGGATTACTTGTATGAGTAATCACATTGAAACAGTGCAACGCTGGTGTCTGAAAGCGGATAATGATTTAAAAAACGCCTGTCATGAAATAGAACACGAAGATCCAGCTCTTGATACTATATGCTTCCATTCACAGCAGACTGCTGAAAAATATCTAAAAGCTTTTCTGGTTTTTTCGGATACTGAAATTCCTAAAACTCATTCCTTAATCAGACTCATCAGAGACTGTATTCTTATCGATCCATCTTTTAATGAACTTATTGAGAAAAATATTGATGAATTGACTGATTTCGCAATTGAAATACGCTATGCAGATGACTTCTACTTTCCTAGCTGGAAAAGCTCAGGATGCAATACAAAAAGCAGAACTTGTCCGTTCATTTGTTCTTTGTAGGATTACGATCATTGAACATCAATAAGACGATATCATATTAGGGAGTTACAGTAATCAAGACGAATCCCTATGGTTTCCTTGAGTTTGATATATACAAAAATTCTGAAATGACGACAAATTTCTATGTATCTTTTCAACCTTCTTTTCATGCAGGCGAGAAAGACAAAGGATGAAAAGGCACTGGAAATCCTTTTAAAGAGTCTGAACCGGATAAAATCGATAGCGCTTGTACATGAACGGATTTACCAGTCAGAAGATCTTGATATCATTGATTATACCGACTATGTAAGAAAAATACCTGTTATTTATTTGAGTCCTATCTAATTGATCCTAGTCGCATTTCCCTAACTGTCAGTTCAGAAATTATTTCTCTTTCAATTGACAAGGCTGTACCCTGCAGTCTTGTCATCAACGAACTGGTATCTAATGCATTAAAACATGCATTTCCCGAAGGGAGAACAGGGGCCATTTTTATCGATTTTCAACGTCAGGGAGATACGTATGTCCTTGTATTTCGTGATGATGGGATAGGAATGCCACAAGGAATAGATAATACTCATTATGAGACGCTTGGGCTTGAACTCATCAGGGGACTGGTTCGTCAGCTGAACGGAACGATTGAACTGGACCGGACTGCCGGGGCGGCATATACCATCACGTTTCCGGTATAAAGAATGACATTTACGGTTATATTACGGTAGTATTTCTATGGTGTGCGGTGTTCATGGATGCGAGCCAGGTTTTTTAAGATAGATCCGGCAATTTCCATACAACTGATTCTATTAAGGTCTCTTCAAGCCTCTGCCCGGCCAGAACTCATGCATTGCGATTCACTAAGAGAATATTCCCGGCTGGATTATCTAGAATGTCCAAAAAAAGTTTATTCATTCAGATAATTGTACAGGTAACATGTTCTGCACGGGCAATTTCAGCCTGACGAACATCTGCAGTTATCATTGAGGCATTCAACACCTGAGCCTGAGCAATTCCTAAGGAATCATAGAATGAATGGCTCTGTCGAATCGCGATCTCCAGACCGATATTAAGATACGGTTCGAGATTTTCTATCATGATGACTCCTTCAGAAAGAAAGGTTTTAAGCGTATATGCCAGTTTAAATGCATGGTCTTTTGGGATGAGACCACGATGGACAGAGAGCCAGAATACGTTATGTGCCTCGAGAGTGAGCATAGGAGTAGCTATTATCTGTTCGTCACCAGTCATAGTTGGGATAAGAACCGCCCATCCAGGCTCGCGGAGAAGGAATTTTAAAAAAGCTGATGTATCAAGTACTATCACGAATTTCACGCACCAAAGAGACCGACATTCCTTGTGGTACTGATGGCTGGTTCTCCGAATCGTTTATAAACGAATTCACTACCTCTTTCTTTCGGATATCGTGTATTTTCTGGTCGATGAACTGACGTATTTCACTATTCCAATCAATTTGTTCTTCAAGACTTTTCATGATGGATTTCATCTCATCCGGAATTCGGACACTCATTACTGAAGTCATATGCCTGTAAACAAATATGTAAACATGAGGGATAAAGATAGTGATACTAAAAGTGGTACGTTATGCCGAAATGCTAGGTTCGTTTGATGTGGCATAATTCATACCATTATAGTGTACAGAAGAACTTCTTCTTAATATCGTTAATAGTAAAATTTCCTGGAAAGTTTGTATTAACTATATAAGGAGACGTTATGCCCGGCCAGAACTCATGCATTGCGATTCACTAAGAGAATATTTCCGGCTGGATTATCTAGATGTCCAATGAGAGTCTTTTCATTCAGATAATAGTACAGGTAACCTGTTCTGTACGGGCAATTTCAGTCTGACAAACATATGTTGACTATTCCATACCACTTGAAAAATTGATAGAGCCTCCTTTCGTACAAGAGGAAAAATTCCTCTGATAATTGTTGTTGTTGAAAAGTATATTCTGGATTATATGGTAATTGAGCACACTTTTTTAGCACAAACACTATACGTAAATCAAACCAAAGAAGAGATGCATACCTGCAATTAGTGTTATTCTTGAAAAGAATGAGGAACCCGGGATAAAAGACCAGGAATATGTCATAAACATCCTCAAAAACCTGTATATCGTTATCGAAAAAGAGGATCTAAAACGACTCTTTCATCCCTTTACACGGGTGCAGGTGCGAAAGAGACTCACCCAGGGAACCGGACTTGGTCTGTCTCTCTTAAAAAAACGTGTCACGTTCCCTGACTGGAATATTACGGCTGATATCGAGCTACAAAAAAGGAGTGTGTTTACGTTTTCGTTCCCGGCAACGTTCGGAAAGCAGGAAGATCTATGACAAAAATATTGGTCATCGAGGACAATGAGAAGAACCGGTATCTTATTTCTTTTATCTTACGAGATTCAGGGTATGATGTTATAGAGGCAATCACCGGGGAAGAGGGGGTTGAAACGGCTATCAGGGAACATGTGGACCTTGTTCTTATGGACATCCAGCTACCGGGTATCGATGGGTATGAAACAACACGGCGTATCCGGGCATCTCCTGCAGACGATACCATCCCTATTATTGCGCTGACATCTTTTGCGATGACTGGTGACCGTGAACGGGCTCTAACTGCCGGATGTA
>Ga0265592_1001351_pt1 | contig 10778 bp, 9 predicted proteins | sample saktaG_7_FD_190141 | JGI IMG/M metagenome (GOLD analysis project Ga0265592, IMG submission 190141) | Saline water microbial communities from Sakinaw Lake, British Columbia, Canada - sak_2010_1_5_120m | ecosystem: Environmental > Aquatic > Non-marine Saline and Alkaline > Saline ... | reverse complement strand
AAGGTGATTTGGGATGGGCTGTTTTAATTTTAGCGGCAATAATTCGTCTTATTATATGGCCTTGGTACAAGAAAGCTATGGGTGATCAAAGAAAAATGGCAAAATTACAGCCCAAGATTAAAGAAGTCCAGAAGAAGCTTAAAAACGAACCAGCAAAGGCAAATCAGGAAATAATGAAAATCTTTAAAGAGGAAAAAATTAATCCTGGTAATTCTTTCTTTTTTATCTTCTTTCAAATGGCTATTTTTATTTCACTTTTTGTGTTTTTTAAGCAAGCCATAGAAACCGATTGGGCTCCCTATCTTTATAGTTTTATTAAATCACCAGAGCAAATAAATTATTTATTTCTTGGTGTTGTTAATCTTCAGGCTCCAAGCTTGATCCTTGCTATTATTTCTGCTTCACTGAATTCTTTTTTGACATTTATGCAGCCAAGTTCAGGGCAAAACAAGGCGATGTTGCTTGGTTTCCCTTTTATAATTTTATTTTTTTATCAAAAATTTCCCGCGGTTATTATTTTATATTGGGTAGGATTTACTTTGATAAATATTCTGCAGGAGTATATGATTAATAAGAATGTAGCAGAGAAAAATCAAACATTAGAAACGGGAGCTATCAACTAATTATGGAAACATTAAAGGTAAAAAAATTTTTAGAAGATTTATTTACAATTACTGGTTTTGTAAATTTTGAGATTAGTACTCAAGAAAGTCCACAAGATAGGCTTGTCCAGTTTTCAATTAAGACTGATTCAGATATTAATTATAGCGGTCTTTTGATAGGACGAGACGGGGAGAGTTTACAAGCTTTTGAATATTTATTAAATATTTTTTCAAAAAAATGCTCCAATGATTATCCTTGGAGAATTATTTTAGATATTAATAATTATCGAGCAATGCAAGAAGAAAAGTTAAGAGAATTTGCAAAGAAAGCATCTCGCCATGTGTCTTTAACAAAAAAAGAAATTGAATTACCACCTATGAGAGCGCGAGACAGAAGGATTATTCATTTAGAGATTGCCCTAAGAAGTGATGTATTCACAGAAAGTATTGGGGAAGGAAAGGAGAGGCATATCCTAATAAAACCGCAAGAGAAATAAATTTTTTGAATTTATTATTTACTATTTATAGTTCGGAAATACAAAAATAGGCTTCATTAGGCTCGAATTCATCGCATAAATTCATAGTAGGCTCAAGGTGAAATCCACTCCCTGGCTTGTTTGAGTTTTGCCATGCTTGCGAATATTCATCTATGACATCAAAGCCAGCTGCATTGGCGGCTTGAATAAAGGCCGTCCTTATAGAATCACCTGGGTTACCTCCGTAGCCTACATCAACACAAGTTCCAAGAGAATGACATGCTGATAGATGGTCAATGGTTGTAATACATTTATTATTAGAAATTTCTGTACAAGCTTCAGTTACAGTCCAATTACCAAGTCCTTGTTTTTCTGCTAAAATTACTAATTTATCAGCCGTTTCTTTGTCAATGTAGGCACCATTAACAAATTCTGAAGACAAAGGAATGCTATTATAATTGTCTAATGTTGCACTTGCCCCAATTAAAACAAAATCCCCAATTTGTTGGGGTTTTTCCTCTTCTTCAGTTTTAGCTTCTTCTGAGATAGCTTCTGATGAAGGCAGGGTTGTAGTGTCAGAAGCCCCGCTTAAAATATCTGGGTTAATTGTGTTTAGAATAATCCAAAAAGCAAATAATAAAATAATTCCAATAATGGCGCTCACAATTCTTTCTTGAGCGTCTTTTTGTTGGGAAGTATTGCCGCCAGAAGTAAGGTACTGGAAACCAGCATAAACAATCATAGCAAAAGCTAAAATTCCGGCTATACTGAATGCCCACCAAATTAAGATTTTTACTAATGGGGATATTCCTCTTTCGAATGGCATTGATTCATCTTTTTTTACCAAACCAGGAATTCCAACTTCCCATACATAAGGTTCAAATTTCGGAACATTTATTTCTTGTGGTGTATTAATATTTTCCATGAATTGCTCAGATGGAGTTAGCGGTTTAAGGTTTCTAATTATTTGTAAAATAAGTTGTATTTCTGGTGGCAATAAATTTGGGGCTATTGTTTGAATTATTGATATAATATTCTCAGGAGGCATATATCCCGTACCCGGGTTGATTAATGGCCAAATTTCTTCGTAGTGCTCTGCGAGTAACTGATTGAATACTGTTTCTGCATTAAATTCTGCTTTGACGCTTATTGGTATTATTATAAGGTTAATAATTCCTATTAAAAGGATACTAATAGTAAAGATTTTTGCAATTTTATTATCATTTTTGAAAAACATATTATTAAAAAATTGTTAGATTGTTACTTTTGAAGGAATTTTTGAAGGAATTGATGTTTTTATAGCCTTCATAGCTTTTTGCATTTTTTCTTTTAATATAGGTATATTTTCAATTATATAACAAATTATAACAGTCAGAGTAGCAATAGGAAGGATGCTAGCAAATGGTATAAGGTCTAGTGCCTGTCCAACTAAGAGCCAAGTACCTCTTATGCCACTGATGAGAACGATAATAAAAATATAAGCAACAAAAGGTATGCTGATAATCCAGACGAAGAGGTTAATTCCAGGAATAAACCCTAAAAAGATTTCCAACGCGTCTTTTATTATACACGTGATAAGTAAAAATATGAATACAGTGAGGGACATTTTATTATTCATAGTTGTGTTGGTTTACTCTTTTTCAAATCTTCTTTAGCTTTTTTAATGTCTATTAGTTGGGCTGGGCTTGAAGTAATAATTTGATCTTCAGCATAAGAAGCGAGTATTTGAACAGCAACATGTCTACTTTCAGCAAAAAAGAGTCCTGTACCGACAGAAGCTTGAAGAAGAATGCTTTTTTCTTGTTCTGTAAGATGTAATGCATCTCCTATTATATTAATATTGGCAGGCGACTGCCTTAATAAAAGAGCCAAGGAAGAATTAGTGATTAAGGGTTTACCATAGGGTGATTTTAAAGCATCTTCAATGTCTTGAGTTATAAAGGTTACTCCCATATAATATTTTCGTGCTCTTTTAACCAGGCCAAAAAGAAAAGAAGCACTTTCTTCATGTTTTAATAACCACCATCCTTCATCTACTATTACCATTCTCTTTCTTAGGTCTTTTTTCACCATTGTCCAAATATAATTTAATACTACATACATAGCAATAGGCCTTAATTCGTCTTCTAAATCCCGAATACCGAATACAACAAGACGATTATTAATATCAATATTTGATGGCTGGTTAAGAAAACCAGCATAAGTTCCCTCGGTAAATTTATAGAGTTTTGCCGCTAAATCCTCTCCCCCCTCTGTATTTTTAAGGACACTTTCCAGGTCTTCCATCAAAGGTGGAATTTTTTTCTTAGCCATATTCTCTGGAAAGATATCTCTACTAGCATAAGTTTGGACGATAGCTCTGTCTAATATTAATTCTTCTTGCGGCGAGATACCTTTTAGCATTAATTTAATTAGACCAATAAGATTAAGAACATGATTACGAAAAACTTCTTCAGTAGTTTCATCTTCTTTTATTGGGGGCAGTTCAAATGGATTAATATTGTCTTCAGATGCAACAGAAATTTTAAAATAACTGCCACCGATTGAATTGGATAAATATTCATATTCATTTTCTGGATCAAGAATTAAAATGTTGGTACCTAATAATAATGAACGAAGAATTTCCAGTTTTATTGCGTAACTTTTTCCTGCGCCAGTTTGGGCGAAAACAACCATATTTGCGTTTGACAAAAGAAAACGGTCAAAAATAATTAGACTGTTGTTATGTATATTAATTCCATAAAATATTCCTTTGTTATCAGAGAGATCTAAAGAGGAGAATGGGAAAAGAGTTGAGGCTGGCCCTGAATTTAAAGGAGTTGTTAGTAACAACCTGTCTATTCCCAATGGCAAAGAAGACTCCATACCCTCAAATTCTCTAAAAACAGTAGGTTTGGCATAAATTAGTCGTTGTTCTAGTACATTTTTAATTTTGCTTTCAATCTCCGAAAGATCCTCTTTGTTATTGGCAAAGAATGTAATATAAACCCCAACATCAAAGAGCTTTTCACTGCCTTCTTGCACAGTGTTTCTTAATTTTTCAATATTCTCAACAGCCATTTCTAATAGAGGATTACGGATTAATCCTTTTTCAGCTTCTATGCTTATTTGAGCTTGGATTTCAGCGGATTTTTTTCTTAAACTTTTTAAAACTTTATTAATATTTAAAGGATGAAAAAAAATAGAAACACTAAATGATTCATCGAGGTTTATAATAGAAGAAAACCAATTAGAAGCTAAATAATTAGGATAAGTAAGAATAAAAAGAGTTGAGCAATATTTATCTCCCAATTTTAGAAAATTTGTATTAATTTCTAATCCGGCAGGAGCAATTAAATCCTGAAGAGTAGAAAGGGCTCGAGATTGAGCTAACTTTTCAGGGTCTTTTTGTTTTTTTCTTAAAAAATTTGGAAAACGCATATTTTATTGATTAAATTCTTCTGGAATATTTAATGATTCTTTTTCAAAGGTCTCTGGATTATAAAGATTATAAAATAATTCTATTAATTCTTTTGTAACTAATGGCTGAGATTGTAATCCCATTCTACTTAGGTTGGTAATTATATTATTTTGGCGAATCATTAACTGTTGATAATATTGACCAAAATCTTCATCAGAAATAGAAATTATAGCAGAAAACGCCTGGCGTCTTAAATTCAATAGTTTTTTATAAGTTTCTGCTATTTGGCTTATAATAGTTCGAGATTTTAACATAATAGGATCATAGGGCACTACAATATAGAATTTTTTCTTCATAATATTATTTCCAGCAACTAATCCTTTTATAAAGCCATAACAATCCTCTCCTTGAATCTTTAAAAGACCATTTGTTTCTTGTGAAATTTTTCCTTGAAGAAAGCTTAAATAAGTTTCAATATTAACTCTTCTAGAATGAGCAATAACTTCTAAGGGAAAATCTAAATTATTTATAAGATTACGCCAACTTGTTAATATAGAAGATTGTTCATCTTCGGATTTTAAACTCAAATTTATGCCCGAGACTTCTAAAACAGAACGGATTGAACCGTTTTTTAGAATGATTACTCCTTTTCTTATTTCCTGTAGAGAAATAAGAGATTGGCTACTGAAAGATTCTTTAGGCATTTTTTTATCTATCTAGTATTTCCGTTAATTGCTTAAGCGTTTTTTTATCTAAACGATTTTTAGTAGATGTTTTTATAATAATCTCAGGCTCTTTAGTATAGGATTTAGAGGATTCTATTGTGGCAGTTTCTTTTTTCCATAAATAGTATTTTGGAAGCCAAAAATGTCGGATAGCCGCTATAATTAAACTGTATATAGGCACGCTATGAATTTGTCCAAAGGCGAGAAGAATACCAATCGGAGCGAGAAACATAGACAAAATCATCCAAAGCCAGAGTTCTAGAATAAAAAAGAGTAAAATAATTAATCCGCCAAAAGATAGCGCAATCCATAATTGGGTAAAAGTAATCCAACCCATTAATTTTACGTCTTCTCTTATAAATTGTGGAACTTCATAATTCATATGTTTATGCTTCACCAAAAGGGCTCTTCTTTTGGTATTTTTTATAAGGAATAGGTTCCTCTTCAGGTATTTTCTCTTGTTTATTTTTTATGTCATCGGTAGTAGTGGGCTCTTCTTTTAATTTAGTATCAAGGATATAAGGTTTTTTTTCACTAGTTTTTACAAAAGATTCTTCGTCTTTAAATTTTTCCCCTTCGCCGCTCAAAACTTGAGAAGAAGTTAATTTTCCTATCCCTATTCTTTTTGGCGCTTCTCTTTCTTCTGTCTTTTTAAGCGCTTGGGGGTTTAAAGAAACTTTTTTCATTTTTTCAATAATTTTTGGTTGACCATTTTCTTTCTGCATAGCGGCTAACAATTTTTCTCTAATCTTTTCTTGTTGATCTAAGGGAATTTTTGGAGTGATGATTCTTTTAAATTCCTCTGTTTTATTAACTGGCTTTTCAATTATTACTTCAGATGGTTCAGGGAAAGAATATTTAGGAATGATTTGTTCAGGGAAGCTCTGTTTTATAATAGTTTGTTCAACTTTTTCTTTTGTAACAGGTTTTATCTTTGGCATTTCTAAAGATTCTATTGGTTTTTCTGAAGGTTTTATTGGTTCTTCTATTCTTTTCCTCTCTTTTTCTTGTGGTACTTTTTGTTCTAAAGGTTGGGGTTTATATTGATTCAATTCTTCCTCAAATACTTTAAAGATTTTTGTTTCAATTACTTTATCAATAATTTGAGCTGCTACTGGTGAAATATTAATTCTTCTTTCTAATTCGTTTCTAAACCTTTCTTTTGCTAATTCAAGAAATAAGACTTCTGTTATAAGATCCATGATACTAAAAAATCTTTCAGATGAAACTTTACCTAAATTTAAAGCATCATTTATAATTACTTCCATTTTATCAGAAGCCAAGAAATCCTGAATAGATTCCGGAAGTTTATTATATGATTTAAAAAACTCGGTCTTTTTATTTTTAGGCATGCCTATTAAGAGATTTTAGATTTAGAAAAAGGTTAAAGATCGAAAGCTGTGCGCAATAATGGAATTGTACGATATCCTCTTGCTTTAAAATCATTTACAACATCATTATAATCATTAGTATTGAGTTTCTTCATCATCAATTTTTTAATTCGGTTTATGAGCTCTGTTTGCTTATCAGTGTCATCTATTGAGTTAATCATAGCGGCAAATTTATTACCCTTAAGGTCTCTATTCAAAAGTTCTTCAAAGAATCCTTCGGTTTCTGCTTTTTTTTCTAAACGGTCAGAAATATTTACCCAATTGCCAGACTTGATATTATCTGGCGAAGATTTTATAACCTGATCTGCCATAAGATTAGTAATAGCACGATTTTTAACTTGTTCTTTAGTAATTCCAGGATACTTGGATTCAACATTTGTTATTTCGTTTTCCATATCTTCAGGTTTTGTAAAGTATTCAGTATAAAGTTCTGGATGAACTTTTTTAAGTTTTGGAATATTTAAACTTGGTTCATTTTGGGCTATCTTGATAAATTTTGAATCTTTTTCATAATCTATTTTCCCTCGTTCTATTAATTCATTTTCGCCAGCAGCAACTTTTGCCTTATCGTTTTTATATATTTCCATATCATGTCTAATTTGATCAGCACTTTTATTTTTATAGCCTTCTCTAATTTGCTTGAGTTCATCTGCGCGAATTTTTTCAGGTTGTTCTTCCATCCAAGTCCCTAAACCATGTATAGGCTTAATTCCACTCTTTTCAAGTTTTTCTTGAGCTTTCTTCCATGTTTCTGAACCTGTAAGTCCTGCTAATGCTTTATAACTAAGAAGCTTTCCGGTGGCTGCTCTAGCGCTACTGGCTTGCTTCATCACTACTTGAGATAATACTCCTCCTCCCTGGATAGAGAAAATTAATCCTCCAACCAAGAACATTGAAAAGAGGAATATTTGAATTACAGACGCAATAAGTCCAGTTTCCCCTGCTTCAAGATTGCTTACCGCAAAGATGCCTAGGTAAAGCATAAAGGCAAATATGACAGGGAAAGTGCACCATTTAATAAATTGACTCCACCACATTTTCCAGAATTGCTCTGTATCTGGAAAAATCCAAGCGGCAAAAGCGCCTGGGGAAACAGTTAATAAAAGAATAATCAAGAAAGCTCGTACAATCATAGCTATAAAGACAGCGAATAAAGCGATTACTGCGAAAAGTCCAATAAGAATAAGTGCGGCATTCACAACTAAAAATTGACCAATGACCAACCATTCGCTTTTTTTAGCAATTTCTGCGATAGAGTCATCTGTAAATTGTGTTACTTCAACTTTTCCTTCGCCGAAGATTTTTGGTGGCGTTTCATCTTTATATCCAAATCCTTTCATCATAGCAACTCCCATATTTGTATTTTCTTCCTGAGTCATATTTAAAAAGTGGTAAGATAAGAAATTAGATACATCTAATACCATTCCGGCAATTACTAAACTAAAATTAACTAATAGAGCCACAATAATCAATTTCCATAGGATTTTTTGCCAACTGTATTTTTTACTGCCTAAAATTGTGGCAATACCAATAACAATTGTACCTAATATTAAGAGCATATTGACTAAATCTCTTATAAAACTCCATACTTCTTGCACACCTGGATTATCAATAAATCCTCCATAGGTTTGAGGACTTAATGCATATAATATCCAACTTATTTCAATGTTCATTATTGCAGAAAATAGTTTTCCTAATCCTTCTGCAAAACTAGTAAGTACAATACAAAAAACACGAACAAGGGTTTGGCTAATAACGCAGCCGAAATTTTTTAGAAGACTTTTAAACCAATCAAGGATGTTGCCTCCTTCTATTTTACACTCTGTCCAATTTCCTAAGTTATCGCATATTTCTATTACTTCTTTTTCATCTGGCTTTATAGGCTCTATTACTGTATGAAGATGATGTTGCCCAACTTGAGAGGTTCCAGCATCAGGGTCTGGAATACAACAATCAGGTTTTGAAACTCCAGAAGGACAATTTAGAGATTTGTCCTTGGTATAGTCTGCCTTACACCCGTCTTTATGTGGCACACAATAACCTCCTGCTGTTTCGCATTCAGATGCAGCATCTACTTGTGTAATATTAGTTTTTAAAACAGGACTTATTAGTAAAGTAAAAAGTACAATACTTAAAATTCCGATTTTTAATATATTTTTTGTTTTCATAATATTAATTTGATATGCTCTTTTTATATTATGCTATAATTTATACAGTTTTATTATACAATATTTTTCATTAACAAGGAAGAAAGAGAAATCCATTGTTTTATAGAAAGATTTTGTGCCCGAGTATTCAAAGGAAAATTTAATTGTAAAAATACCTTTTGAAGAACATCTTTTTCTTTCTTAAGATTTTTACATAGATTATTAATAAGTATTTTTCTTGGTTGTTCAAATCCAGCTTTTACAACTTTAAAAAAAGATTGTTGAGTTTGCTCTCCTAAATTTTGTTTCAAAATTTTAGCGGGTAAAGGAGTTATTTTAATAATAGCAGAATCCACTTTAGGCTCTGGAGAAAAAGCAGTTCTGGGAACATAGTAGATTATCTCTGCTTTTGCATAAAATTGTACAGAGGTAGATAGAAGATTCATTTTTGGCGGTTGGGCTATTATTCTTTCGGCTACTTCTTTTTGAACCATTAAAACAATTAACGAAGGTTTAATTGGGTTTTCTAATAACAAGCGTAAAAGATGGGAAGTCAAATAATAAGGAATATTACCTATTACTTTGTATTGAGCATTGAGTATTGAGTATTGACTATAAAATTGATTAGTTTTTAGAAAATCTCGGATATCTGCGTGAATAATTTTTAGATTTAACTTGTCTTTGAAACGATCTTTCAGAAATTTTACTAATTCAATATCCTTTTCAACGGCTGTTGTTTTAGCACTAGTTTTTAAAAGAAATTCGGTTAAAACGCCTTTTCCAGGTCCAATTTCCAAAATTTGATCTTCAGGTTTAATTTCAGATGCTTTGATAATTTTTTCTAAAGCTTCTTTATCTTTCAGGAAAACTTGACCTAATTTTTTTTGTGTGGTTGACATTCAGGCTATTTTTGATAGAATTATTGATAAGGCCTTAAAAAAGGCTTTTTAAATAACATTTGATTTTAAATTACCATTTTTACTTGGAAAATACAACTTAATAAAGGGATAAAGAGGATGAGAAATTGGGAAAAGGCATTAGATAAGAAATTGTTCTTGATATCCTCGTCTCTGTTAAAGGTAGTAATCGGTTTATTTTTACTCTCTTTATTTTTTGGTAATGCTTATCTTTCTTCCAGTATAATGTCTATTCAAAAAGAAGGGGAAGAGTTTTTAATAAAAGAAGATGGTTGCCCTATAATTTTAGAAGGTAGTTCATTTACTAAAACAGCTTATGCTTATCATGAATGTTTAAGTGCAGATGGAAGTCAAATTATTGAAGGTAGCTTTGAAGAGGATAACCTTGTAGAGCAGAACTTCTTGATTATTGTAAACAGCGATAGTTTTTTAAGCATTAATTCTCCAATCGAGTTTTTATTGCCTTCTTCCCAGCGTTATACAGTTTTTACATATGTTGTACAGGAAGGAGATACACCAGGAAGAATTGCGGCAAATTTTGGCGTAAGTTTAAATACAATTTTATGGGCTAATAATTTAAAATCCAGTTCTATTATTAAACCTAATCAAGAGCTTATTATTCTTCCAATTTCTGGAGTAATGCATATAGTTAAAAATGGAGATACATTACTTTCTATAGCTAAAAAATATGGTGCATCAGTTGATGAAATATTTGTTTTCAATGGATTAGAAGATGAAAGATCTATTAAAATTGGGCAGGAACTCGTTGTTCCTAATGGACGGCTTTCTTCAACTACTTCTTTAGCAGTATCTTCTGGACTTAAACCGATGACAATTGATATTAGCGATTGGCCTGAATTAGATAATTTCTTTCTTTATCCTACTTCTGGTGGTTGGAATAAAGGGATTTTTCATTATTATAATGCTATAGACATTATTCATTCTTGTGGTAGCCCTATTTATGCTGCTGCTGATGGAATTATAGCTGAAGCCAGTGGGACAGGAAAATATAATTATGGCTATGGAAATTTAGTAAAGATTCAGCATTATAATGGTACTACGACTGTTTACGGTCATTTAAGCGAATTATCAGTAAGAGAAGGTGATAAAGTTTATCAAG
>Ga0265592_1001346_pt1 | contig 10810 bp, 15 predicted proteins | sample saktaG_7_FD_190141 | JGI IMG/M metagenome (GOLD analysis project Ga0265592, IMG submission 190141) | Saline water microbial communities from Sakinaw Lake, British Columbia, Canada - sak_2010_1_5_120m | ecosystem: Environmental > Aquatic > Non-marine Saline and Alkaline > Saline ... | reverse complement strand
TAATGAGCTCCTATCTATCGCATGTCCCTAGCCATCAAAACCAAGACCTTTTGATTATGCAGATTCTAGCATTGCTTTACTATTGGCACAAGGCTTATCCTTTTTAGAGCGTACGACCGCACAACAATGTAGCGGTTTGCCTTAAAGGGCATATGAGTATAGGCAAGACAAGGGGATTTCTCTATTGGCTGAAGCGACTCCTGGGTGACGTTAGGCTAAGACGTGATAAGGCAGCCGAACTCCGCTCTCTGGCCTTTAAACCTTCAATCTATTTACCAAGGTCTTATCGATAAAGAGTCCGTTGATATAATCTCTAGATTATGTATATACAAATATTGTTGGATACTTCGCCCCCCAAAAAATCACATAACTTGTTTTCTTACGGCTTCCAATTCATTTTTGCGGTCTAACAATTTTTCGTCATGTGTCTCTAAAAAATATGGATAATAAGAGTCACTTCTAAATAACTGCCTCAGTGATACTGGTTTCCCTCCAATCTTGTTAGCAGCCCTTTCTTCAATCCGATAGACTTCTTTTATAGTCTCAACACCAATATTGTGAAGCATACCGAACCACAAATCTATGCAATCAACAAGTCTTAAGACTTCTTGAGGCTTAATGTCTATTACATCGTTTTTACCAAGTACCTTAATTAAACCTCTTCCTACTAACCATACCAAATGGATTCGCCCATATTCACGAAAATCGCCCGATAACTGTGTTTGTTCAACATACTTTTCATGTTCCACCTTCACTTTTTCATAAATGCGCCAAGGCAAGGTATAAAAACTCGCCGTAGCGTCTTTAAAAAATACCTTATGATATGTTCCCCCACTCTGTGACCTCGACTGTGCCACTTCTCTTAGCCTGTCTTTAGCTTCACCTGGGAATCCCATTAAAGCCCAAGCAGTTTGTGCAATATCCTTTACCGTGATTAACTCATAGCCACCCTTCTCTTTATCAGCGATATATTTATATTCACCTCTACGTAATTGGTAAAAAATAGGTGGATTTAACTTAGCGAATTCAGCTTGTAATCTCTTTTGGATTTTGTCTCCAGAAACAAAATCCCAATCCTTCATTTGTGTTTGAGCATTACTCGCTTTACTTATTAAATCTCTTAGATTTTTACCTTCAACAAGCTTAATATTTACACATGCACCTGTCAGGCCACCACCTCTTCTCCAGTAGTCCCAAACTGTGTATGTCGTCTGGCATCCGTTGACAATTTGGAAGTCTCTCACCCAAGTCTTGTATTTTCCGTTCACAAGAGAAGGTGGAGTGAAAGACTCGCAGGTTGCAGAAATACCATTGTTTAGTAGGTGGAAATGTTCCCGTAATGTGTCATCGTTAAGCGTATTACAAATATCTTTGTTTACATGTACTCCACCAAGAGGACCTCTTGGATTTTCCCTAAAAATTGCGTATTTATATGTATTAAACAATTGCACTAACTCTTCCAAATCAATTGTCGCAATAAGGCATTTGAAACCACCAGATGGACTTTCATGCCAATAATCTGGCCTTATCCCAATCTCAGTTTCAACTGGTTTATCAGATATTATACTTTCAAATCTCAGGATAAGATCATTTAAGTCTGCAATTAAAGCGCTATGTTCTACTTCAAATTCGCTACCTCCGACATTTAGATGAAGTGGAAGTCTGTTCCAATTTTGAACTTCCGTGTTGACAACTTCATGGTTTAAATTAGTAGTGAAGAAAACTAATTTGATTTGCAGGCCCGCAATTACTCGTTCCCTAAAGGTTTGAGCAAAGTCAACCACTTTAGCGTTCGTGTTCTTAGCAGACATGATTATAGGGTCTACAAGGCGTCCGGGGACTCTAAGAAAATCACTTATTTCCTTATGAGGAATATTGACAGGTGCCGATGAATATTTTGATTGAAATAACCATACCGTCTGCTCATCTTCATCAACAAAGTAACAGTCCAAACCAAGGTCTTTCCCATCCACTATATTTTGAAGTAGGTCATCTTCGGTAGGTAGATCACTAACTTCTTGTAACAGTAAATCTGCTCCCCAATAAAGGAACCCTTTGGCTATATTTCCGTTGAACAAACGTTTAGCATCACCTGTAGCCAAAGCTGTTATTCTGTCTGCATTCCTCTGTCTAGTCAATAATTTCGCTGACATTTCCATCATACCTCCAACCCGTTCATCAGGCTTTATTTATGATAATCCCATTAATTAAATATTAGCTCTATAGCGCCTTATTCTACACCCTATGAATTTACCATACAATATATTTCGCTTATACATTTCTTTGGTTTTTCCGGCGTCCTGTTAGTAGGTTTGTTTTGGCAGCCGGTAAAACCACTGGCAAGATGTTAAGGAAGCTAAATAGCCACCACCAGTTCCCAGGTATATATAACCAAAGAGAGGAGAGTGACCGTGGAGCCACTCTCCTTGTTTACCTTGTTATGCCGCCCTCACTATGCGTGTTCAGTAAGCAGAATAATGCTCTTGTTAGCTGGCCGGATGGAAGACCAGTCGACCCCTCGATGTCAAGCCATGAGTTTGCCAGAATAGCCAAACTAGCGGGCCTGGAGGGTCCCCACTTTCACGACCTGAGACACACTTTGCCAGTCTCATGTTACTGCGTGGGGCAAAGCCAAAGGTTATCAGTGAAGCCCAGGGGCCATAGCTCGGTAGCCTTTACAATGGACATCTACAGCCATATAATTGAGGGAATGCAAGAGGACGCTATGGCGCTATTAGACGAAGTGATACAAGCCGGGGTGGCGGAATTGGCAGACGCAGCGGACTTAAAATCCGCCGGAGCAATCCTTGTGGGTTCGAGTCCCACCCTCGGCACCACCTAAAGCAGAATAGATACGCCCCGGCCAGGAGACGCCACCCGCTTCCTCATGACAAGGCAAACTGCGGCCTGTCAGGCCAGAGGCATACCTTTGCAGGTCCAGGGATGCCTTTGAGGTTAAACAATGAATTACTTTGCCTACGGTTCCAATCTAAACAAGAAACAGATGCTCGAGCGCTGCCCGGACAGTAAGCCCATGTTCATCGCCACTCTACCCAACTACAAGCTGGTATTTGCCGGCTGGTCCCGGCAGTGGCGGGGTGGAGTCGCCAGCATCAAGCCCTTCAGAGGGGAAAGGGTCCCGGGAGGCATCTATGAAGTCTCAGACAGGGATTTGAGATACCTGGATAAGCATGAAGGCTACCCGGGTAGCTACAACAGACTGAATATCACCGTATTTGACGAAGATGGTGAACCTATCAAAGCCATGACCTATATCAAGTCTCAGCAACCAGAGGAAACAGCTCCTTCCCGGGAATACCTGTCCGTCATCCAGCAGGGGTACCGGGACTGGAGAATCGTTTAAGGCTTCCTCTTCACCACCTCACGAACAGCTTCCTCAATATCTCGAGCCGTGAGGCCATACTTCTCCAGGAGTTCCGCCGGTTTACCTGATTCAGCATAGGTATTTTTAATCGCCACCAGTTCCACCGGCACCGGCTGGCGTTGAGCTACTACCCGGGCGACGGCGCTTCCCAGGCCCCCGTGCTCCAGGTGTTCCTCGGCAGTGACGAGTGCCCCCGTCTCAACCGCCGCCTTGATGACCGCTGCCTCGTCAAGGGGCTTGAGGGTGGACATATTCAGGATGCGGCAGTCAATGCCTTCCTCCCTTAAGTTCCGAGCCGCCTCCAGTGCCGCCTGAACCATAACTCCCACCGCGATGACAGTAGCGTCCCTCCCCTGCCTTATGGTTACCGCCTGCCCTAGCTGAAAACGGTAATCCTCAGCATGGACCGGGGGTAATTTAAGACGGGGCAGCCTGATATAAAAAGGACCGCTGGCAGCAGCGGCTACCTTGACCGCCTGAACCGTTTCAATGGCATCCGCGGGGATAATAATCCTGAATCCAGGTAGCGCGCCAGCCAAAGCCAGGTCTTCGATAGCCTGATGCGAGGTGCCATCCTCACCAACACTGATACCGCCGTGGGTGCTAACCAGCTTAACACCAAGGCCCGGCTGAGCGATAGACATGCGAACCTGGTCGAAACAGCGCCCGGGGACGAAGACCGCAAAGGTGCTGGCAAACGGCAGCTTTCCCGAGGCCGCCAGCCCCGCCGCAATGCCCACCATGTTCTGCTCGGCGATGCCGCAGTCAAAAAAGCGGCCGGGGAACTCCCGGGCAAAGAGCTGGGTCATAGTCGACCGTGACAGGTCTGCGTCCAGCACTACAACGTTAGGGTTGTCTCTACCCAGTTCAACCAGGGCCCTGCCGTAGGCTTCCCTTAATGAAACTTCCCCGGCCACTACTCCAGCTCCCTCAGTGCTATCTCAACCTCCTCAGCACTCGGCGCCTTACCGTGAAAATCGGGGTTATTCTCCATAAAGCTGACCCCCTTGCCCTTGACCGTATGGGCGATGATAACCACGGGCTGTCCCTTAACCTGTTTCGCCCGGTCAAAGGCACCGCTTAGCTGAGCGAGGTCATGACCATCAACCTCGATAACATGCCAGCCAAAGGCCTCCCATTTCCGGTTAAGCGGCTCCAGGTTCATCACCTCACGGTTCCAGCCATCAATCTGCAGCCCGTTGTTGTCCACGATAGCCACCAGGTTATCCAGCTTGAAGTGAGCCGCCGCCATGCCTGCTTCCCACACCTGTCCCTCATCACACTCCCCGTCTCCCAGCAGCACATAGACCCGGTAGCCCTGTGAGCCAAGCCGTCCCGCCAGAGCCACGCCAATGGCAAAGGACAACCCCTGCCCCAGCGCCCCGGCTGACATCTCCACCCCGGGGGTAAGCGTCCGGTCAGTATGACCCTGAAGACGACTACCCAGCTGCCTTAAGGTGGATAACTCATCCTGCGGGAAATAACCGCACTCCGCCAGGATGGCATAGAGTAACGGGGCGGCATGTCCCTTGCTCAGGATAAACCGGTCTCTATCCGGCCAGCAGGGGTCGGATGGCTTATGCCGCAGCACTTTGAAATAAAGGACGGTTAGAATCTCCACCGCCGACAGCGAGCCGCCGGGATGACCGCTACCGGCCTTCCCTATCATGGTAATGATGTGGCGGCGCAGCCTCCTGGCGACAGTCTCCATCTCGGCTACCGATGCCGACAACAAAAAAGCCCCGGCTTTCGCATTTTTCGCCGAGGCCCCTGGTGAAAAACTATCCGACTTGAGAGCTGACATTTTCACCCCTTGTACCTGCTCGATTATACAACAGTTACCGGCTCAAGTCTATTAATCGAACCACCCTGTTTGACTTTCGATACCTGTCTCTGGTTAAATTGAGGGCGACAGGAGGCAATAATGGAAGGTCTTAAACTAAAAGCTGACAAGAGGACTATCCTGGGTAAGAAGACCAGATTCTTACGCCGTCAGAATATAACCCCCGTCCACCTCTTCGGGCACGGTCTTAAGTCACAGGCACTGCAATGTGATACCACCGAACTCCAGCATATCATCAGCAGGGCAGGAGCAACCAGGCTTATCAGTCTCGAGATTGAAGAGGGGAAACAACCCAGAAGCACATTCATCCGTGAAATCCAGAGAGCTGAACCGGGGGGGCACCTGCTCCATGTCGACTTCTACCAGGTGAAAAAGACAGAGAAAATGAAGGTGGATATTCCCCTGATTATGGTCGGTGAAGCCCCGGCAATGAAGGAAAGGGGGCGTATCCTGACCCACGGTGTCACCGCCCTGAGTATCGAGTGCCTGCCAGATAAGATTCCACCTCAAATAGAGATCGACATCACTCCCCTGGAAGAGATGGGGCAGGCAATTTACATTAGAGACATTACCCTTAGCCCCGATATCACGGTTTTTACCGACCCCGACCAGATGGTGGTTAAAGTCAGTGAAACAGCCAGGGAGAAGGCAGAGGAGATAGTGACCGGGGCTGAAGCTGAGGCTGAGGCTGAAGGAGAAGTAGCCGCAGCCGAGGAGAAACCGGAGGAATAGCTCCCCCTTCGACAGCATTCCCGATAAGAATGGGTGGCTGCTTAGACTCGCGTTGCCCGGTTTGAAGCAAGCCTCGGCGCCTGCTGTAATTTAGCTATGGTTATTGACTTTCACACTCACATTTTCCCACCCCGGATAAAGAAGAACCGCCGCAAATATATTGACAGCGACCCCTGCTTTGCCATCCTTTACTCCGAAAAGGACGCCAAACTCGCTACCGCTGATGAACTTATCGACAGCATGGACAAAGCCGGAATTGACATTTCGGTCATCGCTAATTATGGCTGGACAACCCACGAGCTGTGTGTCGAAACCAACGACTACATCCTGGAATCAATCGCCCGCTATCCCGACCGCCTGGTAGGTTTCTGCGCCGTCCAGCCCAATTCTTTAGAAGCCGCCATCACTGAAATTGAGCGCTGCGCCCGGGGCGGGATAAAGGGAGTGGGTGAGCTAAGACCGGATATGCAGCTATTTGATTTCAGGGACGGGGAAATAATAGAGCCCCTCATTGAGGCGGTGAGGAAGCATAAGCTAATTCTGCTCACCCATGCCTCCGAACCGGTAGGACACGACTATCCGGGCAAGGGGAGCATTACCCCTGATGTACTCTACCCCTTTATTACCAGCTTCCCCGACCTCACCATCGTTTGCGCCCACTGGGGCGGCGGCTTGCCTTTCTACGCCCTGATGCCCGAGGTAAAAGAAGCGATGCGCAATGTCTTTTTTGATACCGCAGCCTCATCCTTCCTCTATACCCCCCAGGTTTATAGCCAGGTTATCCAGCTTGTCGGCGCCGACAGAATCCTCTTTGGTACCGACTATCCGCTACTGGCCCAGAGCCGGCTGCTAGAGGAAATCAATTCCGCCAACCTGCCTGAAGAAGTCAGGGAACTGATACTCTCCGGTAACGCCCGGCGACTTCTCGGCATTGAGACTTAAGCTATGGAGCAAATCCGCGCCTTCATTGCCATCGAGCTACCCCAGGAGCTAAGACAGGGACTCGAGCAGCTGCAAGCCAGGCTGAAGACGGCAAACCAGCCCGCGGTAAAATGGGTTAACCCGAATGGTATTCACCTGACACTAAAGTTTCTGGGCAATATTGCCGCTGCCAGAACCGGTGAAATAACCCAGGCCATGCAGCAGGCATCACGGGGAATATCCCCCTTCCCTCTTAAGGTCGGGGGGGTGGGTGTTTTCCCCAATTTGAAGCGGGTCCAGGTTATCTGGGTAGGGATAAGCGGGGAGATAGATAAGCTAAGCAAGCTTCAGCAAGGAATTGAGTCCGCTCTCAAGCCCCTGGGCTTTATTCCTGAGTCAAGGTCATTTACACCTCACCTAACGCTGGCCCGCCTTCGCGGCCGGGCATCAGATGAAGCGCAGCAAGAATTGGGGCAGCTTATTGCCAGCACCAGACTGGAGCCAACCTACACCATCGAGGTAGACGCTATCAACCTGATGAGGAGCCAGCTAACCAGAGAAGGCGCCATTCACACTCAGATTAGCTCGGTGGGGCTAAAATAGCCGCTTGTCAACCGCCAATTACATAGTGTATACTATTAGGCGATTCGATTTTGGCTGGGAGGTGGAATCCGTGGAACAGTTCAGTTTTCCCAAATGTCAGAAATGCCAGACTGGAGACCTGGTGCCCCTGTCCGATTTTGGCAGCCAGGGGGCACCAATTCATTACAAGACATGGGTCTGCACCAATCCCGATTGCGGCTTCAACCTGAAAATCAGGAATGGTGACATCTATATCAACGAACCTATCATCAGCGGGACACTCCACACCAGCCGCGCCCGCTAAAGCACCAGCAGTTCACCCTGAGGCAATCGACTATGGGTGGTGAGTGTGCTTCCTCAGGCAGCTAAACTCAAAGGGATAGCGCTCGACCTGTTGTTTCCCCGGTGGTGCGTGGGCTGCGGTAAGGAAGGGAAGCTCCTTTGCGACTCCTGCCGCCGCTCTCTATCTAAAATCGTGCCCCCCTTCTGTCCCCAGTGCGGTAAACCTCAGCCCAGCGGAGTATTATGCCCCAGCTGTGTTAGCTGGCAGCCAGCAATAGATGGCATCCGCTCCCCCTTCCGATTTAACGGGGTAATGCAGCAGGCCATTCACCAGCTAAAATATAAGAACTTAAGAGCCCTGGCTCAACCCTTAGCTGAGTTACTCAAGGACTACCTTACCAATAACCCCGTGCCAGGGGAGGTCCTGGTACCGGTGCCACTACATCAGAAACGGCTTAAGGAGCGCGGCTACAATCAATCCTCCCTCTTGGCCCGGGTGCTGGGCCGGCTCACCGGCCTGCCGGTAGTAGACGACTGCCTTATCCGTCACCGGCATACACCGCCCCAGGTAAAAACATCAAGTGTAGCTGAGAGGCAGCGTAATGTAACTGATGCCTTTTTCTGCCGTGACCAGAGACTACGGGATAAGCAGGTACTGCTCATAGACGATGTCGCCACCTCCGGGGCTACCCTTGATGCCTGTGCCGCGGCTTTAAAAGCAGCCGGGGCAGGGACGGTGTGGGGACTGGTGCTGGCCAGGGAGACTTGAAAGAATCATATGGGAGTGTGAACAGATGGAGCTACAGATAACCGGTAAGAACCTGGAGTTAACCCCGGCAATACGCCGCTACATTGAGCGCAAGCTGGGCAAGCTCAATCGACACCTGCCCAATATCATAGAGTCCAAGGTGGAAATTTTTGAAGAAAAGACAAAGTCCCCCCAGCAGCGCTTCGTGGTGCAGGTAACTGCAGACAGCAGCGGCACCCTGCTTCGGGGTGAGGAAAGGGGAGAGGACCTGTTCACCGCCATCGATAAAGTATCGGCGGTTATGAACCGTCAAATTGAGCACTTTAAAGGGAAGCTTTATAAAAAGGGGAGGGGGAACTCTTTCGCCCGGGGCAAATTCAGCAAAGAAGAAACGCCACCCGGGCCAAAGGTGGTCAAGGTTAAACGGTTTATCATTAAGCCGATGTCAGTAGATGAAGCCGTAGACCAGATGGAGTTCCTGGGGCATACCTTCTTCCTGTTTTCTAACGCTGATACTAATGAGCTAAACCTGCTCTACCGGCGCAAGGACAGTAACTATGGTCTGATCGAGCCCGAGCTAGGGTAGAAAGGTAAGCTTGTATTTTCTAACGCTTCGTGTTATTGTGCAGCATCTTCCACTGATGCCAGTTCGGGAAACAGGAGAGTGATGGCAGCGAAAAGAGGGAATTTTTACTTATACCTAGCTATAGCCTGCTTTATAGGTATTAGTGCTATATTTATAATTGATGGCTACATGGGTGTCTATGATGACCTCTTTGTAACCTCTGGGGAGCGAGAGTCGAGAGTAGACGCTGAGGTATGGATGCAACGAGAAACGTTCCAGTCAGTAAGCGTTGACTGGGGTGAGAAGGCGTTCTTCCACTACGAAGTGGACAACCGCCGGTTTTCTAGCTATACGGCTGATTTTGAAGTATCGGTGTGGCACAGTCAGGAAAAGGTGGGCGATTTAATAGCCCAGCCGTTATCGGTAGCTGCCTTTGGTAAAGGACAGATAGACTGGGTTCTGGATACTGCAGAGTTTGTCCCCGCTAATATACCTCCTGAGCAGGGCTACGAGTTCACGGTAGTCATAGAGAGAGGGGAGATAGAGCGGAGATTAGTTGTTAAGGTAAGGTCTGAGCACTATCCGCTAGAACCGGTGCCAGCTCCACCCACATAATTCAGGGGTTTAATATGAAGCTAGAATATATTTTATTCGGATTTGGAATTCTCTCCTGCCTGGCCGGTGTCGGCTATCTGGCAGCAGAATACGTGAAGTATTTGTCCGAGATAGGTAAACTGGTTTCCCTGCTGCTAACTGTAGGGGTGTTTGCCTTTATGGGCAAATATTTTGAAGGTCTGGGATGGTGAAGAGATGCTAACGGCGGTAACGGTACTGGCAACACTCGCCTTTATTGGCTGGCTCATCTACCGTGCGGTAAGAAGGAGGCCGATCAATGCCCACACAGTCGCCTACGGGCTCTCCTGCATGGCTGGCATTTACACCTTCACCTTCTTCCTGAGCATGGATTTCCTGCAGCTTATCAAGGTAATAGTATCAATCCTGCTTGGGGCGGCTCTCATCGTTGTGGCGGCCTACCTTCAGCGTCGTCGACAACCAGACAAGCCCGAGTAGAAACAGCACTACTCTTCAAGCAACCGTAATAAGTACTCCTCTCTGCAAACCAGCGCCTTTGCTCCCCTTGACAAAAAGCCTACCTTGACTATAGACTGTCAACAGCTATGTCAAGGCAAGATTTGACCATATCACAGGCAGCCAAATCGCTGGGAGTATCGACCAGGACTGTCAGGCGGTTTATTAAATCGGGGAGGATTCAGGCTGAATTAGTCCCCGGCCCTTTCGGCCAGGAATACCGAATCCCCGAACTGCCCTCTGACCTTCATAAAGCGAAACCCACCGATAATACCCCTGGTCAAGCCCCTGGCCAGACCCTTAGTCAAACCCCTGGCCAGGTTATAGACATCATCCGGGAGCTTCAAGAAAGAAACCTGACGCTGGCTGCCCAGCTAGGTGTCGCCACAGAGCGCATCAGGAATCTGGAGAGCCAAGTGAAGCTTCTAACCACGGGCAGGCAACCGTGGTGGAAGCGACTCTTCACCCGCAGAGGGTAAGCAGACTTAAGCTGAAGAGGTAGCCCTGGCCTTCGCCGGTATGGCAATGAGCCCGGGACATTGAAGCACGGTTCACTGCCAGGGTAACACATGAATGAAGAGCTAAAATATATTACCTTCGACACCGACATGGGCTGGGTGGGAATTCTAGCTTCGGCAAGGGGACTTACCCACACCACCCTCC
>Ga0265592_1001343_pt1 | contig 10822 bp, 10 predicted proteins | sample saktaG_7_FD_190141 | JGI IMG/M metagenome (GOLD analysis project Ga0265592, IMG submission 190141) | Saline water microbial communities from Sakinaw Lake, British Columbia, Canada - sak_2010_1_5_120m | ecosystem: Environmental > Aquatic > Non-marine Saline and Alkaline > Saline ... | reverse complement strand
GTGCGTGTATCAAATTTTGCTCACTAAGTGGCACGCCGAATGTCGGATTTATGAGTAAGTTTAGATGGCAATGTGTGTCAATAAAATAATTGTTTTTGTGATACATGTTTTTAGTGTTCATGGCACAGCCTTTAGTAAAAAATGGCTTTCCAAAAGTATAGCGATGTGGGGTGATTTGACAAATACAGAGATCCCGTTATGATTTTCATAAATTAGGGTTGTTGTAAAAAAAAGAGAGGGGTGATAGTTGAAGTACGATGAAAACCATAACCTCTCAGAAAGGAGCAAAAAGAATGAATAAGACTGATCTCATTAATGCGTTGAGCGAAGAGACAACGTTTAGCAAAAAGGATGTTGCGAGTGTCCTTGATGCATTGACCAGAGTAGTTGAGCGTTCGTTGAAAAAGGGTGACAAAGTAGCACTCGCTGGGTTTGGAACTTTTAGTACCTCGCTTCGTCCGGCGCGCAAGGGCATTAATCCAGCGACCAAAGAAAAAATTAGCATTCCGGCGATCTATGTTCCTCGTTTCAAAGCCGGCAAAAATCTGCGCCAAGTAGTTCGCTCACTTTAGTTGGTTAACCTTGGCCTGGATAATTTATAGCGTAATGCTCTCGTAAAAAGACCGCGGTACCGCGGTCTTTTTATATGAGCGTGGGATTAATTTTTGCTAACTCATTGGTATACTGGAAGTCAGTGTTCTTTGTAACTATATTATTTTGTAATCGTGGAGTTGCCCGATGATTGATTTAGTGGCAGTACGGAATGATCAGCAGATGGTGCAGCGGCTAAAACTTAAAGATCCGGATTTTCCGATAGATCGTCTTTTGGCACTTGATGAGAAAAGACGTGCATTGACTACAATGATTGAGCAATTTCGTGCCAGGAAAAATGAGCTTGCCAAATCTGCTCAGTCAGGGATAACCGATGAGATCCGTCAAGAATCATTGTCTGTGAGTGAGCATTTAAAAAAATATGAGCAAGAATTTGAATCAGTAAGTAGCGAATTTAAAGAACTTTATTTGCGCTGTCCTAATATTCCACAGGAATCGTTGCCGGTTGGGGGGAAAGAAGCGAATCAGGCAGTGAATTTTTTTGGCAAAAAACCAGTATTTGATTTTGAACCAATAAATCATATTGATCTTAATAAAAAGTTAGGTTGGTTTGATTTTGAAGCGGCAGCTCGCATGACTGGCGCCGGTTTTGTGGTGTATCGTGGTACTGCGGTAAAATTAATTTACGCATTGACAAAGCTTATGCTTAAAAATAATCAAGAGCATGGTTTTGAACTTGTCTTACCCCCGTACTTAGTTAATTATAAATCCCTTGAAACGGCGAGTAATTTCCCGCGATTTGAGGGTGATGTGTATGCACTTCAAGATGATGATTTGTATCTAACACCGACGGCAGAAGTCAATTTGACGAACATGTATCGTGATATGATTTTGTCAGCCGAACAATTGCCGATTCGCATGACGGCATGGACTAGTTGTTTTCGTCGTGAGGCTGGCGGCTATGGCGCACAAGAACGCGGATTAATTCGGATTCACGAATTTGAAAAAGTTGAGTTGTATTCTATTGTCAAACCCGATGATTCTGATCAGGAATTAGAGCGCATGCGTCAGTGTGCAGAAGCGATTCTACAGCAGTTGGGGTTGCATTATCGCGTGAGCTTATTGGCAACTCAGGATTGTTCGTTTCCGTCAGCAAAAACATATGATCTAGAAGTTTGGATGCCTGGACAAAATGCATACTACGAAGTTTCTTCATGCAGTAATTGTACTGATTTTCAAGCACGTCGTGGGTCAATTCGTTTTCGACCTTCTGCGAATGAAAAACCAGAACTGGTACACACGCTTAATGCGTCATCACTTGCATTGCCACGTTTGATAGTTGCGCTTATGGAAACATATCAGCAACAAGATGGAACAATAGTATTGCCAGCATCTTTGGCGTTATATATGGATTGGTAAACGTTATGTTATCAGTGCAAACGCAATCGAAAATACGGCAATTGGAGATAGTGACTAAACGGCTAATGGACGGTCCATTGGTCGGAGACGATATTTCAGCGCGACGCGGTTATGGCGTCGAACTTGATCAATTGCGTGAGTACCAGTTTGGTGATGACGTGCGCTTTATTGATTTTAAAAGTTCTTGTCGCTTGAATAAAATGATGGTCAAAGAATGTATCGAAGAGCGAAATCGTCGTATTATTCTGGCTATTGATACGTCCGGGTCGTCTTTCTATGGTTCAAAAAAATTACGCTTTAACTTTATTCAAGATGCTGCGGCTATTTTGACGTTGGCCGCGCATTGGGCGCATGACAGCGTTGGCCTCATTTTTTTTTCTGATGAAGTTGAATGTACGATTGAGCCGGCTTATACTAAGCAGCAAATTAATTTTTTACTGCAAAAAATATATAATTATCGTGCAGAAAAAAAGAGCCAAACAAATATGAATCAATTGTTTCGATCCATTGCGCATGAATGGAGTAAAGATGCAATAGTTTTTGTCCTTTCCGATTTTATTGTGGATGATATTGAGCAATCACTGCGTGCTGTTTCCGCGTCGGTGGACCTGGTTGCATTGCGGTGCTACGATCCGGTCGAGCGCACGCTGCCTGGTGCGGGCTTTGTTATCGTTGAGGATGTTGAGCATGATACTCGTGTTTTGATTGAAACTAACGACGGTTCTTCTGCTAGCCAGATACTTAGGCAGCGGTTGGAAAATCAAAATGTATTATTTGCGCGTGCCGGTATTGATGTGCTTGATCTTTCGTATGCAGATGATATTTGCGCGCGGCTCGTAGAATTTTTCAAGCGACGTATGGTTCACGCTGCAATTCGCTATGGATAAAAAAGATTTGGATAATATTATGGAAACTGATTTGTTTAAGCAGTTAGATTTAGCAGTTTATACGCAAACGCACGTAGCGTGGTGGCAGCAACCGGTTGCGCAGGGGCTTTTTGGGTTGTTGTTATGTGTGCTGGTTGGTGTCGTAATTGTGTTCATGCGTCGTAGAAAAAGAAAGAAAAAGTCGACGGTCTATGTGCAACAGCTTCTTGATATTTTGTATGATAGCGTGCAGCAGTGGCAGCAGAAAAAACTCACGGCGACTGAGCTTTTCTCATTGTTGACTATGTTGATTAGGCGGTACAGTTGGTTTTGCATTGGTGACAGTACTGTTGTCGGCATGACTGACCAAGAGTGGCTTTCTTTTACACGTTCTCACGAGATTTTTCGTTCCGTGGGAGAAGAATGTACGAACCTTGTGGAGGCGTTGGCTCGTTGCAAATTTTGTGAATCTTCTGGCCAAGGCGATAATGTGCTTTATTTATGTGAATTGGTGTATCAGATTATTGCTAAAACATCATTTGGTGCGATTTCACAAGTGAGCGGGATTTACTACGTAGGCTCAAAAAAGGCTACAGCTTGACACACCTGGTATACTAGTAAGTGTCTATAGTGGTTCCGCTGGCATGCGGGACTTTTTTAAAATCTCATTAATGTGGTGATAATAGGTGACGAGGGTGTGTGGGTTTTGAGTGCTAGGGGTTTGTTCTTGTATAGTTTTTCCAAATAATTATCGAGTGAAAAAGATTAGTTGTATTTTTAAATATAATTAACATAAAGGTGTTTTATCTATGGCAAAGCATGTTGGTATTCGGTTGCCCGATGATTTAATCGCGGTTCTACACCAGTGTAGGACGGTTGCGGTATTAGCAACATTTTCTGAAAAAGGGTTGCCGCACACAACACCAATTCAGGCTATATATCCAAAAGGCTTTGAGAGCTTGCTGGTAAACATTCATAAGGACCATACTGGATACCATAATATGGTATGGCAGAAAAAAGTGATGCTCTGCTTTATGGATGAAAATAATGTTGCATACAGTATTTTGGGGCGAGCAGGTGTTGTTCGTGCTCCATCAGAGGTGCATCCGTTGATGAATGTCGTTCGTATTGATATCATCGACATTAAGTGTGATCGATCCGTTCTCGTTCGGGTTGATAAGGGGGTGCAGTGGAGCTATGCTTCACCTGAGGCGCAAGAACTGTGTGACGGTTTGTATAATGAGCTTAAATTGCTTGCAAAAACGTTGTAAATTTTTGGTTGTTATCTTGAAAAAGGAAGATTTATGAGCACTATTCGTTGCTTGTTTTTGTATGCGGCCATTTTTTGTTTGCACGCTGTACCATTCATGTATGGTCAGGGAACAATAACGGCCAGCGTGGACACGGAAATTACCTCAGATGAATCAGAACCAGTTGCGCCGGTAGAAGTAACCGATGAAGTTCCTTCGGTTGACGAAACTGATGTAGATGTAGGTGCGGATGTCACTGTTGCAAATGCCGATGACAAAAAGACTGAGGATAAACATGAGAAACAATTGACGACGGTTGAGCAAGCACCTGAAACGCAGACTGCTCAGAAAACCAGTAAAGCTGAGACGCTTCCTGAAAAGCAGGAACAACAAAAGCCCGCGCCAGAATTAGTCCAGGAGAAGTTGGAGACTGAAAAAATAATTGAAGAAACCGTTACACCAAAAGTTTTTGCTCCAGTTCCTGATATTGATGAAACGACCGAATCAAGCAAACAACTGCAAGAGGAATCAAAGCAAGTGACATCTGGTGAAGTGGCTGTTGATGATAAGGAATTTGCCGAGGAAAAGCAAGATATATCAACTACAACTTCCACACAAGAATTACCAATGACGCTTGATACGACTGCAGTCGATGCGGAAGGTAACTGGTTGCTTAAGCGTGCTTTTTGGGAACAGGCTGAACGCGCGTATGAAAAAATAATGGCAATTAATAGCGCTATTTATGATCAACAAATTAAATTTGTTAAAGCGCGCAATGAAGCTGACGATCTGAGTGATTCTTCTTTCAGAAAACTTGGCTTTGAACAAGGTCAACTTTCAGGTCTTTTTGATGGCATGTTGGCGGAAATTAAACAACAACGTGAGCAACAGCTAACCTTTAGTGCGCCTGAGCGTCAGCTCTTGAAATCACTTAATGAAAAACAGCAAGAGCTGGAACAACTTAAGTTGAATTTGGAATCGATTGAAGAGCTTGATAATACGCTTGATAAATCGATGCTCAATTTAAATAATCAGGTTAAAAATTGCCGAGACTATGAAAAACAGGCGTGGGACCACTTTAAGGCGATTGGTCGTGAGCTTAATGACAAAAAGGCTCGTTTGCTCTTTTATGAGATGCAAGGATATTTGCGAACCGTTGAAAAAAACAAAGATTATTTTGCTGGACAGCTGTGGACCCATTTTGCTTCAACGGTCGATCTCATGAAGAAAAAATTTGGTGAGCTCGAAAGTGCGTTAGGACGCATGCGTCAGCGTGGCGTGGATTTTGCTAAAGAGCTCGAAAAATTTGCTCAGGCAAGCCGTGATAAAGAATTAGGTGCATTAGCGTCAGAGCGCGAAAAACTGCAAAAAGAACAAGCGCAGCTTGAGCAGCAAGTTGAAAAACAAAAGGCAGAAAAAGCGGCTTGTCCAAATATGTGGGCACAAATGCAGACGATTACACTTAATGCTTGGCATTATACAACAGATTTATTTGTCGGTTTTTTTGAACGCGCATGGACGTGGTTAAGAAGTTTTTTAAAATAGTATATTTTGTTCTAAATTGCGTGAAAAACCCGTTTGCTAACTCGTAATGAGTTTGCTACACTGACTAGCATGATATGCCGGAGTGGTGAAATTTGGTAGACACGCAGCCTTGAGGTGGCTGTGGGAGAAATCCCGTGGGGGTTCGAGTCCCTTCTTCGGCACCAGTCTTCGTTGCTGCGCAACTTCCGTCTTCGCTAAGGCTCCGATCGGACTACATCGTCTGGTTTTGCCAATAGTTAAATTGTGAAATTTTAGAAAAACTTTATAATTTAAAAACGAAGACTGCCAGGCGTAGCTTTAGCGTAGACGGGCTGTGTTTTTTAGTGTACTGAGGCAATTTGTGTTTAAAGTTTGGGAGATAATCGTATGATCGCTGTTCGTCGTTTATTAGCATCGAGTCTCGGGTTTTGGTTGGTCCTAGTTCCTGTCTTCATTTGGTTTTTGTATCCGCCCATGAAGCGATTACACTTTGGGATTGATATTGTGGGGGGAACGTACATCACGTTGGGGGTTAAGACAAACGAGGCGATTGCATACGAATTGCAAGCGCTTGCTCAGGGTGCTTTGTCAGAAATCAAGAAAAACGAAAAAATAGAGCCAATTTCGGCGAAATTTGATAAAGATAGTCTGGTTTTTAATATGAATTTTGCTGATCCGGGTCAGGCGGTCAAGGTACAATCTTTTATTGAAAAAGAGTATGGTAAACGGCAACAGTCGCGCAAAGATCTTGAATTTTCCCTTCGTGGTAATGAGCTGTCGCTCAGTTTTTCTGATGATAAAAAGGCCGAAATTCGTAAGCAGGCTGTTATTGGCGATAAAGAAGTTTTACAGACACGATTAAATATGAAGGGCCTTGAGGAAACTCCCGTTTATATTAGTAAAACAAGTGGTGTTGACCGTATTGTTGTTGAATTACCGAATGTGCATGACCCGATTCAAGCACGTAAAATGATTGGGACGCAAGCGATGCTTGATTTTCGCATCGTGGAGGCTGGGCCTGCGGCTACCAAAGATGAATTACTCGATAAGTTTGATGGTGAATTGCCTGAAGGTATGGAAATTTTAGAGGGTGAGAATTCGTTTTCTGGCAGCACATCTTATTATTTGGTGCCTACCTATGCGGAAGTTACTGGTCGTTATTTGCTAAAAACCAAACCAACCATGGCGCAAGATCGTCATGGTGAACTGAAAATGGCCGTTGAATTTGAATTTAATGCTGAGGGTGGTCAAAAGTTTTATGAGTTGACTTCACAAAATCTCGGCCGTTCACTTGCTGCTGTTTTGGATAAAAAGGTCATTTCAGCGCCAACGATCAGCGCCAAAATTGATCGCCATGGAACCATTCAGGGTTCTTTTAGTCAAGAAGAGGCACAGGAGTTAGCAACGTTGCTAAAATCTGGTGCATTTACAGCGCCTCTTACTTTTGAAGAGGAGCGTCATATTGGGCCAGCGCTCGGGTCTGATTCGATTCATAGTGGCTTGATGTCTTGCCTGATTGGCCTTGCATTACTTTTTGTGTTTAGCATTTTGTACTACAAGGTTTCTGGCCTGCTTGCATTTAGCGTGTTACTTTACAATTTGCTACTGCTCTTGTTTATTTTATCGCGCTTAAAGGCCACGCTTACGTTGCCGGGGATTGCTGGGTTGGCGCTTACGGTAGGCATGGCCATCGATTCGTCGATTTTAATTTTTGAACGTACAAAAGAATTATTACGTCAGGGTAGTGTTACTATAGCACAGGCAGTTTGGCAAGGGTTTTCTGGGTCACTGGCGACTATTTTGGATGCCAATATCACGACTTTTATTATTGGTGTGATTTTGTATAATCTGGGTACTGGACCCGTCAGGGGATTTGCGGCGACACTTATTGTGGGCATCTTTACTACACTTATTAGTGGTTTGTTGGTGTTGCGTTCAATCTTCGAATTTCGTCTTTCGCGCAATATACAAAAATTGAGTATTTAGGTATACTTAAAGGCGTTCACGAGGCAAATGTGGCGGCGTAGCTCAGTTGGTTAGAGCGGCAGAATCATAATCTGTAGGTCCGGGGTTCGAATCCCTGCGCCGCTACCAAAGTGTGGGGTGTTTTGTTGTACATCTTTTGAAATAAAGGGGTGATATATGTCTCAACGTGTCTATACAATTCCGATGTTGCTGACGTTGGTGCGTTTATTTTCGCCACTGGTTATGCCGTTTTTAATTTTGTACTTCTGGCCGGATTTCTCTTTTGTTTCGCATCTGCTTTTAATGGTTGTTTTTATGTTGCTTGCATTAACTGACGTGCTTGATGGCTATTTAGCGCGACGTTTCGGCGAAGTAACTAAACTTGGACAAATTTTGGATCCTATTGCCGATAAGTTTCTGATTATCTCCAGTTTATTTGCCCTCTTTGCAGTTGGTGCCATCGGGTTTGTGTGGGTGTTAATTATTGTGCTGCGTGAAATTTTTGTTATGGCTATTCGGTATATTGCCTGTGAGCATGGTGCGACAATTCCCGTTTCTCGTCTGAGTAAAATTAAAACATGGCTTCAGTTGATTCTCATATTATTTTTGCTTTCGCCACTCGGTATGAGTTATCAGCCCCTGGTGTATACGTTCTATTTTGTCCTGTTGTTTGCGATCATTACTTGCTCATTTTATGCGGCCTACACCTATTATGTGCGTTGTTTAGACGCGTTATTTAGGACCTATGATTTTTGATGAAGTATCTGTGTGGTTCACGCGGTTAGAGAATGAGCCGTCTCGCTTGGAAATGACTCGTGTTCTCAGTGAGCTTTTTGGAAAACTTTCTGTTTGCGAGTCCTCTATTGTTGCTTATTTTTGCATGGGCGAATTAAGTGCATCATACCAACCGATTCAAATGGGCCTTGCTGATAAAACTGTTCTAAAAGTAGTTGCGCGTGTATTGCAGAAGACAACATTGGAAGCGGAGCAGCTGCTATCGGGAATGCACGATTTGGGTGAACTGATTGCAACTGGTTTCTGGGTTCCAAGTAAAGAATTATCCATAGAGCACGTTTACGCACAACTGTTGGCCATTGCACGCTGTACGGGAACGGGATCACAAGAGGCGAAAATGGATGCTCTTGAGTCATTGTTGCGTGATGTAACGCCATGTGCTGCAAAGTTTGTTGTGCGCATTGTGCTCGGTACCTTGCGACTTGGTTTTTCTGATATGACGCTGATTGATAGCGTGTCATGGATGCTTGTTGGTAACAAGTCGCTCGCGGGTACCGTTGAAAACGCCTATAACCTTTGTGCTGATATTGGTCTGATAGTGTCCACGGCCAAGAAATCGGGCATTGTCGGTATACAAGACATGCATGTGAGGGTTGGAATACCGATTCGTCCTGCGGCGGCGGAGCGTCTTTCGAGTGCGCAGGAGATTATTGCTAAAATAGGACCGTGTGTTGCTGAACCAAAATTTGATGGATTTCGTTTACAAATTCACATCGACAAAAGTGGTGGCAAACCAAAAATTTATTTTTTTTCACGTAATTTGCTTGATATGTCGGACATGTACCCAGATTTGGTGCATGCACTTATGCCACTTGCAGTTGAAAACGTGATTTTTGAGGGTGAGGCGATTTCGTTTGATCCTAATACTGGAACTTTTATGCCGTTTCAGGAAACGGTTAAACGCAAGCGCAAGCACGATATTGCTGTTAAGGCGCATGAGATGCCCTTGCAGATTTTTTTGTTTGATATTTTGTATCTTGATGGACAATCACTTATGGATCTGCCATTTACCGAGCGTCGTAGAAAATTGGTGATGCTTATTAACGATTCTTCGGTTGACAAAGTATTGGTGCACGTGGCTCATGATGTTAATATAACCAATGCCGATGAGCTCGAGCGTTATTTTTTGGCGCAAATTGCGGCTGGATTGGAAGGGGTGCTGGTTAAGCGGCCTGATTCGCCGTATCGCCCTGGTAAACGAAATTTTAATTGGATCAAACTGAAACGCCTTGCCTCGGGCCATTTGCTTGATTCTATCGATTGTGTTGTGTTGGGCTATTATTATGGGAGTGGTAAGCGAGCGGCTTTTGGTATCGGCGCTCTTTTGGTTGGTGTTTACAATAAGTTTTGTGATTGTTTTGAAACTGTCGCAAAAATAGGTACTGGATTTTCTGATCAAGAGTGGCAAGAGATTCGGCGGCGTTGCGATGGATTGCGTGTCGATCAGCAACCAAAGAACGTGGTGTGTGACAAGAATTTAGTTCCGGATGTCTGGGTTCGTCCTGAGATGGTGCTTGAAATAACTGCTGATGAAATCACTCGTTCACCAATTCATACTGCTGGTAAAACGCAAAATGGTCTTGGTGTGGCATTGAGGTTTCCTCGATTTGTGCGTTATCGAGATGACAAGGATGCCTATGAAAGCACTGTGGTTGATGAACTTCTAACCCTGCAGGCTAAGCAGCGACGTTAGTCTTTATGTTACATAGTCCGTAAAAGTATTCAGCTTCTTGCGCGGGATTTTTTGCTTGTGTAATTGCCTGTCCGATGATAATGCCATCTGGTTTAAGAGCAAGAATCGGTGCGATATTTTCTCGCGTGATGGTTGCAGCGATAAATATGGGTAATTTGGTATTGCCGCGGATCATGTCCCACTGATCCAAAAAATCTGATAGTTCTGCTTCGTCGTGGGGTTTATGGGCAATGATGGTATTAATGCCAATGGTTTGTGCTGTCATGGCAATTTGTCCCGGTGACGCTGCATCTATTAAATCGAGCATCAGTCTTACATTTTGTTGTTGTGCTGCTTGCACGGCAGTGTAGAGTACATTTTTATTGGTGCTTCCCATGACAGTGATTTGGTCAGCGCCTGCGTGTGATAGCAGTTCGATAATTTCAGCACTTCGGTCAATAATCTTGGCATCAGCAATAAGTTTTTTGTGGGGAAATTCTTTTTTAAAGGCACGAATCGCTTCGGTTCCAAATGCATAAAGCATGAGCGAACCAACTTCAAATTGGTCACAATGCGGTTCTACTTGATGAGCAATTTTGAGTGCTTCTTCTATGTTTGTGATATCAAACGAAATTTGTAATTTCATAATTTGAGACTTCTTTTTTAAATATTATGAATATACCAATGTCATCATTGTTTTTTTATCGAGTTTATTGAGTGTGGAAACTGGCGCAAAAAATTGTTTAATATTAAGTACAAACGCTGCCTGCTTTAAATGG
>Ga0265592_1001337_pt1 | contig 10854 bp, 7 predicted proteins | sample saktaG_7_FD_190141 | JGI IMG/M metagenome (GOLD analysis project Ga0265592, IMG submission 190141) | Saline water microbial communities from Sakinaw Lake, British Columbia, Canada - sak_2010_1_5_120m | ecosystem: Environmental > Aquatic > Non-marine Saline and Alkaline > Saline ... | reverse complement strand
GAGCGAGCTCGGTTTTACCTACTCCTGTAGGCCCCATAAAGATAAATGATCCTACTGGTCTATTGGGATCCGCTATCCCCACTCGGGATCTCCTGATAGCATTAGAAACTAACCTAATCGCCTCATCTTGTCCAACAACTCTTTGTTTAAGCTCTTCTTCCATCCTAACTAATTTATTTGCTTCCCCCTCCAGTAATCGACCAACTGGTATGCCAGTCCATTTGGAAATAATTTCTGTAATATCCTCTTCATCAACTTCTTCTTTAAGCATCTTAGTTTCTTTTTGTAGAGAAGCCAGCTTTTTATTTTCTTCTTCCAAATCTTTTTGAAATTTAGGTAAGACCCCATACTTTAATTCTGCAACTCGGTTAAGATTACCTTCTCTCTCTTCTTTCTCAGCTTCTATTTTATTCTGTTCAATACTACTTTTTATTTTTTGTATTCTCTGGATTGATTCCTTCTCATTATTCCATTTTAATTTCATCCCATCTCTTTTTTCTTTTAAAGAACTTAGTTCCTTTTCTATTTTATTTAAATGTTCCTGAGAAATAGAATCTTTTTCTTTCTTTAAAGCATGCTTTTCTATTTCTAATTGAATAATTTTTCTTTCCACTTCATCTATCTCTATAGGCATACTATCGATTTCCATCCTCAAACGGGAGGAAGCTTCATCTATCAGATCAATTGCCTTATCTGGCAAAAATCTATCGGTAATATAGCGATTAGATAATATGGCTGCAGCAACTAAAGCTGAATCTTTAATCCTTATTCCATGATACACTTCATATTTCTCTTTTAATCCTCTTAAAATAGCAATAGTATCTTCTACTGAGGGTTCCTTTATTAACACTGGTTGGAATCTTCTCTCCAATGCAGCATCTTTTTCGATATATTTTCTATATTCCTTTAAAGTTGTAGCTCCGATACAATGCAATTCGCCCCGAGCTAAAGCCGGCTTTAACATATTGGAAGCATCTATTGCTCCTTCAGCTGCTCCTGCTCCCACTAAAGTATGGAGTTCATCAATAAAAACAATTATTTTACCTTCCGCTTTTTGGATCTCTTTTAAAACTGCCTTTAAACGATCTTCAAATTCACCTCTATATTTTGCGCCAGCTACCATAGAACTAATATCTAAAATCAGTACCTTTTTATTTTTTAATCCTTCCGGAATATCTCCACTTACAATTCTCTGGGCTAAACCTTCAGCAATTGCAGTCTTACCTACTCCCGGTTCACCAATTAAAACAGGATTATTTTTAGTACGCCGTAAAAGTATTTGCATAACTTGTCGTATTTCATCATCCCGCCCAATTACCGGATCAAGTTTCCTTTCTCTAGCTAAATCAGTTAGATCACGAGCATATCTTTCTAAAGCTTGATATTTTTCCTCTGGATTTTGATCAGTTACCCGCTGATTTCCTCTAATATTCACTAAAGCCTGATAGATTTTATCTTTATTAATCCCTTCTTTTTTTAATAAATCACTAACCCTGCTCCCATCAGTTTCAGTTAAAGCTATTAATAAATGTTCCGTACTGACAAATTCATCCTTTACTTTTTTAGCTTCTTGTAGGGCAGTATTAAGCACATCGTTTAGTTCATTACCTATATATTGTTGTGTCCCGGAACCGCCACTTACCTTAGGAATTGCCTCTAATATTTTTTCTAACTTAGCTTTAATATCATCTGAGTTAACCTCTAATTTATGTAAAATAGAAGGAATTACGCCTTCTTTTTGATTAATTAGAGCTAATAAAAGATGTTCACTTTTTATCTCTTGATGGTTATAACTACCGGCACTTTGTTGAGCTTCTCCAATAGCTTCTTGAGTTTTTATAGTAAACTTATCAAATTTAATCATCTTATTTATCTCCTTCTTAACTATAAGGATATTAAAAAATAATTCTTTGACCAATTAGATTTTAAAATATCTTTAACAGCTTTTCAACCCATCAATTAAAATATCATTCTCCTCTTTATTCCCTACAGTTATACGTAAAAAATATCTGGAGCTTGAAAAAACGGGATCCGAAACCGTTTGGACTAAAATTCCTTGTTCTAATAAATTATTATAAACCAAGTCTGTATCTTCTTTAGAGCCCGCCTCGACCAAAACAAAGTTGGTCTGAGAAGGATGGGCTTTAAAGGGGGTAATTTCGTTTATTCTGTCTATTAATCTTTCGCGTTCTCTAATAATTTTCTCTATACTATCTTTTAAAATTTCTTTATTTTCAAAAACCACCTGGGCTGCAAGTTGAGAAAAAGTATTTACATTAAAGGGGCTCTTAACTTTTCTTACTTCATTTATAATTTCAGGATTAGAAAGTAAATACCCCACCCGTAAGCTGGCTATACTGTAAGCCTTGGAAAAAGTCCTAAGAATAACTAAATTGTCGTAACGGGATATAAGGGGTACAAAAGTCTTTTTTCCAAACTCATAATAAGCTTCATCTACTACTACCAGACAACCCGATTCTTCAATTATCTTTATAATCTTATCCTCGGCAAAATAATTTCCGGTAGGGGCATTGGGATAGGCTAAAAAAACTATGGAAGAATTTTCTTTCTTAGCTTCCTCTAAAATCTTATCCTCATTTAAACTAAAATTGCTCTGGCTTAAAGGAATCTGTACAAAATTAGATCCATTAACAATTGAATAAATTTTATACATGGCAAAAGAGGGCGCAGTAGTAATAACCTTTCTCCCTTTTTCCGAGAAAGCCTTAATTAAATAATCAATAAGTTCATCAGAACCATTTCCTATAACTATATTATCTCTGGTTAAACCCCAAAAAGAAGAAACGGCTTCACTTAATTTCACAGAATTTGCGTTAGGGTAACGAGAATATTTTAAATTTTTAGCTTTCCATAATATTTCTTCAATAATTTCTTCTGGTAAACCATAAGGATTTTCATTAGCATTTAATTTCACTTTATAAGGCATTTCATGAGGATCGTAAGGTTTTAGTTCCTTTAAAGTATTGCGATAAAATTTTTTGTCTTTTTTCATATCTTATATTATTGCTCCCTTCTTACTATATTAAATAAATGTCTCCTGATATGATTTAAAAATCTATTTCAATCTCTCTATTATTTCGATTTAGTAAACCAGTAGTCAATTCTGCTTTGCACTGCTCGATTAATAATTTTGCTAATTCATCTCTTGCTTCCTCTATAATCGATTGAGGAACTGCCCCGATTCCATCGATATTAATAACCATTCTTTTGGTATTTTCAGTAATTTTACTAAAATCACCATTTCGCCAATTCCATCTCCTACACATCACCTTCAAAGTTTTATCATCAAAATAAATTACCTCTCCGGGTTGAGGATTTTCTTCTTCTTCACTACCCAAAGCAACAAACCATTCATTCCCCTTGGCAAAGCAAAGATGCAAATTTCCTTCTATTTTATCTGCATCATCACCGCCGCAAGGGATAAGATATTTTATAGAAATATAATTAAATAAGGCAACTACTGAGTTAATAAAAGGAAACCCTCCGCCCTTTTCAATTCTTTTCAAAAGTGCTTTTATGGAGGGTGGAAACTTGTGCGGGTCAGAATTAAACTTTAAATGTGCTTCATTCCAGGCCTTTACAAAGGGATGTTTAATTAAATCTTCCTTCATCCTCTTTTCAATCTCTTTATTTAAAGGTTTTTTTATTCTTTTGTTGCCGAGTGCATTTTCTATATCTCTAACAATTATAATCCCTCTTTTAAAATCAGGAAATTGAGTAAAGATTTCTGAATCTATAATTACCTTTCTCATAATCTATTTATTTTCGCCTTTCCCCTAAAATTTATATATTTTTCCTTAATCTCTTTTCCTTAAAATTGTTCTTTGAACCTTAATTAATTTGATATTTTTTTGTTTTATTTCTTTTCTAAGCTCCTGATTTGATCCCGTAATTTAGCAGCTTCCTCGTAATTTTCTACCTCTACTGCTTTCTGCATCTTTTGTTGTAACTCGGTAAGTTTTATTTCTTTTTCATTCTCTAAGGTTATTTTCTCTGTGGAAGCCTTATTTAATACTTCTTCAGTTACATAAATAGGGGCACGTGCCCTCAGAGCTAAAGCAATAGCGTCACTCGGTCTGGCGTCAATTTCTTTTTCCGTTTGATTTATTTTTAATTTAACTGAAGCAAAATAAGTATTATCCTTAATATTGCAAATTACTACTCTTGTTACAACTACACCAAGGGAATCTAAAATATTTTTTATTAAATCATGGGGTAAAGGTCTTACTGGTTCTACTTTTTCCAAAGCTAAAGAAATCATCTTTGCTTCGTAATGCCCTACCCAGATAGGAAGCCACCTTTTTTCAGTTTCATCTTTTAAAATTACCACAAAACCTTTTGTCACCGGGTCAATTGCTACACCGGAAATTTTTACCCTTATCATTTTTATCCCTCTTTTTTATTTTGTATTTTAACATATTTTACTTTTAGTTTTAAGAGTTTTTCTTTTTCTCTATATATTATATTCTACAACAAATATAAAATCCCTGCATAAATATTATTTTTTTTTAAAAAATTTTACCAGTTATAACTTAATTCACTAATTCACCAATTAGCCAATTCTCCAATTTACCAATTAAGATAAAGACCGATTAATTGATTGGCTAATTCTCCAATTGACCAATTGACCAATTAAGATAAAAAGGCACGATGCAAGAGACATGCGAGATACAAGCGATTACAATTGACCGACTCCTGAATTCTTTTTTACGATATACGATTCACGAGATACGAGATACTGATTTTGATTGATTACCCTTTAAAGAAATGTTATAATTTTTCAAGTTATAAAGATAATATTTTTTATTATATTACAATAAATTTTATAAAAATAAAATATCTTTAACTTCAGGAGGAATATAATAAATTTGCTTAATTTATGGCTCTTATTTTTAATATGTGCCCTGATAATTATTTTTACGGGAACTAAACTGACCCGTTATGGAGATATAATTGCTGAAAAAACCGGATTGGGAAGGGTCTGGATTGGAGCTGCATTAATCCCATTGGCTACCTCTCTTCCTGAACTTACTTCCAGTTCCGGTGCCGCCTGGATCAATGCCCCTAATTTAGCTATCGGAAATATTTTCGGCAGTATTATGTTCAACTTATTAATTATCGCTATAGCAGATTTTGCTCATGGTCCCGGTCCACTCCTTAGAGAAGTATCTTCCGGCCAAATTCTAACTGCTATTTTAGGAATATTTCTATGTGCAGTTGCTGCCTTGAGTATGTTATTAAAATCATCGTTTCTCTTTGTGGGAGTTGGCATAGACTCCCTAATTTTAATCATTCTGTATTTTTTAGGTATTGTAGTAATATTCAAATATAGTAAAAAAACTAAACCTGATGATGTCCTGGGAGTCCCTGAAAAAAATTATGCTGCCTATTCTTTATCTTTGACCAACATCAAATTTTTAATAGCAGCTATAATAATAATCTTTACTGCTATGAAGTTAGCACAAATAGCCAATAGTTTAGCAGACCTTACCGGATGGGGAACAACTTTTATGGGCACTATAATGTTAGCCATCATTACTTCTTTACCAGAATTAGTTACCGCCCTTGCGGCTATTAGAATAAAGGCTTATGATCTTGCGGTAGGCATTGTCCTGGGAGCAAATATTCTTAATATGACCATACCTTTCTTCTCAGATATATTTTATGACGGCCCGCCAATTTTAAGTGTAGTCTCACCCCAGCATATTATTAGTGCTCTAATAGCTATAATTCTCACCAGCATTGCCATCGCCAGCATAGTATATAAACCAAAAAAAGCGGTATTTAGTTTAGGGATTGCTGCCTGGTTAATTTTCTTAGTATATTTCCTGGGAATTTTCTTAATCTTTAAAGTAGGAATAAAAATTTAATTTCGAGAATATTATTCAATTTTTACCTTATAGTTTAAATATCCGCTAATGATTATTAAAGATGCACCAAGTATAGTAAATAAATCAGGAATTTCCTTGAAAAAAAATACTCCCAGTAAAGCACCAAAAATAATTTGTAAATACAAATAAAGAGATACCAACTTCGCAGGTGCCATTTGATACGCTCTAACAAGAGTAAATTGCCCACCCAAACCCGCTAATCCCAGCAAAAACAGAACAAACAAGCTTGATGCATCAGGAATAATAAAATTACCTTGCCAGAGTAATATTCCCAAAGATATTAAACCGACACTATATCCAAAATAATTAACTATTACTAAGGGATGGTCGGTTAACCGCAAACTGCGTGTAGCAACGTGGGAACCAGCTGTTGAGATTGCTCCCAATAAAGCGATAACTGCCGGAAATATATCTAAGCGAAACCCTGGCTTAACTACTAATAAAGCTCCCAAAAATGCTAAATTAAAAATAGCAATTTTTTTAAAACCTATTTTTTCTCCTAAAAATATACTTGCTAGGAATATTGTAAAAAATGGGCTCAATTGCTTAATAGTAACTGCGTCGGTTAAGATCATGACTTTAATGGTATAAAAATAAATTACTGCAGCAAAACCGGTAAGCAAACTTCTAGATAATAAAAGAGGCTTATTATTCCCCCAAAAAGGTATTTTTTTATTCTTTAATATTAAAGGGGTTATTAGCATGGTAGCTAAATTTCGGAAAAATATTATTTCCATCACGGGAAAATGCCCTAAAAGTTTTACCATTACCGCCATTAAGGAAAAGCAAATTGTGGCAATAATCATCATTAAAATCCCTAAATTAGATTTATTTTCTCCGCTCTTTTCCAAACTTGACAATTTAATTTTAATAATTATGAGCCACCTTTACATTTTTTATTTTATATTTTACGCAATATAAAAATATAATAAGCAATTATCTATTTAAAGTAAAGAAAATACTACTCGAAGTGTGGTTTTTGCAAGAATCAAAGTATTAAAAAATTAAAGTTCAATTTATTCCAATTTTTAAATGACAAATTTTATAATTTTATAATTTTTTGACTTTTTTTAATATATATGTTATCTTATTAAAAATTTAATATTTGTACCTCACTTTTTCCTTAAGTGAGGTGGAGGCGCGAGCAATAATTAGTACTGGTGATAAGATGAGCATCTTTGATTCGCCAGAAAAGGTATTCTCGCCGAAGCGTAAAGATAACAGCCCTAATCCTTACGCTGGGTTTATGGTTAAAAGCCATAAGACTGTCATCAGAATCTATACCCCGGTTTCTGGTGGAGCGCTATCTCATCTGATGAGAGAAATGGGAGTAAATTTAATTGTTAGATTAATTTCAGGCAATTGATGAGCATAGCGTTTGTCAATTGCTTTTTTTATTTTTCATAATTATAAAATTTAGGAGGATGCAATGAACTCAAATAAAATGGTGTCTCAAATTAACAGAGAGGGCTTTTCCCTAAATAATTCCGGAAATTTAGAATTCGACCGATGTGAAATTATAAAATTAGCTCAAAAATATGGAACCCCCTGTTATATCTTTTCGGAAAATATAATTAGAAAAAAATGCCGGCAATATGTTAACGCATTTTCTGGAAGAAATGTTACTTTTGAAATACTATATGCCGGAAAGGCTTTCCTGGTTAAAGCAATGTGTAATATTTTAAAGGAAGAGGGTTTAAGTTTGGATGTTTCTTCTGGCGGAGAATTATATACTGCCCTATCAGCCGGATTTCCTCCGGAAAAAATATTTTTCCATGGGAATAACAAATCCAAAGAGGAAATAGAATTCGCTCTTAAAGAAAAAGTTGGCACCATGATGGTAGATAGTGAATATGAGCTCGACTTGATTGAACAGATTGCAGAAAGTTTAAATACAAAAGTGAGAATAATTCTCCGGGTAACACCGGGCATTGATACTCATACCCATAAATATATTCAAACCGGACAGGTAGATTCAAAATTTGGAATCAGTATCGACCGGGTACCTGGTTTTATGAAAAAAGTTTTATCCAAAGAACATATTAGCTATAATGGTTTGCATTTTCATCTTGGCTCACAAATCTTTGATCTATCTTCTTATACTCTCGCCATTAAAGAAATGGTGAAACTGATAAAAAAGATAAAAGACCTCGAGGGAACAGATACGCTAAATTTGAATTTAGGTGGGGGATTGGGAGTAAAATATTTAGAATCTGATTTGCCTCCTTCCATAGAAAATTTTGTAAATTTAATTGTCGATAATGTAGAAAATGAGATACGAAAAAATAATCTAATGATGCCCAAAATTTTAATAGAACCGGGTAGGTCTATTGTAGCTGAAGCGGGTATCACTCTGTATACTATCGGTAATATAAAAGAGATACCGGGGGTTAGAAAATACCTTATAGTGGATGGTGGTATGGCTGATAACCCTCGACCTATTCTTTATGAAGCAAAATATGAAGGCGTTTTAGTAAATAAAATAGACAGCGGCCTATCTAAGGAAGTGGTTACTGTAGCCGGAAAATGCTGTGAATCAGGAGATATTTTAATAAAAGATTTGAAACTTCCTTCAGCTTCACCGGGGGATCTTTTAGCGGTATTTACTAGCGGCGCTTATCATTATTCTATGTCAAGTAATTATAACCGGCTTCCTCGACCAGCGGTTGTCCTGGTAAATCAAGGGAAAGATGACTTAATGGTAAAAAGAGAGTCTTATGCTGATATTGTAAGAAATGATACTATGCCGGAATGGCTTAAACAAAAAAGTATATAAAGGTGATATCTATGAGAATAATAGTAAAATTTGGCGGAACCAGCGTTCAAGATCCTGAAAGAATTAAAAAAGCCGCTCAATCAATGATTCAACAAGCAAAAAAAGGATATGAAATAGTAGCTGTGGTTTCAGCAATGGGGAATACCACTGACACCTTAACTTCTTTACTTAAAGATTCTGTCAAAGATCATATTGAGGATAGAGATTATGCTGATTTTGTTTCTATGGGAGAACGAATAAGTGCCAGGGTTCTTGCAGCTACCATTAAATCTATGGGATTTTCTTCTAAATATTTTGATCCGGCAGATAAGGATTTTCCTATAATAACTGATGAAAATTTTAATCAGGCTAAAATACTGTCTGCAGAGAGCAAAAAAAAGTGTCAAAAAATAATCGACCCACTGCTAAAAAAGGGTGTTATTCCTATAGTATGCGGTTTTTTAGGTAGAAGTTATGAGGATGGAAGCATAACAACTCTTGGCCGGGGCGGTAGCGATATCACTGCTTTTGCCCTGGGAAACTTTTTAGAAGCCGATGAGGTAATAATCGTAACTGATGCAGTAGGAGTTTTAAGTGCTGATCCCCGGATAATAAAAGAACCCGTAACTTTAAAAAAAATAAGTGTGGAAGAGATGGGAGTCCTTGCTGAAGGCGGAGCAAAAGTTTTACATCCACAGGCCTTAAAATACAAAACGGATAAGATGAAAGCAAAAATAATTCACTTTCAAAGCGGAAACTTAGCAGCAGAAGGTACGGAGATAATTGGGGCTTTTAAAAGTAAATTAACTCTTTTTAAAGAAAAACTAACTATGTTAACTATCCTGGGAACTGAAATTTTTAATACTCCGGGACTATTAAAAAAGGTAATTACTCCTATCTCCGATAATCATATTAGTCTATACGGAGTTTCTATCGGGACAAAACATATTGGGATTTATGTTACAGAAAATTTTACTCAAAAATCCTATGACCTAATCCATCCTATAGTAATCGAAGATGAAAGATTAAAATCAGTTACCTTAAAAAAAGACATTGCCTTAATTATTGCCAGAAGTAGAGATTTTATAGAAACACCTGGTATTATCGAGAGAATTACCCGGCCCTTAGCTGAAAATAATATAAATATAATTGAAATGACTACTATCAAAACAGATATTTTAATCTTTTTGGAATGGAAAGACAGAGAGTTCGCCTACAATATAATCAACAAATCATTAGAAAAGGCAGGAATTGTGGTAACTAATTGAATTTAGCATGGAGCTAAATTCGTATCGCGTATCGAGTATTGCGTAAAGAGAAAAAGAAGTTACAAGATACAAGGTACAAGTTGCAAATAGGGGCATATTGCATACGCCCTCATTATCTAGAGGCACTGCGTGCTCCGTGTCTTACTTATTTCACGGCAAAGCCGTGACGCTACCGATAACTAAAAACTATTTAATTGGTAAATTGGTCAATAGGTCAATTGGCGAATTAGTACAGGCGAGACGCCTGTCCTACGATATACGCAATACGATATACGATATACGAAAATAAAGGAGGAACAGAAATGTTTAAAGGATCTTTTGTAGCTATGATCACCCCATTTACCAAAAATGATGAGGTCGATGAAAAAGGAATAAAAGAATTGGTGGAGTTTCATATTAAAAATGGAACCAACGGTATTGTCCCCTGTGGTACTACCGGGGAATCCCCTACTCTTTCTCATGAAGAACATAAAAGAGTTGTGGAATTAACTATAAAAGCAGTAGGAGGAAGAATCCCGGTCATTGCCGGAACCGGCTCAAATTGCACTAAAGAAGCTTTAGATCTAACTTCTCATGCTAAAGAAGCGGGGGCAGACGGGGCTCTTATAATTACCCCTTATTATAATAAACCTACTCAGAGAGGATTGTATCTACACTTTAAAAAGATAGCAGAAGAAGTAAATATACCAATTGTAGTCTATAATGTTCCTTCCCGAACCGGAGTAAATATGCTGCCTGAAACATTAGCAGAATTAGCCGAATTAAAAAATATTGTGGCGGTAAAAGAAGCCAGTGGAAATTTAGATCAGATGACCCGAATAATGGAATTATGCGGAGAAAAAATTACGCTTCTTTCCGGAGATGATAAATTATTACTTCCAGTCTTATCCATTGGGGGCAAAGGAGTAATCTCGGTAGT
>Ga0265592_1001336_pt1 | contig 10856 bp, 9 predicted proteins | sample saktaG_7_FD_190141 | JGI IMG/M metagenome (GOLD analysis project Ga0265592, IMG submission 190141) | Saline water microbial communities from Sakinaw Lake, British Columbia, Canada - sak_2010_1_5_120m | ecosystem: Environmental > Aquatic > Non-marine Saline and Alkaline > Saline ... | reverse complement strand
TTTTTCCCCAATCTCCTAGTTTTTCCCTTAGGAGAGGATAACTTTTTAGATCCGGGTTTTTGTTTATAAGTTTAATGGCTTCGTTTTGCGCCTCTTTCATCAGTTTGTAATCAAATAAAGAGGCGATTTTTAATTCGGGAAAGCCCTTTTGGGCCGTGCCATAAACCTCACCGGCGCCCCGGAATTTTAAATCCATTTTTGCCAAAGCAAACCCGTCCTGGCAATTTATCAGCGCCTGCAGCCGTTTTACGGTTTTGTCAGATGAATTTTCCGTAAAAAGGAAACAATAAGATTGGTATTGGCTGCGGCCGACCCGGCCGCGAAATTGGTGAAGCTGGGCCAGACCGAAACGTTCCGCGCCTTCAATCATCATCGTAGTGGCGTTTGGCACGTCCACTCCGACCTCCACGACTGAAGTGGAAACCAGAATTTTAATTTTATTATCAAGAAAATTCTGCATGATTTTTTCCTTCTCCTTTGCTTTCATTTTTCCGTGTAAAATTCCCATAGCCAAGTCGGGAAAAATTTGTTTATCCAGTTTTTCAAATTCCTGCTTTACGGACTTAACTCCTAATTTATCAGAAGGGTCAATTAAAGGGCAGATGACGAATACCTGCCGGCCGCTATCTATTTGCTGTTTGATAAAATTATAAGCCTGCGTCCGTTTTTCTTCTGGCACAACTTTGGTTAAAATTTGCTTTCTCCCTTTTGGCATTTCGTTAATAATGGAAAGATCCAAATCGCCGTATAAAGCTAGAGCTAGGGAGCGGGGGATAGGAGTGGCGGTCATGGATAGCAAATGGGGTGTGGTTTTTTTGTCGCCGGATTTTTCAATTAAAGTTTTTCTTTGTTCCACACCAAAACGGTGCTGTTCATCAATTATGGTTAAGGCCAGGTTTTTAAATTCTATTTTTTTCTGGATTAGGGCGTGGGTGCCAATGATAATATCTGAATTATGAATTATGAATAATAAATTATGTTTTTTTAATTTTGCATTTTCCCCATTATTCATAATTCCTAGTTCATAATTCGCCCCTTTATCACTTCCAGTTATTAACCCAATCTTAATGTCAAAATTACTCAACAGTTGGCAAATTGTACTATAATGCTGGCGGGCTAGAATTTCTGTTGGTGCCATTAGTACCGCTTGATAATTATTCAAGACCGCGTTGAGCATAGCGATAACCGCTACGACAGTTTTGCCGCTGCCGACATCGCCTTCTAAGAGGCGGGACATTGGCTTATCCCTAGCCATGTCCTTGAGTATTTCCCAGGCGGCTTTGCGCTGGGCGTTGGTTAACTGCCAAGGCAAACTTTTTACAAACTTTTTTGTTACTTCAGCTAAGAAAGGGATGGCCTGAGCCCGGCTTCCTTTCAACTCTCTTTTTATTAACTGGGATTGGAGCTGGATTAAAAAAAGTTCATTAAAAGCCAGGCGTTGGCGGGCGGCTTCAGTTTCAAGTTTTGTTTTTGGAAAATGGATTTTTTCTATAGCCCTTTTCAGATCTAATAGGCGCAAATTTTTTTTTATCTCTTCTGGCAACCAGTCCGGTACCTGCCTGGCCAAGCCGATGACCTGCTTTATTAAAAATCTTATTTGTTTTTGGGTGATATTGGCAGTTAAGTGGTAGTTAGGCACTAAGCCCTGGGTGTGAAAAGTCTGTCGGCCGGTAATCTTTTCGTAAACAGGTGATTTCATAACTATACCGCTTGTATCTTCTTCTATTTTTCCTGCCAGCGAAACTTTATCGCCAATACGCAGATTACGAGCAATGAAAGGCTGGTTAAACCAAATAACCCTTAAAGTTTCTGTGCCGTCAGTAATTAGCGCTTCGGTAATATACATTCTTCTCTTCCAGCTTCTTTTATTTTCAATCAGTTCAATTTGGCCCACAACATTAGCGCTCATTTCGGGCTGGAGCTTATCAATGTGCGTTAAATGGGTAAAATCATCATAACGAAAAGGAAAATAAAAAAGCAAATCACGTCCTGTAGTTATGCCCAATCTATTTAAGTATTTAGCCGTGGTTTTGCCTACGCGGCTGATATTTATTATTTTAGTGTCTAAGCTTAACATAATTTCATTTTAGCATATAAAAAACCAGCCTCCAATTAGGCTGATTTTTTTTGTGCACCCGATAGGAATCGAACCTATATTACAGGATCTCCGCCTACGCTAAAGCTTCGGCGGACAAGCGCAATCCTATGTTCTACTATATCCACCTTTACGAAAGGTTGTAATGGTGATCAATTGTGCTCTCGGCAGGAATCGAACCTGCATTGCAAGATCCGCAATCTTGTGTCCTATCCATTGAACGACGAGAGCTTATATCTAGTGCCCTCAAGAGGTATCCTTCGCTAAAGCTACGGAATACCAATTTAAATAAACTATACTTCGGAAAGGTGGCTTGCCCTTCCGAAGTCCCGCAAAAGGCGGGACGAAGGAGGGTGCCCTCAAGAGGATTTGAACCTCTAATCTTCAGCTCCGGAAGCTGACGCTCTATCCAATTGAACTATGAGGGCTCTTGTAAGCTTTTAGCATTTTTGGCGAAAAATAGCAATATAAATCCCGCACCTTAGAATACCCCGTAGTCTTTATCCGCAAGGTTACCGTAAAATTAATATTTTTGCCATGGGGTAAACATGGGAGTGATTAAGGTGCGGGATAAATAAAAACCCAAAAAAACGAGATTGTTTCTCGGGCAATATTTTAATAAAAAATTTGAATTTATTCCACTTTTGGTTCTCCCTCCCCGCTGGTGGGTGGAGTTTCTTTTTTTTTGCCGCCGGCAAAAGCCCCAATAAAAGCGATGACGGCAAAAACAAGAACGACCACTGCTGTCCAGGGCATGCTAGCGCCCCAATACAGCCAAGCCGCTACTGCCAAGAGGACAACCCCGATGATTAGACGGACAGTTTTTCCTGTCATAAGTTTGTCTTTTTTAATTTTTAAAATTATTATTTCTAAAATTTTTTGTAGTTCTACAACTTGAATAATTTGCCTAGTTCTTCAGAAAGCGGCCGGTCAGTCCTGTCTAAATCCTCCGGCAAATACTTTAATAAATTTTTTCGGATTAGTAAGGGGTTCATTTTTTCCAAAGGGATAGATAATCTCAGCTTTAAGGAGTTATTAAATTCAAAATACAAATTTTTTACCTCCAACTTTGGTTTATAAACAATAGAGAAATTTTTAAATTCATCATAATCGTGAAATTTTTTTCCTACTATTACCCCTTCTTCGGTTAGAGAAATTTTTATTAAGTTCGATTCCTGGCCGTCGCGCAGGACAATGACAATGGCTGCGATTATTATAATGACGGCAAAGAGAAAATTGCCAGAAAGGAAGGAATAGAGAATGAGCAGAAAGGCAACAATACTGTAAAAAATGTACCAGCCTCTGCCTTTCTCATGTTTATCATATTCCGGCACCTGCCAGCCAATACTCTCGGTTTCTTCTTTAAAGGTTTTTTCCTGTTTTTTAGGCATATCTTTTAGATTGACAATATTGATTTTATCTTATATATTTATTATAGCACAAAACAAGAAAACAAGAAAATAAAAAAATAACTTGTTTTTTTGTTTTCTTAGTAATGGAGAGATGGCTGAGCGGCTGAAAGCAGCACCCTGCTAAGGTGTTGAGCCTTAACGGGCTCCCAGGGTTCGAATCCCTGTCTCTCCGCATTAAATTTAGGAAGGGTGCTAAGAGCGGTTGAACCCCGAAAATTGCTTCGCAATAACGGGGCAGGTGGGACGGCTTGCCCCGTAGAAAAGCGGAGGGGTACCAAAGTGGTTTAATGGGACAAATAAATATTTCCAGAGCGGAGGGGTACCAAAGTGGTTTAATGGGACAGTCTTGAAAACTGTTGTTCCTTCACGGGGACCGCGAGTTCGAATCTCGCCCCCTCCGCTCTGTATGGAGTCTTGTCAGCCAGAGGCTGATCCGCCTTTGGCGGAAAAACTGTTGTTCCTTCATGGGTCCCCTGGGTTCGAATCCCTGCCCTTCCGCCAGTAAATATACTCCGAAATTAGAATTGTTCTTTTTTATGTTATTAAAAATATAAATTAATTTTATTTTATGGCAAATCGCATAAAAAGGTCTCAAGGGGGTATCCATCAGTTTTTAAAGTTTATAGATGTAAATGAACAATATGGCCGCCATATAATTGAACATTTTGCTAAGAAAATTAAAGCGGATATAGTTTGTGATTTAGGCGTTGGTACAGGCGAGGATTTGCTTAGGTTTAAAAAATTTCATGCTGGTTTAGAAATGCATGGAGTTGATTATTTGGATAAGTTAAAGAATGAGTTATTGTCTAAAAATATAAATTTGCATGTTAAAAATATTGAGAATGAAAATTTAGATTTTACTGATGAGAGTGTGGATGTTTTTATAGCCAACCAGATATTGGAACATGTTAAGGAAATATTTTGGATAAATGATCAAGTGGCTAGAAAATTGAAAGTCGGAGGATATTTTATAGTCGGCCTTCCAAATATTTCTTCTTTTCATAATAGAATATTGTTTATTTTTGGGAAGCAGCCCACTCAAATGAAAACATATTCAGCTCATATAAGGGGATTTGCTCATAGAGAAATTATTAATTTTTTTAATGTTTGTTTCCCGGGCGGCTATGAACTAGTAGATAAAAAAGGAGCCCAATTTTATCCTTTTCCAAAAATAATCTCAAGGTTTTTAAGTTTTATATTCCCCAGTTTGTCTTTTTCTAATTTTTATCTGTTTAAAAAAATTAGAAAATATGATGGTGAATTTTTAGAATATCCTGTTGCGGCTGAGCTAGAGACGAATTTTTTTGTCGGTTAATAACTTATTATGAATTAACCAATGAATTTATCGCCAATAAATTGCCATACCTATGCCGCCATGGTTGGTTTTCGTGGCTTGGGTGAAGATGTGTCGTTGCAAGACTGGTTAAATAATTATATTTGGCCGGTTGAAAAAGAAAAAGTAACAAGAGAATTTTGATGAACATGATATTGATTTTTATCAGAAAGAATTAAATCAAATTAAAGATTTTTCGTTTTTGTATTACAATCAATCTTTTAATTTTTAATTATAGCTTTTTCTATATTTTAAGTATAGCGCAATAGAGACAATTCTATATGTTTTGTTTTTGTCGCTAATCATGCAATATTTAAAAAAATATAAAAAATATTTTTTGGCGATGGCTTTTTATTTGTTTTTGTCGGTTTTGTTGACTTGGCCATTAATATTAAATATTAATAAAGGGGTTGTTGGTGAAGAAGGGGATAATTTACTGTTTGTTTGGAATCATTGGCACGTCGGTCACTCTTTGGTTAATTTTCAGAATCCATATTTTACTGATTTGATAGCGTATCCGCTTACTTCGAATTTAGTATTTCACACCTTAACTATTTTCAATTCCTTCTTGTCTTCTGTTTTGCAATTATTTTTGCCTCTTGTCTTGAGTTTCAATATTATATTCATACTTTCCTTGGCGGTGGCCGCTCTCGGGATGTTTCTGCTGTCCGATTATATTTTCCGCCATAGTTACGCCGCTTTTTTTACTGGCGTTGTTTTTGCCTTTAATGCTTATATTTTTGGAGAAGCGCAGGGTCATTTTCAGTATACCAGCATTTACATAATTCCTTTTTATATTTTGTTTTATCTGAAGCTTTTTAAAGAGGGGAAATATAAAAATGCTATTTTTGCCGCGATTCTTCTGGCCATATCTTTTTATAATGATTTTTATTATTCAATAGGCCTAATTCTTTTTTCTGTGTTATTTGCGGCTTGGATGTTTGGAGTGGATAAGAAGACGTTTGTCAGCAATATTAAAAAAATATTACTTCTATTTTTTGTTTTTATTATTTTGTCCTTGCCGTTAATTTTTTTGTCGGTCAAAACCGTTTTACAGAAAGAAATTCCATCAACAACTTTGGGACAAATCAACTTGTTTACACCAGACATCAGATCATTATTTATCCCTTCTCATTACCAGACTTCTTTTGGCAAGCATTTTGTGAATTATTATAGTAGCTTGGGATTTCATGGTGGAATAATATATCCCAGCTTCATTTTGATTTTACTGTCATTGCTTGGGTATTTTTATGAAAAAAACGAAGGTATATTTAAGGGTCGGTTTCTGGCATGGGGTAGTTTTTTCTTCTTGGTAATGGCTTTAGGCCCTTTTCTTTTTTGGGATGGTTATGTTTTTAATGCTGGAGGCGTGTTATTTACGATACCATTGCCATATTTATTGTTTTATAGTTTGCCGTTTATGAATGGCATCCTTGTTCCGCCAAGATTTATTATTTTTTCCATTCTTTTTTTAGCAATTTTGTCTGGATATTTTTTGAAAAATTTATTTAAAAAAATTGAGAAGATGAGAATGTTGAGCATGGCTGTTCTGTTTTTGGTGATAGGCGTATATTTATTTGAAGTGGCAGCCATCCCTTTTCCAATAACCAGCACTAAGGTTCCCGAGTTTTACTATGAACTGGGCAAAGACGAGGGGGAGTATGCGATTATGGAGCTGCCTTTTGCCCTGAGCACTAGTTTTTATACATTGGGTCTTGGTGATGCGACGCCATCAAAAACTGAATATTATCAGACAGTTCACAAAAAAAAGATATTAAGCGCTTGGATTTCACGCGTTCCGGCCGATTATTATAATTTTTTCAACTCTCTCACCGGACTTAATTTTTTGATAAATTCTGATGAATCGGCGATTAAAGAGGTGGAAAAAAATAGAGAAAAAATAAAAAGTAATTTTAAAAAATTAAATATTCAATATATAATCATTCATCCCGAATATTATAACCATATTCAGCTCAGAGACACCATCAACATAATGCAGGTAATATACAAAATAAAGCCAAAATTAATAAACAACATGCTTGTTTACAAATTATGAATACATCCAAATTATCAATTGTCATCCCGGTTTATAATGAAAAAGATACTATCGGATTAATCATTGAAAAAATCGAAAATGTGATGCTTGCGAATACTATAGAAAAAGAGATAATTATCGTAGATGATTTTTCGACAGATGGCACCAGGGAGATTGTAAGGCAACTGGAAGGAAGGTGTCGGGTGCTTTATCAACAAAAAAATTCGGGAAAGGGAGCGGCTCTTAGGCGTGGATTCTCGGAAGCGACTGGCGATTTTATTATTATTCAGGACGCCGATCTAGAGTATGACCCCGAGGATTATAAGGATTTGCTAGCCCCGATAATTGATGGTAGGGCGGATGTTGTTTATGGTTCAAGATTTATTGCTAACAAACCACACAGGATTTTGTTTTTTTGGCATTATGTGGGTAATAAAATTTTAACTTTGTTTTCTAATATTTTCACCAATATGAATCTTTCAGATATGGAAACTTGCTATAAGGTTTTTAATAGAAATGCGTTGGATAAAATAAAAAATAAATTAACATCCAATCGATTTGGGATAGAACCGGAAATAACCGCCTTGGTAGCCAAAGAAAAACTGCGGCTATATGAAGTCGGCGTGTCTTATTATGGACGCAAATATGAGGAGGGGAAAAAAATTGGCTGGAAAGACGGCGTGTTGGCTTTCTGGTATATTGTAAAATTTAATCTTTTTAGATAAAAAGTAATATGAGGAAAGACATTAGAATTAGACTTAAGGTTAATAAAATATAAATAATTCAAATCAAAAAAGAGTTATTTTAATCCATGGTTGGGGAGGAAAGCCTAACGGCGGGTTTCGTTTGTGGTTAGAAAAAGAGCTAGAAGAGGAGGGGTGTATTGTAAAAATCGGCTATGCCTGATACGGATAATCCAGTAATAGAAAAATGGCTTCCAGCTTTGCAAGCTATTATTTCTAATCCAGATAAAATATTATTTTAGTTGGTCATAGCTTGGGAGGATCGCTGGGGCGAATCCCTGCCCTTCCGCCAATAAAAAAAGAACGTATTTACTGCGTTCTTTTTAAATAGAAAAATTATTCAAATAGGTATTTTAAGCCGAGCATAATACCAAGGCCGAGAAGAATGGACAATAGTTGGCTTAAAGATTGCCAAAGGCGGGATTCTTTTTTAAGTTCTGGAATTAAATCAGCCGTGGCAATATAGATAAACCCGCCGGCGGTAAAAGGGATAATGAAAGAAGAAAAATTTTCTATTTGCGGGCCGGCCAGTAAAGCGATTAAAGCGCCGAAGACAGCGAGCAGGGCGGAGAAAAAATTAAAAAGCAGGGCTTTAATTCGGGAGTAACCGGCGTGAATCAAGACGCCGAAATCGCCGATTTCCTGCGGAATTTCATGGGCGATAATAGCCAAAGTTGTGGCCATGCCTAAAGGCGGGTTAATTAAAAATGAGCCGGCGATAACCAGGCCGTCAATAAAATTATGCAGGCCGTCGCCGATTAAATTCATTATACCAAGCTGATGGGGATGCTCGGTCGAGGTGGGGATATGGCAATGCCGCCAGCAAATTATTTTTTCTAAGATGAAAAAAACAATAATGCCGCCCAAGGCCCAAAGCCAGACAGAAGAACTATAATTTTTTTCTTTTACCATTTCCGGCAAGAGGTGGATAAAGCTGTCTCCCAATAAAGTGCCGGCGGAAAGGCTGACAAAAAATATGGTAATCTTTTTTAATTTCTCCGGCTTTAAAGCCAGGGACAAGGCGCCCACAAAAGAAAGGAGAGAAACAATCAGGACGCTTAAAAATGTGTAAAAATAAATAATAACCATAATTTTTTATCCTCTGGCGATTACTAATCCCCAAACTTCTTTGGCGCCAGCCTGTTTTAGTATCTTAGCACATTCCTCCAGAGTAGAGCCAGTAGTGGAGACATCGTCCAATAATATTATTTTGGCGTTTTTTAAATTTTTTCCCTGCCAGGAAAAGCATCCACGAATATTTTCTCTCCGCTTTTCCGCCCCCAGCTTGGCTTGCGGAGTCCGGTGCTTCACGCGGATGAGATTATAAGATATCGCCAAGTTAAAATGCCCGGAAACAACTTCGGCGATTGATCTGGTTTGATTAAAGCCGCGCCAGCGCTCTCTTTTTCTGTGCAAGGGGACGGGTATAAGCAGGCAGTTTTTAAAATCAAAAATAATTTGTGGCGTTTGCCTGATTTTTTCTATTTTTTCCTGGCCAATGCCGGCGCCTAAATCAGCTTCGCCTATCCGGCCTTTATTTATTAAGTTGCGCAGAAAAAGAATCAGGAATTGCCCTAAGATTTCAGCTAAGTCCTTGGCAAAATGATATTTTAGATTTTTAATTAAAGAAGCGATTATTCTATTTTCGTAATTGCCGGCAATCCAGACGCCGGCTAAAGCATAAGCTGGCGCGCAAGTTGGGCAAAACTGGCCGAATTCATTAGGTTTTTTGCAGTTTAAACAATATTGCTCGGATTGAAGCGGCAGTTGGCGAAAGCAGGTTTTGCAAAGCCAAACACCTTCGGTTCCACAGCCCAAACATTCAATCGGAAAGATTAAGTCTAAAATAAAATCACGCGAAGACAAAACGTGATTTAGTAGACGTTTTTTATCCATATTCATTTGGATGTCCCCCTTTGAAAGGCCCGTCTCGCCGTAGCTTGCCGAGGCGGAGGGATAAAGGGGGTTTAAAAACCTTCCCCGCCCGCCTCGCAAGCGAGGGCGTTGCGGGCAGGCCCAACCCTCCTTTCGAAGGAGGGCTTATTGGAAAGGGAATTAAGTTATTTTGTTATTGCTTAAAAGTTTTTGTTACAATTGCCGCAATTAGGGTTACCTTCTGGCTTTCGTTCTCATGTGATATGGTGGGAAGATTATTTAATAAATAGCTTCCACCAATTATATGAAAAAAATAAGGCGAAACTCTCAAGGAGAACTAAACGCAGACATGGAGGTTATGGCATGACCTAAAATGACGCCTCAACAGAAAATTGCTTCTACCTTATTCTTATCTTTAAACAACATTAATTATCCACAAAAGGTAACCTTGACTCGGCAACAGGACATAAATGGTATAAACTTAGAGAAACTGGTATAATAAAAATATGCTCATAGGTTGGAAAATATTCTACGATGGGAACAAGCAAGCCGAGCAAAAGTTTTTAGATATACTGGACACCAATGGCTATATTTTACGCACCAAAGCCATTAAGAAAATTTAGATAAGCACTAATCGTGACAAACACAAAGACAATCTGGATATGGAATTGAAAGATATATTTAAAGTCTGACTTTAAACATAATTAAATTCTTTATGATGTTTTAGTCAAGATTGCTTTTTATGTATAAATACCTGCGACATTTCAAAAAAAGAAATCAAAGAGGTTTTACTCTGATTGAGCTCTTAGTTATTATTGCCATTATAGGTATTATATCTTCAATTGTAATTATTTCACTGCCTAGAGTAAGACAGAAAGCTCTTGACGTAAGAGGTCTTGCCAACAGAAGAAGCGCAGGGCTGTATTGCGCGATAAACCCGGGAGCGTCAACCTTGAAGGGAAACAGCGTCTATTGTGATGAAGACTATACTATGTGGTCAGAAACAATAACAGGAACCAAACAATGGAAAACAAGCGACACAGCTCTTCCTGCTTATGCCAATAAAAATTGCAATAACCTAACAGCATCGGATATGGCAGACTATCCTGCCTGCGATGCCTGTAGAAACCTTGACAATGCCGGCTTTTCAGAAGGATGGAGACTGCCTACGCAAGGAAGTGGTAGTATTGCATCAGCAAGGGATGGGACATATTGCGCTGCTGGAAGACAATTATGGGGTCTGGGAAAAGAAACTTGCAGCTGGGATCCTTCCCTATGTGGTAGCGCCCAGACTTCCTGTAAACCCGCTTATGACAATTCAGCTGTAGCGTCCTACTATTGGTCTTCTACTGAGTATAATGCT
>Ga0265592_1001328_pt1 | contig 10894 bp, 13 predicted proteins | sample saktaG_7_FD_190141 | JGI IMG/M metagenome (GOLD analysis project Ga0265592, IMG submission 190141) | Saline water microbial communities from Sakinaw Lake, British Columbia, Canada - sak_2010_1_5_120m | ecosystem: Environmental > Aquatic > Non-marine Saline and Alkaline > Saline ... | reverse complement strand
TATGAGTTGATTATCTACTTGGGACTCCAGACGTGAGGAAATCGTTAAAGTTATTTTTACAGCCTATAAATACTATGTAGGCTGAAATAGCAGGTTACCTCATGAAATCTCAAAATATTTCCACAAATTTGATGAAGTACGAAGTCCCAAATTTACTCTAATTTTGTAACTATTCAGCCCCATAATTTTTCTCATTACACACATCACGCTATATCTACTCATAATACTTCTTAATTCGAAATTAAACCTCATAATGGCAAGATCCTTATATAATGAGTACAAATATGTAATTAACTAATGTTGAATTCTCTCATCAGTCATATTGAATTGGATAACCGTCAAACATCGGCTATCTCTCCTGAGGTCCTCAATTATCATTGTAATCTTTATCGTCAACTTGTTGAACAAGAGCACATCATTGCACAGTTACAAGACGAGATCCATAACATTCAATCGGAAAACCAAGCATTAAAAACAACTCTTATCTCCCTTGAGAATTGCATTGAGAATTATGAAGACGAACTTCGTTTACTAAAAGCAGAAAACCAAGAGCTCATTTCTCAATCTTCTTCTCTCAAATCTCAAAATGAGCAACTTAAACAGGAAAATAAAAAACTCACTTCACGGATACATCTTGACAGTCACAATAGCAGTAAACCCCCATCAACAGATTTACCCTGGGAATCATCTAACAACACAAACCAGCCAATAGATGAAGGTCAATTGGAATATATCAAAGGTTACTATCGGAAAAAACGTTTACAAGGGGGCCAATTGGGCCATCCTCCAGCAAATATGGAACAATTTGAAAATCCGGATGAGATTATTGATGAGTATCCTAAAGTCTGCGAGATTTGTGGTCATGATCTGGAAGATCTCAAATCATCTGGGTATGAAAAGAGACAAACGGTTGAATTGGAAATCAAAGTAAAAGTGAATGAACATCGTGCTCACAAAATCCAATGTACTTGTGGTCATGAAAATCAAGGTTCCTTTCCAGAGAATGTCACACAACCGGTACAATATGGCATGAGTGTTCTGAGTCTTGTTGTCTACCTTTACAACTTCCAGTTAATTCCGTATGCACGAATTAGCGAGTTTTGCAAAGATGTTTTTGGATTTAACATTAGTCCGGCAACAATCGAGAGAGCAAACAAAGAAATATACAACCGGCTTGAAGAGTACGAAAAAAACCTATTAAATCTCCTTATCAAGATGAAAACGATTCATTTTGATGAAACCGGACTTAAAATTAATAAAACGCTTCATTATTTGCATGTCGCTTCAACAAAACTCCTAACATATTATTACGTTCACAAAAAACGAGGAAAAGAAGCTATGAATGAAATTGGAGTTTTATCACGGTTTAATGGCATTGCGATACATGATGCTTTAGCAGCATATTTGACGTACGATAATTGTAAACATGCATTTTGTCATGCCCATACTCTTCGAGAGTTGATTTGGGTAATAGAGAATACGACGCAAAGTTGGGCTGTTGAAATGATTATGTTTTTATTAACCGCCAAAGAGTATGCAGATGATGCAAGAAAGGCCGGTGCTAAATCGATAGGGAAAAATACTGCAGCATACCTTCAACAAGAATATGAAAGGATTTTAGCGATTGGATGTGTAGAAAATCCCGAACTAATGCAAAAGAAAGAGAAGAAAAAAGGTCGGGGAAGACCCCCAAAACCTAAAGAAACAAATCTATTAAAACGGTTTATTGATAGTAAAACTGAAATGTTGCGCTTTATTTGGGATTGTCACGTGCCCTTTGATAATAACCAGGCAGAAAACGATTTGCGCATGATGAAACTAAAACAAAAAATTGGAGCGTTTAGGACTTTAATGGGCTCAAAAAGGTTCGCTCGGACTCGGGGGTATATATCTACTGTGAGAAAAAATGGTAAATCGCCGTATCATGAAATCAGGAACGCGTTTCAGGGTAATTACTATTTCCCTCATATTGAAATTGGTTGAGATTTAGAGAGGGGGCTGAACAGTTACGAAAAATCTGTGAAACAGATGCAAAAAATTGAACGAATACTCCACTTGGCAAAACACTACCAGGATATGGGTATTAACCCCCCAAAGTGGCAGAATGTAATGGAAGTATTGTTATATGCCATTTCACACCTGGATCTCTCAAACCTAAAGAGGGATATACAGCTTGAGGGACTTGTTATCTTTACTGATCCTCTGCTTGAAGATGCCTTTTATTGTATCATGGAGAATATTCTCGTTCATAGTTGTAATGCGACAGAGTACCGAGTCTGGTATCAGAAAACCGATGAAGGGGTGATACTATTTATTGCTGATAATGGTATTGGAGTAGAAGAACATAAAAAGCAGCAGATTTTTGAGAGGGGGTATGGAACAGACACCGGCCTTGGATTATTTTTAACACGTGAAATCCTTGCAATAACTGGTATCACCTGTAGAGAAACAGGAGAACCTGGTAAAGGTGCCAGATTTGAAATTCTGATTCCAGAAGGAAAATACCGTCTTTTGTCTTCCCCTATCTGAATGGCAAAATGGGTTTTGCTATTGTTTTTTGTACCAGTTGGAAAAAGTGTTTTTTCAGGGTCTGATGTAAGTGATTTTGCACCGATTTAAACCTATTTTGCATATAAATTTGGAATAAAGCAAAAACTCTTTTTTATTCTGTTCTGCTTGATTCTCTTCCTTTTCTGTTCTTCATCATCAGGGTTACCAGATACAACACAAGTGTCATTAAGATGATAGTAGCCCCTGAGGGAATATCCCACAAATAGGAAAACCATATGCCGGCAGTGGAACAGACCACTCCTACAATGACTGCGTACAGCATCATCTGATGCAGACTGCCGGCATATTGCCTGGCGATTGATGCAGGAATCGTAAGAAGTGCTATTACAAGAATGATACCGACCACCCTGATGAGAATAACCACAGCGATGACGATAAGAATCAGCATAAGAATGGTATGAGCTATCGTACAAAGTCCCTGTGATTCACTGAACTCAGGATCAAAAGATACAGCCAGGAATTCATAATAAAAAAGGGACACAATGAAAAGAACTGCTATCAAAAGACCGCTTATTATGAGAAGGTACTGAGGGGTAACCAGGAGGATATTGCCAAACAGGTAACTAAAGAGATCTGGGGCAAACCCGGGTGTAATTGAGATGAATACGATCCCTATTGCCATTCCTCCGGCCCAGACGGCTCCAACGAGAGTATCGAACTGCTGGCGTGCGTGAACCATGAGCCATCCGGTAACAAGAGCAACAATGCCACTGAAACAGAATGCCCCAAGCAGGGGATCGATACCAAGCCAGTACCCGATTCCAACTCCGCCAAACGAAGCATGAGCAATACCACCACTGACTGATACCATCTGCCTGACCACAATATAACTGCCGATAACACCACAGACAATGCTTGCAAGAAAACCGGCAAGGAGAGCATTCACAAAGAAACTATATTCTAACATCTCTAGCATTATTCATTCCCTTCCCTGATTCTGGTGTGTCTCAAGGACCCGATGGGGAAGATTCCCATGAGTGATGAGATCAACCGGACACCCGTAACTCTGTGCTATCATATCATCAGTAATCTGATCATTGTCATGAGTGAATAATCGTGTATTCAGACAGGCTATCTTTGTAATATGTGCATGAACAACACTGATATCATGCGTTATTAAGAGAATCGTAAGTTTTTCCTGCAATTTCGTGATGCTCCCAAAGAAGAGATCCCGTGAGATACCATCAACATAGACCGTTGGCTCATCCAGAAGCAAAAGTTCAGGTTCCCCTGCAAGTGCCCGTGCAATAATCGCACGCTGACGCTCTCCGCCTGATAACTCCCCGACAGGCCGGTCTGCAAGATGTTCGATTCCCATCCTGGCAATAGCATCGTCAGCGGCTCTGATATCTTCAGCATGATACCGTCGAAAAATACCATTTATTCTGCTTATTCTTCCTGAAAGAACCATTTCTCTGACCTGAATCGGGAAATCAAAATTAAACGTGTGATACTGGGGAACATAGCCGATACGGCTCCGAGCGGTATTCGGTTCACTACCAAAGACTCTGATACTCCCTTTATCTGGTTTTATAAGTCCAAGTATCGCCTTAATCAGGGTTGTCTTACCCCCCCCGTTTGGGCCGATTATTGCATACCAGTCACCTCTCCTGACCGTAAGATTGATGTCTTCTAAAATCCTGTAACCCCTGAGTGAGAGAGAGAGATTCAGAACTTCAATGACCGGTTCTGTAGTATCAGGTGACATTATTTCCTGAGAATGCCTCTGCTATCAGTTTCATATTCTTAAGATACTCTTCTGAAAGGGGATCTATCATTATGACTTTGGCTCCTGTCTCTTGTGCAACTGCACGTGCTCCTGCATCAGAGTATTCAGGCTCTGCAAAGATGACTGTGAGAGCATTTGCCCTTGCAGTCTGAACCAGATTTTTCAGATCCCCGGGTGTCGGTTCCTTACCATCCTCCTCAATAGCGAGCTGCCTGATTCCATAATCCCTGCAGAAGTACCCAAACGAGGGATGAGTAACCAGTATCACAGAAACCGATTTATTTGCCATTGTCTCGTCAATTATCTGGTCAAGTAATTGTAACTGGTTAAAATAGAGATCCCGGTTATTTGCATAGTACGATGCATGAATCGGATCTACCTCACAAAGACCTGCAGATATTTCCCGAACCATATCTCTGGCATTGGTAAGTGAGAGCCAGACATGCGGATCATGCCTATCGGATGAATCGGTAGAGGTTGGAGAAACACCATCATCATCCCATCCCTGGTGGGTATCAGGGTTACCAGTCCAGGGGATGAAGGTAAGTCCTGCGGATGCATTTATTATTTTCATATCCGGATTTATCGCTTGCAGACGCTCCATCCATTGTTCTTCAAACTCAATACCGGAACCAACCATGACATAGAGATCTGCATCAGTTATGATCTGCATCTGTCGGGGAGTCATCTCAAATGTGTGCGGGCTTGCACCAGGGGGGATCATGACCTGACAAGTTACATACTGGCCACCAACACGGGTTACAAACTCAGAGAGAGGAAGAATAGTTGTGACTATCGTAAGATGCCCGTTGTCTGAATATTCTGGTTGCTGATTAATACAGCCAGGACTGAGCATGGTGATAAGAAAAAGCACAAAAACAAGGATTGAGCAGATACCAGTACTGGAATACCTCCTTGTAGCACCATTTTTCATATAATCATTATGAGTACTGAGCTACATTAACTCTTCCTCAACCTCCACCACCGGGCAACAAAAGAGGGAGTCATGTTCAATCCGGCCGCAGATGCTCATCGTGGGATGGCCAAGTGACGCACATATGGTATCAATAACAGAACGGGATACTTGAGATTCAATTAATTCAGCCTGGGTACAGGCTTCTTCTTTGGTAAGCCCGGATCGTGTAAACATCAGTGATAAGATACGATGTCTCCGGACCAGAAAACGTGCATATGATTCTCCGTCAGGGGTTAGTTCAGCACCGTGATAACGTGAATACGTGATATAACCGGGTTTGGCAAGATCATGTAAGGCCCTTGTCACCGTGGATGGTGCAATGTTAAAATGGCGCGAAATATCAGTGGTTTTTATCGGCCCGCCATGTAAATAGATAAATTTCAGGTACTGATTTTTTTTAGCTGGAAGCTCACTCCCAGTAACATCCATACAGGATCAGGGAGATTCACCAATATAAAGCAACCGGATCTACCTGGTGAATCATGTTCTGTTCCGAATCAAAAGGCGAAACAGAGCTAATACAAGGATGCAAACAATTCCTGCGATACTCACTCCATAATTGAGAAGAAATATCATAGGAGGCATTTTTATGGTGCTGTTATCTGAAAAAGGAGCAAAATTATCGATTGAATACCCACGATTTGTATTCTCAAGAGAACTACTCTTCTCTATTTCTGTAAGGGTATCCCTGTACTGTTTTGGGATGTAACTGGTATCAAGCGAGATGGCCTTCTCAAATGAATCCAGTGCTTCATCAAGACGACCCATCAGATACAAAACACTTCCTTTATTATTCCAGACCTTAGCAGATTCATTGTTTATTACAAGGGCTTCATTAAATGCACTGAGAGCCTCTTCATTGCGATACCGTTTTGTGAGGACTTCTCCGAGCTTATTCCAGGTTTCGTATGATGAACTATCTATCTTCAGGGCATTATTATAGGCTGATTCTGCTGTTTCATATTCTTCCATGGCCGTTGCGACATCACCTTTGCCATCGTAAATTGAGAAGATATGAGTATTGTATAAAAGAGCTTTTTCATATGCTTCAAGTGATTTTTCATACTCCTGCATCATAAAAAGAACACGTCCCTTTCGTGCCCATCCCTCGGCACTTGTCGTGTCAATAGCAAGTGACCGGTCATATGACTCCAGTGCATCAATATAATTCTGAGTTGCAAAGAGAGCGTCTCCCCGGTTCCGATACGCTGCAGCATAAAAGGGGTCCAGTTCAAGAGCATTGTCATATGCAAAAACAGCTCCAGAATAATCTCCTTTGCCTGTCAGAACATTTCCTTTATTGAACCAGACAATGGCTTCATCCATGCCTGAACCTGCAGTGGCCTGTATACACAGCATTGACATGAAAGTGATTATGAAAAGAACCTGGGCGATCTTCATCTGATAGCTTCACCGTATACGTTTTTGGAATTCGTATGCAATCATCTGTTCATCAAAGAAAAAGTACTTTTCCTATTATTTTTTTAAAAATTGACTTGAATATTCTGAAGGATACGGGATACTCCACACACACATATGCAGTTATACCAGAAAAGAAGTGTATTGGTCTGTCATGCATATGTTGAGAAATGGATCCCAGCAGGACCTAAAAAACACTCTCATCCGTGTTTGTGCACATCAAATTTCATCCGGAGTGAATTATTCTCTCTCCATTTTGATAGCCTGTTTCGGGCATTCGTTTGCGCAGATACCGCATCCTTTGCAAAAGTCCAGGTCAATGGTGTAATCGACAGGATTGATAACACCATCTGGACAGTACAATGCACAAAGTCCGCAGGCATTACAGATATCCCTGTCTACGACCGGCTTAAAGACGCGCCAGGTTCCGGTCTTACCACATGCTCCTTCAACCGGCAGCGATTGTGCTAGTCTCTCTCTCATATCTTCAGCTCCTCAAAGGCAAGCAAAGCTGCATTCCTGTTTTTTGTATCAGTAAACATCTCATCAATCGCTGCCTGGGCAGATGCAACGGAAAAGAGGCCCATCTTTGCCAGTGCACCAATAACCGGTGTATTAAGTATAGGATTTCCGGCAACGATAAGACTGGTTCGAAGAGCAATCCCGGTCAGATCCACGTGATAGGTTGTGTATCCATCAATATGAACGGGTTCTGAAGAGTTTAAGAAAACAGTTCCTCCTGGTTTCAGACCCTCTAATACATTTACAACATCCATGATGGTTGTATCCAGGACAACTACGAGATCCGGATAATGGATCTGTGAGTAGATTCGAATGGGTTTCTCATCAATTCTGATAAACGAGACCACAGGAGCTCCACGTCGTTCAGCCCCATAATATGGTGCTGCAGTTGCATACTTACCGTCACGAAATGCAGCAAGTGCCATTAATTTTGCAGCAGTCACCCCTCCCTGACCGCCACGTGAATGAAGCCGGATTTCATACATCAGGCATCAACTCCAAACCACAATTCTTCACCAATACGTCTGTTTCTGACAAAACCGGCGATATCATGATAGGTAACCTCCTGGCCGCCTATACCGGCGATAACAGAGAAGCAGTCTTTTTTCGTCTTCGCTTTTATAGTATCTGCAAGGATTCCACCGCACCCAAATGAATAATCTCTGTCGATGATAACCAGATCACGGTCCCTGATATCAAGAACCGGAAATGGTCTGAACCACCGGATGCGCATTGACCCGGCTTTAATTCCTTCTTCTCTCAACAGATCTATTGCCACTTCAGCTTCTTTTCCAAGCGTTCCCAACGAGATGACAAGCACGTCAGCATCATCGCACCGGTACTCATCAGTATACCCGTATGTTCTCCCAAATTTTTCTGCAAATGCAGCCTCAGTCTCCTCAATGACTGCATAACTATCCCGCATGGAACGTTCAATATCATATCTGATACGGAAATAATCATGAGCTGCAGTCATACATCCATATCCTTTCGGTTCATCCGGAGTTATCCGATGATCAAGGTGCAGGGGAGGGATGAAGTCACCAACATCTGACTCAAAAAGCTGCTGGGTGATATGGGAGAGTGTAAACCCGTCCAGATTAACCATCACCGGAAGATATACCCGTTTGTCTTCTGCTATCCGAAAGGCCATCAAAATCGCATCATACGCTTCCTGAACCGTAGATACATATACCTGCAGCCAGCCGGTATCCCGCGCCTGTAGTGAGTCGGTATGTTCAGCCCAGACATTCCATCCCGGACCCAATGCCCGGTTCACATTTGCCATCACGATAGGCAGTCTCGCTCCTGCTGCCCAGTTCACCATCTCGTTCATATATAAAAGACCATGAGAACTGGTGGCGGTAAAGGTTCTGATACCGGTTATACTTGCTCCGATACACGCAGCCATTGCAGAATGTTCACTCTCAACCGGAATATATTTTGCATCAAGTGAGCCTTCGGTCACGAAATTTGCTAACTGCTCAACAATCTCGGTCTGTGGGGTGATAGGATATGCTGCAATAACAGCAGGTCGTGCCTGACGAACCGCAGCTGCGACTGCATTATTGCCGGTAGATATTTTCAGCATGATCCTTCAGCCTCCCTGGTAAGCCGTCGAATGTTCCGTTCTGCATCCAGACGTATAGCCTTTACCGTATCAGGACTTATTCCTTTAAAACGCCCTTGTGCTCCTATATAATCTTCAATCGGAACTGGTTTTGCGATTGCTGCTTTTGTTGGCCCCGATATCGTGACAGTATCGTACTCACGTTCATAAAGTGCCCAAACCCCGGTTTTGACTGCCAGTTTTCCAATCTCTATTGTCTTCTCGGTTGGGTAACGCCAGCCGGGAGGGCAGGGAGCAAGAATGTGCAAAAAGGTCGGACCTTTTATTGCAAGTGCTTTTTTTACCTTTTTAATGAGATCTTTTGGATATGCACTGCATGCTGTTGCCATATACGGGATGTTATGAGCAGCAACAATTCTGTCAAGATCCTTTTTTGCATCCATTTTTCCTCCTGGTGTTGTTGTGGTCTTTGCACCAAGAGGAGTTGAGCCGGAACGCTGCATTCCGGTATTGCCATACGCCTCATTATCATAACAGATATACAAAAAGTTCGTCCCCCGTTCAAGAGCTCCTGATAAGGCCTGTATACCAATATCCACCGTACCACCGTCACCAGCATATGCTATGACATTAGTCTTCTTTCCCATCGCCTCAAAAGCTGCACTCATCCCTGATGCAACCGCGGCGGCAGCTGCAAAGGCAACGTTATACACAGGAACACGAAATGCGGTGTTCGGGTAAATCCCTTGGATTACACTTGTACAACAAGCCGGTACCACTAAAACCGTATCAGGGCCGGCTGCAGAGAGAACATGCCTGAGGATTAAAGAAGTACTACACCCGGCACAGGCGGATGTGCACTTCAGTATATATTCTGTCTCTGGTAAATCTGACATGAAAGTCCTGTACATCTATATTCCTCATGGTACATAATAAAAATTGAACAATTGAATCATTATCTCTCCCACCATCACAACAACCATATATTATTCAGAAAGATCTATACCCGTGATACAATGACTGATAATAACGATCCGGATAAGAATGAAATCACCGTAGAAACTGCATCTGATACTTTAGAGAGCAAAAAAGAAACCAGAAATGACGACCTCTTAAAAGAACCTGTTTCTCTGGTCACAAAGAAAAAGCATCACTACCTCATTCTGGCAGGTCTCCTGGTAGTGGTTGCGATAGCGGTCATTTTTGCTATAACGATAAGCACGATGAGTGTGAATCTTAATTTTCCTCCTATTGCAGGAGTTTCGTATCCATACACCACAACCTATAGTGTTGAGATGGAAGAAGGGGTTGCTCATGAAATAGGTGGCATCCCCATCGTGTTCATTTCAGTTGATGATGAGATCTTTCTCAAGGTGGGAGAAGAGAAAGTCAGAATGGAGATAGGTGAAAAGAAAAAAATCACTGAGAGACGAGCAAAAATAACAACCCTCGGATTTTTGGTTTTTGATACAAATTTTATGATTCTTGCCCAGTACTTAGGAATGTCAGACACGGATGCAATTTTTCATATCAGCTTGAAAACAAGTGAACAGGTGCCTGGATACCTTATGGACCGGATCCTGCCTGCTGATATAACTGCGGTCCCGGTCTGATATCTTCATCTTTTCCTATTATGGATCATTTTTAGGTATAGAATGGCATTTACCCAGGCTGATTTTTGTAAACTCATTGTATACCTGTTATTTTGTTTCAGATCTCATTTGATTACCCTGAGAGAGTGCATATGTAGAATTGCATAAAGATGGTATGTTTCATTCATCTTCTGGTTCACCATCATGGAATATGTTTTTTCACTCCATCTGCTGGTATTCAAGAATGCTTTTTATAAATATTGGTCCGTATTTCTGAAGTTTAAACTCTCCGACTCCGTGAATCGCTAAAAATTCCGTATCTGATGTTGGCATTGCTCGTGCCATTTCCTGCAGGCTTTTATTGGGAAATATTCGGTATGGTGCAACATCCTCCTGGTCAGCAATCTCATTTCGTACATCAATCAGTATCTCATAGAGATGATGATTATATTCTGTGCCCTGTCCTTGTGTAACTCCAAGAGTGGTCTGGATATCGGGTTCAGGGACCATTATCG
>Ga0265592_1001326_pt1 | contig 10914 bp, 10 predicted proteins | sample saktaG_7_FD_190141 | JGI IMG/M metagenome (GOLD analysis project Ga0265592, IMG submission 190141) | Saline water microbial communities from Sakinaw Lake, British Columbia, Canada - sak_2010_1_5_120m | ecosystem: Environmental > Aquatic > Non-marine Saline and Alkaline > Saline ... | reverse complement strand
AGCAGTCATCGATAGCATCAAAAGACTTGTGCCTACAAAAAAAAATATCACACAAAAGAATATACAAACATCTTTAATAACACGATTTTTGTACCCGCCATTGGGACCAGGCCAACTTTGGGAACGTGTTGCTGAAAAAATACAGCTCAACGGCGGAATTTTATACCTCAATCACGAATTAATAAACATACACGCAGAAAATAACGCAGTAACCAAAATTGGCATTCGTGATCAAAATAATCACACAAAAAATATTGCATGCGATTATTTAATTTCTTCGATGCCTATTAAAGATTTGGTTAATACTATGGACGACAAAAAAATTCCAAGTGTAATACGTGAACTAGCTAACCAATTACCATATCGTGATTTTCTTACTGTTGGCATTTTGATTAACAAAAAATTAGAACTTGATGATAACTGGATTTATATTCAAGAACCTGATATTACCATGGGACGCATCCAAATTTTTAATAATTGGAGCCCACATATGGTTAATAATCCGAATACCACGTGGCTCGGGCTTGAATATTTCTGCACCGAATGCGACAACCTGTGGAACACACCAAACAACCAATTAATTTCTTTTGCCACCCAAGAATTAGTAAAAATCGGTCTTGTACAAGCACAAGACGTTACCGATGGCACTGTAATTAGAATACAAAAAGCATATCCTGCATATTGGGGAACATACGAACAATTTGACGTACTAAAAAACTTTCTGGATAATTACACAAATTTATTTTTGGTTGGTCGCAACGGTATGCACAGATATAACAATCAAGATCACTCGATGTTAAGCGCTATGACTGCAGTAGAATTAATTACAGCTCAATCAAAAGATAAAAAAATCTTGTGGCAAGTTAATGCAGAAAAAGAATATCACGAGACTAAAGCACATGCATCACAATAATCAAGCTGCACTTCTACGCGATAGCAACATCAGTAACTGGATACTGTTTCCAAGCTTCTTTGCCAACCTCAATACCAACACCAACAAAATCAAAATGCCACCATTCGCTTGACAGCCCTTTAAAACCATATTTTTCCATAGCTGTCTCTAGCAATTTGCAATTTTTGCGTGCTTCTGAATCCATCTTTTCATAATCGCGTCCAGCTTTTTCAGAAAAATCATCAAAACAAGACGGCATTTCTAATTCTTTACCTGTTTTTAAATCAATCAACGTAACATCGACAGCACACCCACGGTTATGACGCGATCCTTTGGCAGGATCGGCAACGTAATTATCATTTGGGTAAATTTCCCAAAATATTTTTTGCACGGACAATGGCCGATAAGCATCCCAAATTTTGAGACCAAGACCATGCTTTTTTAGTTCACGCTGAACTTTATTCAGCGCTAACGCAGCTGGCCTTTGCAAAAAACAACGTCCTGAGGGATATACTTTTTTACCAGTAAAATTATTGAGCGTGGCATAACGAACATCAAGCACAAGCGTTTTGTTAATTTTGATTAATTCAACTAACTCAGCAGAAAGACCAAAAATCAAAAATAGAACAGAATAGAATACTGGCTTAAACGAATTCGCCATTTCTTAAACCCCTCAAAAGTTAGAAAAGCATTTCACTCGCAGGCAATATACCAACTTCTCGTGCATACTGACCTACATCAGATCGACGCGCACTGGCAATAAGCGTATCACGTAAATACTGTGTTTTGGTCATCATAAGCTCCTCTTGCTCTGCCAAAGCATCAAGATGCGGAATACCGTGCACAACGTCAGTCGCAGCCCGTTCAAAAAAACCACGTGACATACGCGAATTAGCCAATGAAAGAAAGTGATTCAATCGCGTTACGAGCGCCCATTGGCAATCATCTAACTCGTCAGTATTTCTAATAATTCCCTTGGTGTACAAATTGCTCAGCTCCTGACCTATTTCAAAAAAATTCTTCCACACTAGCTCTTTATCGTCGGAGCTCCACGTAATTTTACTCAAACAAGTATCCAAAAATCGCGTTATGGTAACGCACAAATTATCTCGACTAATATTTTTCGCAGAACTATCGAGTTCAATAATTTTTTCTGATAACTCATCCAAAAAATGTTCCGGATTTTTTTTCAGCCCATCAAAATTATTCTCCAACTCCAAGCGAATAGTCTGCTTAACTTCTGATTTTTTGCTACTCTTTTGATCCAAATCTTTTTGAACTAAATTAGGTAACTTGCGGATAAAATTCAAAAAACTCGTAGCCGTGATAAACGGCACCGCTTTCAATCTCTTGTCAAATAGCTGAAATACCGCTTTGGTATAAACATTCGATTGTTTTGTTTTGTCACCATGCTCTAAAAATTCTTCCAGATGCTGAAATGGCGCATAGGGCAAAACTTCCTGCGCATACTGTTCACAATTATATACATGCTTGAAATAGCAAGTTAATCCAGAACGCGTAAAGGTGACTTTTTTGCACAAGTCATCAAATGTGGGCACCTCTTCCTCGATACTTTCAAGTGAAATTATTTGGTAATCAGCAGCCTGATCAACACTGCGCCCAATAACATTTTTTTGTGCATTAGTACAACCAACCCAAACCAAGAGAACGCTCAGAAAAATTTTATTCACGGTACCTCCCATAATCTAACGCTATTCACCATTTGATCTTATTAGCAAAAATAAGATTGTAAAGATAGCCAAAAATGTTTAAGCTGAAATTCGAATTATAAGGGGTTTTTTAGCTATGGCGCTATTTGTGTATCAGGCGCTCGCCAAAGATGGCAAGCGCAAATCGGGATCACTCGATGCACCATCTGAACAAGCAGTCAAAGAGGCACTTGCCCGTCTAGGGCTTTACCCTATTTCCATAGAACTTGCCAAGGAAGCTTCACAACGTTTTTCATTCAGACAATTGCTTGAAGGCTCGGTCACCGCAAAAGAAAAAATTTTATTTACCAAACAGCTTGCCGTGCTCCTCAAATCAGGAATTCCGCTGTTACAATCACTTGAATTACTCACTGAACAGTTTGATGGACGAATGAAGCGTATCGTCGTCGCACTTAAAGATAATTTAAAAGAAGGTGGCACACTTGCGCAGGGCTTGAGTAATTACCCAAAAATTTTTGAAAATATTTACGTACAGCTTGTGCGTGCGGGCGAGGCAAGCGGCAAGCTTGATTTCATTTTGGAGCGCCTCACTAAATATTTGGAACGCCGTGAGGAATTACACAAACGCATCGGTTCTGCAATGCGCCCGGCACTCATTCAGCTAGGCATTATTGGCTTGGTTACTATCATTCTTCTGGCTTTTGTAATGCCAAAACTCGAGGGAATGTTTAGTGGCGTTGGGCGCAAATTACCAACCGTTACTCGCGTAGTAGTAGCAATTTCAAACGCCCTGACGAACCATTATGTTATCATCCTGGCAACAGTTATTTTAATTGTTATGCTCTATCTCTACTGGGCTAATACACACACCGGCAAAAAAACGATTGACACCATCAAACTAAAACTTCCCCTTATTGGCTATTTTGCCAAAACTCGTGCTGTTGCAGAATTTTGCAGTACACTTGGCATGCTTTTAGAGGCCGGTGTTAATTTAGCCGAAGCACTTGATATTGTATGTAATATCGTTGACAACCAGATTTTAGCAGACACGTTACAAGAAGCGCGTGACAAAATAGTCAAAGAGGGAAAGATTGCACAGTATTTAAAACAGACAAAAATTTTTCCACCTATGGCAATTTATTTGATCAAAACCGGTGAAGAAACAGGACAACTCGATCAAATGCTGTTATTGGTGACAAAAAACTATGAAAGCGATTTAACGGAACTTACTGACACTTTAACCGATCAGCTGCAACCATTTATGCTTATTGCAACCGCGCTCATTGTTGGCGTTATTGTCATGGCAATTGCATTGCCCCTCATGAATATGTCGAGCGCATTGACCGGTATGTAATTGATAATGTAGTTAATAAACAAGAAGGAGTTTTTTAAATGACAAAAAAACCTGGTTTTTCTCTCGTAGAATTGGCTATTTACATTACGATCGTTGGTATATTAGCCGTATTTGTAGTACCAAATTTTATTGCCTGGATTGGCAGAGCAAGTAACCAAAAAGCCGAAAGCGAAATGCTCACGTTTGCCCAAGAACTTACCCAGTATAACTTTGATATCGGGCATTATCCTCGCAAACTTGAAGATCTGGTTAACAAACCTACCGATGATCAAGAAGCCGCCAGAAAATGGCGTTATGCATATCTCAAAGAAGGGTCATACACACGCAATGACGAAGGCCAAATTCTAGATCCATGGAAACAACCATATCATTACCACCGCAATGCCTCTGGTGCCAAGCATCCATATGAACTTTCATCAGATGGCGATCCTAAAGCATCCGAACCATATACCATAAGTGTTTGGGATATTAAAGCAAAATAAGCACGAACTATGAACTATCGTGAACGAGGGTTTTCGCTTCTTGAACTGGTTATTGTACTCGTAATTGTCGGTATTGTATCGATAGTGGTTGTTCCACAATTCAGAAAACCAGGAACAATCGAACCAAAAGAATTTGTTGCCAAGCTCAACCTGCTTATGCAAGCAGCTTGGCAACAAGCTTTATTTTCTGGCAACACGCAAAAAGTACTCTTTGATTTTGATAACAAAAAAATATCTCTTTTTGAACACACACAAACTGGCAAAACTAAAAATACAGAAAAGTGGGAGCCGGTAACAGGTTCAGCTCTTAATACAGAAATTATGCTACCAATACATTATATTTTTAATAATTTTTATATAGAAAAAAAAGATAATATGCTGCGTGGCGAACTCGAAGATGCGTACTTTTTCATATCACCATCCGGACTTGCACAAGAAGTTATTATAAATATTACTGATCAGGAACAAGAAGACAAAAAAGCCATCCAACGCTTTGGATTGGTACTCAACCCATTTAGTGCACAGTTTGAATATTATGACACACCCCAAAAACCTTAATGGATTTTCACTCATTGAGGCAACTATAGCACTGGCAATTATTGGCATCATGCTTACCACTATTTTTGCATTGCAACAGAGTGCTCTAAAAGCAAGTTTTGGTGGTGCTGAAAAAGCTGAACGCATAATTTTGCTTAAAAATGCTCTCTACAGCCCAAGTATTATGCGCGAAAATCATGATGAAGAATTAAAAAAAGAACAACAAATCAAAGAACCCAAAACAAATATCAAAATCTCACAAGAAAAGCCACCACAAGAAAGTCTCAAAAAATATCCGATAGAACAAATAAGTGCGCGTGCAGAATGGGAACGCTGGCCCCAAACAATGCATGAAGCATTAACCACCATGCTGTTTATTCCCCCAAAAAAAGAAGGAACCGCATGATGCCACGTGGCTTTAGTTTGCTGGAACTCGTCATAACGCTTTTTATTTCATCGCTGTTAAGCCTCTTACTATTTAACGTCCTTAATCAATCAACCGTATTACTCAGACGAATAGAAAGCATAACGGCAACGGATATCCCAGTTATAACCTGTTACGATCGCCTAGAACGCGATATCACCGGTGCCTTTATTCCCTCAATTGGCGACCCTGATACCGGTGACAAAGCGTTTGCAAAACAACTCAAAGAAGCAGAAGAACAAGAAGAAAAACAACAAGAAGAACAAAAAAAACAGGAAGCCAAAAAAATCACCCAACCAAAAACACCGGTTAAACAAGTATCGCTTCAAGATATTCAGGTGAAAAAAGTTTTTGTTTACGAAGAAAAAAATAACAATCTTTCGTTATTTACGTTTATTACCTGTAATCCAGCAATCGGTTACCACCAAGTGAAGCCGCGAATGGCCCGCGTATTATACACGCTTACCTATGAACGTGATAGCAAAACGTATACCCTCAAACGCACTGAATCTGAAAAACTGGGACTCAAATCTGCAGAAAGTGACGGACGTCAATATACGCTCTTGCGCAACATAGTTTCACTACGTTTTGAATTTCTTGCGCCAAAAACCGAAGAAAAAAAAGAACAATTTTCACAAGAAACGCAAAATAAATCGGAAAACCAACAAACAGCACCTCCCCTTGTTACCTACACATCATGGCCTATAAAAATATCATCAGAAGGAACAGATAAAGAAAACAAAAAAATTGGCCAAGATCTGCCACAGTTTGTGAAAATATTGTTAACCTTTCGCGAACCAGTAGATCAGGGCGAGAAAAAATATGAGTTTCTGTTTCCTATTTTCTATTTCCGTGCACCATCAAAATCATTGCTCAATACACCACTCATTCATTTAAAACGCGAAGATCAGAAAAAACAACTTGCCGAACAAGCAACAAAAGAAAGCGCCGCGACTATCACACAAATGCCAGGAACATAACTATGCTTAACAAAGTGCACCAAAGAAACGGTTACATACTAACGCTCACTATGATCATTATCAGCATGTTGGTAATACTAGTTACGCGCATGTTTTTCAGCAGTAGCACGCTTTCCAGTTTTGCATCAATTGCCGTTCAACGCGAACAGGCTAAAATGCTCGCACTTGGCGGGATTCGCATAGCCTCCAGCAAGTTATATATTTCTGCACAAACCACCGAAAAATCAGAAACACAACCTACTGACAAACACACACCACAAGTAGATATCAACAAAAAGTTGCTAGAACAGATTATTCCTTTCATCAATACGTGGCAAACCGTCAAATTTGATCGCGCAACTGATGGCGTTGACGGTACCGTTCGTTATTATATCACGTGCGAAGAAGGCAAAATCCATCTCAATGACTTACTCACCATCATAAGCGACCCCAAATTACCTGAAGCTAAACGGACTTTTTATCAAAGACTTTTCAAAAAAATTATGGACGCCAATACTATCAGTGGCAACTTATTCACCAGCGCCATCGACTTTTTTGAAAAGCGTAAACATATTTGGCTTAATGATAGTACTGAATTGTTAACTGCGCATGGGTTTGATCAATTTTCAAATGCAATTTTCATCGCGCCACAAAATACAAAAGACAAACAGACAAAAAATACGGCCTATCTGACAGATCTTTTTACTATGCAATCACGTTATGGTAAACTAGATCCATGGGTATTGTCACGAGCAACATGTTTGGCTTTAGGCATAACGTACCCAGAAGATAATGCAATAAAAGATAGGTTGAAGGCCACTTTTAAAAATTATAAGAAAAATTACAACTGGGCTGTCGATTGGGATGCAATTTTTAAACCAATATACAACATAGAGTTTGCTGCACTGGGGAAGGAATTTGTATCACTTTTGCCAGGAAATAATGAACCGTTTAATCCCATTGCATTCGCGGTAACCGCATATGCAAATGTGGGAAATGTGACACAAGGAATGTGTGCCCTGTTATTGCGCAGAAAGCTACCAGACCAAAGCCTCGCCTTCATACCTATAAAATCATACTGGATTTAACAGACGAAAGGAATCTCGTTTGCGTCAGTGGAAGACCGAGACCAAGGTTGGTATGTTTGTCATCATTTCCCTTGGTATATTTGCGTTTATACTCTTGCAACTTGGTGTTTTTCGCCTCAACGTAAACAAATATCGTCCGTACGAAATTTGTTTTGAAGATGTTTCCGGACTGAGCGCCAAAGCATTTGTTAAAATAGCCGGCGTCAAAGTGGGGTGGATAGAAAAAATCAGTCTGTTACCTGACTGCGCCCAGGCACGCGTAACCATCATGGTAAAAAGTCGTTTTCAGCTCCATGATGACGCATATGCAATAGTCCGGCAAGAAGGAATTATCGGTTCACGCTATTTAGAAATCGTTCCCGGAACTCCAAGTCATGCACTCATTGCACCCGGGACTCGACTCAACGCACCAGGACATCGCCAAGTCTCACTCGAAACCGTGCTTAATCAGAGTCAAGACATCGTCGATAATATCAAAGCAGTAACACAATCGCTCGGACGGGCACTCGGCGGCGACGAACAAGCAGCGAGACTGGGATGCTTGATCGAAAATTTGGCACGTGCTTCCGAACATATTGCGCATTTTTCAGAGTCACTCAACCACCTAGTCTCTGGCAACGAACAAACACTCAAGAAAATGGTGGCTGATTGCCAAGTTATCACCAATCAAGCTAAAGAACTTCTGCCTCAGTTACAAAACAGTATTGAGCAATTATCACAACGAATCGACACCAACATCGAAAAAGTTACTCAGAGCCTGACAAATGACATCAACCGCGTAGCCAACAAACTTGAACATACTGCCCAAAGTATTGAAACTGCAATTAATCAAGCACATGACGGCATTAACAACGTTACTGAAATTGCACAAAAAATTAATAAAGGCGATGGACTTCTTTGCAAACTGATCAACGATGACAAAGTTTACGATAACATCCAAGCCGTTAGCCAAACATTCCGAGAAAGCATTGACCGCATTAACAGCATAGGCATCGAAGTTGATGCTCATGGTGAAGCAATGCTCAAGAAAAATTGTGATTACTGCCACCACAATAACAAAGGCTACATGGATATGCGTATATCCACCAATCCAAATTGGTTTTACAAGTTAGGAATCGTCACCTCAGAAAAAGGCTGGCCTGAACGTTTTTATACCTGCGAAAACTATTGCAACAGCAATTGCCAACCGATTGATCCATCGTCAATCGTTATTGATAACGGTTCTGTTAGGGTTGCACCCAATATCAACCGTATGTGTATCAAACGAAACAATGCCAAACTTGATATACAGGTGGGAAAAGTATTTTATGACAATTGCACGTTACGAGCAGGAACTTTTGAAGGCACCTTCGGCGTAGGATTTGACTGGCGCTTGCCAATATATTCAGATACTCTTCAATGGATCACAAGTCTTGAGCTCTTTGATTTGTATGGCCAAAACCGATATATTTGTGACCGCTCACCACATCTCAAATGGCTTAATAGAATCTATTTGTTCAAAAATATCTACATCACCGTTGGTGCAGATGATTTTGTTAGCCTGAACACTAGAAGTTGGTTCTTCGGCGCCGGACTCCGTTTTAGCGATGATGACCTCAAGCACGTCGCATCACACATAGGCCTTTTCGGCTCCCGAAACTAAAAAACGAACAGCGCTGAACGGCCGCATACTCATGCATATCCAGTTCGCCAATTACAACTGATTGCATAAATCGCAAGCGTTTAATTTTTTCCTCAGCCTGTCGCACAGCATCAGTTGAAATAAAAAAGAGTGGCGCCAGATACACAGTACTCAATGCATGTGCTACTATTTTGTAGGAACTCAACACCTCTATTTCTATAGCCGTATCTTGTAAAAATTGCGGAATATTCATCGTGTGCGTTCCTGACGGACAATTATAACGCACCTGAATACTTTTCATAAGCATTCCATACACGTCATTTTGCGGCAGCAGCGCAAGATCTGACAGTGACACGCTGTTTTTCCAGTTATTCCATGCACATAAGTTGTTTAATAGATAGCGCGCATACAAAAGATATGCAGTCGTGCATACATATGCACCAACCAAAATTTTACCTGCCAAAGCCCAATACGATCGACCATTATCCCACTCAAACGACATTCCTTTGGCTGCCAGTGGCGTGCCAGTAATCTGTGTCTGCTGCATACTAATCCTAATATCATCAGCTACACACGATAGTACTGGTAAAAAAATAAAGAAAAGTTTTTTAAGCATACGCGTGTCCTCCTGCCCGATAGTATAGACACAGCGCACCGACCGAAAAAAATAGTTTTCCAAAAATTAGGCGCTTGCAGGCTTTCTTTGCCTAATTACATACAAGACAACACCAAATAGGGTGATCCCAAGAACCAAATAAAGCAACGCTGAACCGCCCTCCTTCATCAAACCTTGCACTCCAGTGACCAAATAAACGCCACAAACCGCAAGGGAGAGAATTGCAATTACACTATGCCAGGCGACGCGAGTCTTACGCCGTGCAACACGCAAAAACGCCCACATGCTAAACGCATACACAATGCTGCTACCAAGCACACCAATCAATTCCAATGTAGCGCTGCCACCAAAAAAAAGAGTTGCAGCACAAATTAATGCCTCGATAAACAAACACCGCGATGCAACCCCAGCAGAATTTTTTGTAGCAAGAAGCTCGCTCCCAACAAACAATTTATTCTCTGTAAGAGCATGAAGATTCCAGATATTACCGAACATAATGCCGTATGTAGCGCTAAATGCTGAGAGCCAAACACAAACATTCAGTATAGAAATCACCACCGGACTCTTAACGGTTGATTGAATAAACAAAGGAATGACCGATGAAATGGTGCCATTACTAGCAGCAAATAGGCTCAAATCGAGAGCCGCATAATAACACAACTGATAAATACAATAAACGGCCACCACGATGATATACGAATACAACATGGCACGCGGTCCATTGCGCTTTGGATTCTCAATATGTTTACTTAACGAAACAGTTACATCAAAACCAAGATAGGCAAACAGTGCTATTGGAATAGTGAGAGCCAATCCACTAAATTTCAACTGCGAAAGAACAAAATTAGCGGTATTAAAATACCAAATACCGAGCGCAATAATAACCGCCGCTGCAGCAATCTTAACCGCCGTAAACAAAATCTGCAAGCCACTTCCGACACGCATATTAAGCAAATTGATGCATACCAGAAATGCTAAAAATATAAAATCAAGTGCCATTATCGGGTACTGTTTGAGCCCAACAAATAATTCTTGCAAAATTGCCATGTTAAAATGAACAAGTAATCCAAGAACAGCAGATCGTGAAATAAAAAATATCCAGGTGCCAACAAATCCCATGAGCGCCCCAAGTTCATCACGAATGATCGTAAAAAAACTTCCCTCTCCATGCACATCAAGCAAAACAGCAAAAGCAATAACCAATGGAATCGTCATAAGACCAACAAGAACGTAGGAAAGCGGGCATAGTCCGCCGGCATATGCGGCCAGGG